>Ga0209189_1000591_pt1 | contig 29771 bp, 22 predicted proteins | sample C_130820_EF_Meta_FD_187308 | JGI IMG/M metagenome (GOLD analysis project Ga0209189, IMG submission 187308) | Freshwater microbial communities from Lake Croche, Canada to study carbon cycling - C_130820_EF_MetaG (SPAdes) (version 3) | ecosystem: Environmental > Aquatic > Freshwater > Lake... | reverse complement strand
CGCGTCACCAGAAACGTGCAAACGACCCGCGCGCCACCAATCCGGTGGAGGGGCTGCCCGTCGCCCCGTGAGACGGCGTAGGCGGCCAGCGCAGGCAGGATGCCGGAGCGCAGCCGGCTCCGAGTGAGCTGAAGGCTGGAAGCCGAAAGCGAACGTCCGACGAGCGGGGTGACGGGCGGCCCCGCGCGTCACCAGAAACGTGCAAACGACCCGCGCGCCACCAGTCCGGTGGAGGGGCTACCCCGCGCGTCACCTCATCGCGGCGCCTTGAGCCGCTCGATTTCGGCCTCGAGGCGACGGATCCGCTCCTCGAGTTCCTGAAACCGGCGCCGGCCCTCCTCCACGCGGTCCTGGGCCTGCTCCATCCGTCGCCGTCCCTCGTCGAGCTTCTGCTCCATCATCCGCCGCATGTCCTCGGGGATGTCCAACCGCTGCAGCGGCCGGTCGGGCGTGCCCTCCGGCCGCGGCGGGCCGCCGAGCCGCGCGTCGATCCGTCGCAGGTGTTCGACGATCTCGTCGAGCCGTCGCATCGCCTCGGCGTGCGTCGGGCCGCCTGGAAGCGGAGCACCGTGCGGCGCACCGCCGCGCGGCAGATTATCGTGCGGCAGATTACCGTGCGGCGGCTGCGGGCCGCCGGCTGGAGGCGGTGCCGATCCCGGCATCGGGCCCGGCCGGTGGGGCCATGGCTGCATCTGCGACGGCAGCGGTCGACCGCTCCACCAGCCCCCGCCCGGGCCCAGCGGCGGCCGCCGGCCGTCGCGGTGCCCTTCGGCACGGGGCGGTCCGGACGGACGCGGCGCGCGGCGTTCCGGCCCGCGATGATCGCCATGCGGATCGCGATCGCCGTGCTCGCGTTCCCCGTGCTCACGTTGCCCACCGTGCTCGCCGGGGGCGCGATGCTCACGATCCCGCCGCCCGTCGGCGTCGCGATGGTCGTCGGCCCCGCGCTCGGCGGCGCGTCTCTCCCGCCGACCCTCGGATCGCTCCGTGTCGCGCGGTGCCCCGTCGCCCGCCCCCGGTGATGCCGCCGGCACCGCGGGTTCCGCGCCGGGGGCCACTTCCCCTGAGGCCGGCTCGGCCACGAGCGCGACGACGCCCATCCAGCCCTCCACGACCGCGTCGAACAGGCTCCGCCCGGGGGCCGCCGCGGCCTGTGGACCGCCGGCGCAAAGGCCGGCCAGGAGGGTGGTGGCGAACACGAACCCGCCGACCCGGCGAGAACGAGAGGCACGAGCAGACATGAGGCATCTCCTGGGACGATTCATTGGCTGGGACGAGTCGTTGGTCAACGCCGGCCGACGGGAATCCTGGCGCCGGCATCACGGTTCCGGGATCATGCCGCGCCGGCGGCGCCCTGCCGCCGCGGACGGTCGGGAAGGCGTATGCTGCCAGCCATTATGAACGCTCCACCGCAGTCCGGGTTTCGCGCGGGGCGGCTCGTCGACGTCGGTCCCGACGCCGACGGGGCCGGCCGCAGGCTCGAGGAGTTCGCCGGCATCCTCGTCGACCGCCCGCTGCCGCATGCCCGCGGGCCGCGCCGCCGACCCGCCCTCTGGGCCGACGCGCGGGCCGTGTATGCCCGCGACACCGCCGGGGCCGGGGCGGGCCGCCGCGCCTCCGGCACCGGCTGGAGGCTCGCCGGACCACTCCCCGATCCCTGGACGATCGACGTGCCCCTCGGGCCGGACGACCGCGCCGGGCCGGTGCTCACGCTGGAGATCCGCCCCGCCCCTTCGGGCCAGGTGGGCGTGTTCCTCGAGCAGGTCGCGCAGTGGCGCTGGCTCGCCGCGACGACGCCCGCCGGCGCGTCGATGCTCTCCCTCTTCGGTCACTCGGGCGCCGCCACACTCGCGATGGCGGCGGCGGGGGCGAGCGTGGTGCACGTCGACGCGTCGCGGCAGGCGATCGCGCTGGCCCGCCGCAACGCGGCGGCCTCGGGCCTCGCCGCGGCGCCGATCCGCTGGGTGTGCGAGGACGCGGCGACGTTCGTAACGCGGGAACTGCGCCGCGGCGCCCGCCACGACGGCGCGGTGCTCGATCCGCCCTCCTGGGGCCACGGCCCCGGCCGCGAGCCCTTCGCCATCGACCGCCACCTCGCGCCGCTCGTGGCCGACCTCGGCCTGCTGCTCGGCGCTGCCGACGATCGGGCGCCCGCCGGGCCGCTGCTGCTCACCTGCCACAGCCCCCGCTGGCATCACCGCCGGCTGCACGACACACTGGCGGCGGCGTTCCCCCGGCTGCCGCGGGAGCGGATCCGCTCGGGGCAGCTCACCTGCACCGACGCCGCCGGCCGGCCGATCACACTGGGCGACTTCGTCCGCGCGGCGGCGACGCCGTCGTCGCCGACGCCCCCCACGTCACAGCCTTCCCCGCCATGATCGAGCACGACCTGATCACGAGCGCCGCGAACCCGCGGATCCGTGCGGCCGCGGGACTGCGTGAAGCCGACGCCCGTCGCGCTTCGGGGCTCACGCTCGTCGACGGCCGCCGCGAGGTGGCCCGCGCCGCGCGGGCGGGGGTGCCGATCGTGGAGGTGTTCCTCGACGGGGGCGACAGGATCGCGGCGCACGACCAGACCGCGGCGGCCGCCGGCGGCGGTGCGGGCGCTGCGGGCGGCGATCGCACCGCCTGGCTCCACGCGGCCGACGGAGCGACCGCCCACGATCCCGACGTGCCGCGGCTCGCCGCGCTGGCGGCGGCCGGCACGCGGATCGCGCTCGTCTCCCGCCGGGCCTTCGAGCGGATCGCCTTCGGCGGCCGCAACGAGGGGATCGTGGCGGTGGTGCGCTACCGCGCGCCGTCGCTCGGCGGGTTCACGCCGGCCGACACGCGCGGCGGCCCGCCGCGGCCGATCCTCGTCGTCGAGGGGGTCGAGAAACCCGGCAACTTGGGCGCGATCCTGCGCACGGCCGACGCGGCCGGGCTCGCCGGCGTGATCGCCTGCGACGCCCGCACCGATCCGGGCAATCCGGCCGTCATCAGGGCGAGCCTCGGCACGGTATTCACGGTGCCGCTCGCGGTGGCGACCGCCGCCGAGGCGATCGCATGGTGCCACGCGCACGGCCGCCGGGTGGTGGCGGCGATGCCGCAGGGGAGCATCCCTTGGCACGAGTCGCGGCTCGCGGGGCCGACCGCGATCCTGCTGGGCAGCGAGGCGCACGGCATCTCGCCCCTCTGGCCGCAGGCGGCGGCCGCCGGCACGGTCGCGCTGGAGACGGTGCGGCTGCCGATGGCCGGCACGGCCGACAGCCTCAACGTGTCGGCCACCGCCGCCGTCCTCGCCTACGAGGCGGTCCGCCAGCAGGCCGCGCCCCCGCGCGCGCCGCGGCCGTAGCAGCCCGCGGAAATATCCTCCGGACATCGTCCGGCGCCCGCCCCCGGTGTTCGCGGAAGCGGCGGCGGGCGACGACGCGGGCGCGGCGACGGCCGCCGCGACGCTACCATCTCGGGAGGCGGCCGGGGGCCGGACACCCCCGCCGCCCGATCGCTCGCCCTTCCCTCCTGCGGGAGCCCGCACCGTGGACACCTTCGACCGGCTCGAGACGACCGCCGCCCGCGACGGCATGGCCGCCATGTTCCACGAACTGGCCGAATCGCTCCGCACCCGCGGCCGCTGGCACGCGCTCTTCGACCTGCGGCTGCTCGAGGCCCGCGTGCAGCTCGGCCTGCCGGCCACCGGCGACGCGGGCGACATCGCCGGCGACGCCCGCGACGCGCTCGACGCCCGGTCGCTCGCCGCCTGCCGCGAGGTGGGCTGGCCGCTCCTCGACGAGGGGCAGGTGGCCGCCGGCTGGATGTACCTGCGGGCCGCCGCCGAGCCGGCCGACGTGGCGACGAAGCTGGCCGCCATCGCCGCCGACCTCCTGCCCGCGGGGGCCGCGGACGCCGGCCCGGCCGACGACGACGAAGAGACCGCGGCGCGGCTGCAGGAGATCGTGCACGTCGCGCTCTGGGAGGGGGTGGATCCGGCGCTCGGCATCGATCTCGTGATCCGCCTGCAGGGCACCTGCAACGCCATCACGGCCTACGAGCAGGCGGTGTCACGGCTCCCGGCGCGGCGCCAGGAACGGGCCGCGGCGGTACTCGTGCACCATCTCCATGGCGAGGTGGCGCGGGCGCTACGATCCGACCTCGTCGCCCGCGGCGCCGCGGTGCCCCCGGCGGGCGCCCCCGATCCGCTTCCTCCCCTGCTCGACAGCCTGCGGGCGGTCGGCGGCGCCGACGACCCCTCGATCCACGTCGACGTCTCCCACCTGCAATCGGCGCTCCGCATCGCCCGGCCGTGCGTCGATCCCGCGACGATCCACGCCGCCTGGGAGCTGGCGACGTACGCCTGCCGGCTGCCGCGCGACGTGGTCTATCCCGGCGAGCCGCCGTTCGAGGACGTGGGACACGCCTCGCGGCTGTTCTTCGGCGCCCAACTCGGCCACGACGTCGGCGAGGCGGTCGGCTTCTTCCACCGCGCGGCCACGACGGCGCGGCGGGAGGAGTCGGGCACGCTCGCCTGCGACACGCTCGTGCTCCTCCTCGACCGTCTCGGCCGGCCCCGCGAGGCGCTGGCGGCGCTGCTCGAGCGGCCGGCGGAGGGGCAGATGCACAGTCCGCTGCAGGCGTCGGGCGCGCTGGCGAGCGTCGTCGATCTGGCGGGCCGGGCCGGCGCCTGGGACGACCTGCTCGCGGCCTGCCGGGCCCGCGGTGACGAGATCACGTATGCCGCCACGGTGGCGGCCCGCGATCACCAGAGCCGATACCAGGGCTGACGGCACTCGACGCAGGGGCCGCCGCCGCCGTTGCCCGCGTAGCCCACCTCGGCGGCGTTCTGAAAGCCGCGGCCGGGGGGCAGCTGCCAGGGCGCGAGCATCTCCCGCTGCTCGCGGGCGCCGTTGCATCCGCGCCAGCGGTTGCACGAGTCGCACGGGTCGACGCCGCAGGGATCGTCGTGGACGGCGCCGCAGTAGCGCGGGCCGCAGCCGGTGTCGCCGTAGGGTGTGCTCACGCCGGCCATGCCGCCGCAGGGGCCGCACTGCCGGCACCCGCCGGCCGCATCCCCCGCCGCGGCGGACGCCGCGGTGAGCACCGCGAACCCGGCCGCGATCAATCCCCAACGCATTCCCGACCGCTGGACGGAGGTTTTCATGCCGGTCGTATCGGTTCTGGCGACGCTCCGGCTTCCGCGGGCCGGAGCCGCCCCGCAGGGTCGCATCCATCCTGCCCCGCCTGCCGTGCCGCCCGCCGGCCCCGACCGGTCGCGGTGCCGGTCAGGGCGTCGCGAGGGCGCGGTGGTAGATCCGCAGATACTCCCGGGCGCTCGCATCCCACGACCAGTCCTGCAGCATCGCCCGGCGCACGAGGCCGTCCCAGGCCGCGCGGTCGGCGTGGAGGTCGAGGGCCCGCGCCACGGCAGCCTCGAGGGCCGCCGAATCGAAGGCCTCGAACGTGAAGCCGCTGGCCGTGCCGGCGGCGAGGGTCTCGGGCGTCGTGTCGACGACCGTGTCGACGAGCCCGCCGGTGGCCCGCACCACCGGCAGCGTGCCGTAGCGGAGCGCGTAGAGCTGCGTCAGCCCGCAGGGCTCGAACCGGCTCGGCACGAGCACGATGTCGGCGGCCGCCTGCACGAGGTGGGCGAGCCCCTCGTCGAATCCGATCACGAGATCGACCGTGCCGGGGAAGGCCGCGGCCGCGCGGCGCAGCGGCTCCTCGATGGAGTGGTGCCCCGAGCCGAGCACGACGAAGTGCGCCCGGCCGCCACCGCCCATGCGGCCGAGGAGGTCGATGACGAGGTCCACCCCCTTCTGCTCGGCCAGCCGCCCCACGAAGGCGACCAGCGGCCGCGGGTCGGGCGCCGCGTGGCCGAGCCGGGCTGCCAGCGCCACCCGGGCGGCGTACTTGCCCGCGGCGACGTCGAGCTCCGAGTAGGGACGGGGCAGATGCGGATCGGTCCGCGGATCCCAGACGGCGGTGTCGATGCCGTTGACGACGCCCGTGAGCACGGCGCCCCGCGCGGCGAGCACGCCCTCGAGCCCGCAGCCCCCCGGCGCGTGCTGGATCTCGCGGGCATACGTCGGGCTCACGGTGGTGACCTGGTCGGCGAAGACGATGCCCGTCTTGAGCAGGTTGAGCTGGCCGTAAAACTCCATCTGCTGCCAGTTGAAGTAGCTCCAGTCGAGGCCGGTGAGCAGCATGTCCCAGTGCCAGAAGAGCCCCTGGTAGGCCATGTTGTGGATCGTCATCACCGTGCGGGTCCGCGCGGTCCGCCCGTCGGCCGCCGGCAGCAGTCGCCGGTAGGCGGGCACGAGCCCGGTCTGCCAGTCGTGGCAATGGAGGATGTCGAAGGGGCGGTCCTGACGGGCGGCGATCTCCATCACGGCGCGGGAGAAGAAGATGAACCGCTCGGCGTTGTCGGCATAGTCCTCGGCGCCGCCGTAGAGCGTGGGGCGGTCGAAGCACTCGTCGTTGGCCACGAGCAGCGTCTCCACCGGCGCGCCGGGCAACCGGCAGCGCAGGATCCGCGCCGCGAGCCGGCGGCTGCCGATCGGCACGTCGAACTGCATGCCCGTGGGCTCGATCGGCAGGCCGCGGGTGAACGCCTCCCGGTGGGCCGGAATCACCCGGGTGACGTCGCAGCCGAGGTGGGCGAGCGCGTCGGGCAACGCCGCGGCGACGTCGGCCAGACCGCCGGTCTTGGCGAAGGGCGTGGCCTCGCTGGCCACCTGCAGGACGCGCATGAATCGCGGCTTTCCCGGGGAAAAACCCGGGGTCGGCCCGGGGTGGGAGCGCGGGGCCCCTGGCCCGGCGTCCCACCTACTATATAGTTCGCGAAAACCCGCCATGTGCCCCCTCGTCAATCCCGCCGCCCTGTTCCGCTTCCGCATCCCCTGCCGGAGGCGGAAGAAACTCTGGCCCCCGGCGGCGGCGGACCTCGACGAATCCTGCCGGGTTCCCCCGGTGGCCCCCCTGGCCAACGCGCCCGCCGTGCTCGACCTCCGGCTCGGCTGGAACGAAGAGGGGCTGGCGGTGCGCGGCGTGGCGCGGGGCGTGGGCGCGGCCCGGTGGTGCCAGCCGACGCGGCCCGAGGACAGCGACGGCCTCCACCTCTGGATCGCCACGCGGCCCACGGGCGACAGCCATCGCGCCGGCCGCTTCTGCCGCCGGCTCGTGCTCATGCCCACCGGCGGCGGCCGCAGCGCGGAGAAGCCGGTGCTCGTGGCCGCCATGATCCCGCGGACGAGCGAGCCCCCCGGCGACGTGCCCGTCGACGCGGTGTCGATCGAGAGCCGGCTCGACGACGACGGCTGGCAGGTCGACGCCGCCATCGGCGCCGCGGCCCTGCCCGGCTGGGATCCCACGGAGACGCCCCGGCTGGGGTTCTTCGCCGCGGTCGTCGATCGCCGGCTCGGCGCCGTGCCGCTCCTCGCGCCGCCGGAGTTTCCCTGGGAGAGCGATCCGACCACGTGGGCCGAACTCGAGCTGCTGTGACGCCCGCCGGACGCGCGGTTCCCCGTGCGGCGGGCCGTGCCGCACGGCCGCGTCGCCCCCCCGCTCACCCGCGCGGCTCGATCACGACGCGGGCCGGGGGCAGGCTGTCGAGGAACACCCGACCGTAGGGCTTCGTGAGCATCCGCGGGTCGAGGATCACGACGGTGCCACGATCCTCGCGGGTGCGGATCAGCCGTCCGAAGCCCTGCTTGAGCCGCAGCACCGCCTCGGGCAATTGATACTCGGCGAAGGCATTGCCCCCCGCCGCCTCGATCGCCTCGATCCGCGCGGCGGTGAGCGGCCGGTCGGGCACCGCGAAGGGGAGCTTCGTGATGATCACGTTGACGAGCAGGTCGCCCGGCAGGTCGATGCCCTGCCAGAAGCCGTCGGTGCCGAGGAGCACGCTCGCCGGCCCCGCGCGGAAGTCGGCGAGCATCCGCGTGCGGCTCGCGCCGTCGGCCTGGCTGACGAGGCGGAGATTGTGGCGGGCGCAGAAGCCGGCGAGCTCCGCCGAGGCCCGCGCCAGCGACGCATGGCTCGTGAACAGCACGAGCGCCCGGCCGCCGCTCCGCTCCACGTGCCGGCGGATCATCGCCACGACGGCCCGGTCGTATTCCTCGCGGCGGGCGGGATCGGGCATGCCCGAGACGAGGACCAGCTCCGCCTGGCGGGCGTAGTCGAAGGGGCTGCCGAGCCGCAGGCAGCGGGCCTCCTTCACGCCGAGCCGGCGGCGGAGGAAGGCGAAGCCGTCGGCCGCGTCCGCGGGGTCGTCGTCGGGGGACGCCTCGCGCCGCGCGGCTGAGGCGGACCGCGGCCCCTCCCCGACGGCGAGCGTGGCGCTCGTGAGCACGACGGTGCCGACCTTGCCGAACAGCTCCCGCTCGAGCATGTCGCCCACGTCGACGGGGGCGCTCGAGAGCACGAGCCGCTCCCGGCCGCGGCGGCCGCGGTGCGACTCCACCCACCAGACGCTGCCGGGATCGTGCTGCCCGAGCCACACGTCGAGGCTGCCGGCGAGCGCCGTGAGCCGGTCGGCGATGGAGTGGAAGTCGTGCCGCTCGGCCTCGCCGGCGATGCCGTCGGCGTGACGGCGGAGGTCGCGGGCCAGGCCGCGGAGCGGATCGCCGAGCGTGTCGGGCACGAGGTGGGGCGCGGACACGCGCCACGGGGATTCGCCCCGCGCCGCGAGCCTGGCGCGCACCAGCGCGAAGAAATCCTCGGCCTCCCGCCGGCAGCGGAGCACCGCCGTCTGCAGCTCGTCGAGGCCGTAATGCACGAGCAGCCCGCGGTGGGTGCGCTCGTTGTAGAGCTTGGAGAGGAGCCGGTCGACTGCGGTGCTCGACAGGCCGACGCCGAGGTGGTCGCTCGCCACGCTCTCCACCATGTGGGCCTCGTCGAAGACGACGACGTCGTAGGGGGGCAGCAGGCCGGCGCCGGCACGCCGCAGCGCGAGGTCGGAGAAGAAGAGCGCGTGGTTGACGATCAGCACCTGCGCCCGCGCCATGCGGCGCCGGGCGGCGTAGTAGTGGCAGCGCTGGTGCAGGGGGCAGGCCCGCCCCATGCAGTTGCCCGAGTCGCTCGCCACCTCGTCCCAGACCGAATCGAGCGGCACGAAGGGCAGGTCGGAGAGCGAGCCGTCGGACGTCTGCGCCGCCCACGACGCGATGGCGTCGAGCTGCGTCTGCTCGACGTCGTCGGTGAAGAGGCTGCCGGACCGCTCGCGGGCCAGCGCGAGTCTCCGCAGGCTCACGTAGTTGCCCCGTCCCTTGACGAGCACGGCGGAAAACTCCCGCGGCAGCACCGCGGCCACGAGCGGGATGTCCTTGGTGACGAGCTGCTCCTGCAGCGCGATGGTGTGGGTGGCGATCACCACCCGCCGCGGCCGCTGCGGCCCGCCGGCCGGCGCATCCGCCGCCGGATCGCCGTCGGGGTCGTCCGCGTCGGCGTTCGCGCGGCCGCCCGCGGCGTCGCCGCCGCCGTGCCCCTCCCGGGCCGGCCGCGCGACCGGCGTCTCCTGGTCCGACGTGGCCGCCAGCACCGCGGGCACGAGGTAGGCGAGGCTCTTGCCCGTGCCGGTGCCCGCCTCCACGATCGCGTGGCACCGGTCACGGATCGCCGCCGCCACGAGGGTGGCCATCGCCATCTGCTGCGGTCGCGGCTCCCAACCGGCCAGCCGCGCGGCCAACCGACCGCCGGGCGCGAGCAGTTCATCGATCGACGTCATGCCCGCAATGTACCCGGCGCGGTCGGCGGGCCGGATGGATTTCCGTGACGTCCGGAGTACAACTGGAACCGGGCATCGCCCCAGCACGACGCTCGATGCCGGCCGATTCCGGGCCTTTCGGGCCCGGCCGGCCGCTGCCGCCCGACGCCCCGCCGCGAGGATTCCCCGTGCCAGAATCGACCGGTCCGAAGAAGGCCTGGGGGGGCGTGTTCCGCGAGGCGACCGACCCGCGGGTGGAGGCGTTTTCCGAGAGCGTGTCGTTCGACCGGCGGCTCGCCGACGACGACATCGACGGCTCGATCGCCCACGCCCGCATGCTCGCCGCCTGCGGGCTTCTCACGGTGCAGGAGGCCGACGCGATCGCGCAGGTGCTCGAGGAGATCCGCGGCGAGATCGCCGCGGGGCGGTTCGAGTTCACGGTGGCCAAGGAGGACATCCACCTCCACGTCGAATCGGCGCTCACGGCCCGGCTCGGGGACACCGGCCGCAAGATCCACACCGCCCGCAGCCGCAACGACCAGGTGGCCACCGACCTGCGGCTCCATTGCCGCCGCGCGATCGACCGCATCGACCAGGGCCTCCGCGACCTGCAGCGGGCCTTCGTCGGCCTCGCCGACCGCGAGCGGGATCTCGTCATCCCGGGCTACACGCACCTGCGGCGGGCCCAGCCGGTGCTCGCCGCGCACCAGCTCCTCTGCTGGTGCGAGCGGCTCGAACGCGACCGCGAGCGGCTCGCCGACTGCCGCCGGCGCACCAACCTGCTGCCGCTGGGCTCCGGCGCGCTGGCCGGCACGAGCCTGCCGATCGACCGCCACCACGTCGCGCAGGCGCTCGGCTTCGAGGGAGTGGTGGCCAACAGCATCGACGGCGCGAGCGACCGCGACTTCGTCTGCGAGCTGGCGTTCGTGATCGCGCTGGCGGCCGTGCACCTGTCGCAGTGGGCGGAGGAGTGGATCCTCTGGAGCAGTGAGGAGTTCGGCACGCTGCGGCTGCCGGAGGGCTTCTGCACCGGCAGCTCGATCATGCCGCAGAAGATCAACCCCGACGTGCTCGAGCTGGTCCGCGGGAAGTCGGCCCGCGCGATCGGCAACCTGCAGGCGCTCCTCGTGCTGCTCAAGGGACTGCCGACCGCCTACAACCGCGACCTGCAGGAGGACAAGGAGCCGATCTTCGACTCGATCGACACGCTCGAGGCCGCGCTCCGGGTGGCGGCGCCGTTGGTGGCGGGGGCCGCGTTCGACCGGGAGCGGGTGGCGGCCACGCTCGACCGCGGCCACCTCGACGCGACGAGCCTGATGGAGGCGCTGATCGCCGCCGGGGTGCCGCAGCGGACGGCCCACGAGCTCGTCGGCACGTTCGTCCGCCGGGCGATGTCCCGGGGCATCTCCCTGGCGGAGCTTTCCGATCAGGAGTTTTCGCGCGACTACGCCGGCTGGAACGCCTCCCTGCGCGAGGCGCTGGGAGCCTCCCGGGCAGTTGAACGGATGGCGAGTTTCGGCTCGACTGCGCCGGCCCGCGTTGCCGACCAGATTGCTGCGTGGCAGCGCCGGCTCGAGGCCGGTGCCCGCGTCTGAAGCGGGCTCCCGGCGGACCCGCGTTGCCATCCGCTCCCGCGGGACCCGGAACGTGCCGCCGTCGACAGGAACCAGCCCGATCCGCCCGGCGGGCATGCGCCGGCATGCCCGGCCCGTCCGCCCCGCCCCGTCGCGGAGGCCGCTGCCCGCCGCATGCCTCGTCCTCGCCGGGCTGCTCGGCGCGTCGGCCGGCGGGCTGATCGTGCCGCCGGGCACGGCGGCCACGGCCCGAGCCGCACCGGCGGATCGGCCGGCCGATCCGCTGGCCGACGCCGTGATCGCCTCTCTCACGTCGCAGCCGCGGTCGACGCCGGCCGAGCTGCTCGCGGTCGCGATCCGCGCCACCGACGTCGAGGCCTGGGAGCTGGCCGCCGACAGCGTCACCCGGCTCGGCGACCTGCTCGAGAAGGCGGGGGACGGTCGGCGGGACATGTTCGCCGACCTCGGCGACGCGACCGATCCCGCGGACCTCCGCCGGCTCGAACGGGATCTGGGGCCACGGCAGGCCGACGTCGTGCCGATCGTCCGCGGCATCCGCGAGGCTGCGTGGCAGCGGCGCCGTGAGCCCGAGCGGCTCGCGGCCGCGGCCGCCGCGCTCGCGAGCGACTCCGCCGCCGCGCGGCGGGATGCCGCGGCGCGGCTGGCGCTCACCGGCGTGGACGCCCTGCCGGTGCTCGTCGATGTGCTTCAGGCCGCGGTCACCGATCCCGGCGCCGCCGACCCCGCCACGCGGCGGGCGGCGGGCATCGCGCGCGAACTCACCCGCGGCATGGGCACCAACGCCCGCCAGCCGCTCCTGGCCTGGCTCGCCGGCCCCGACGTGGCCCGGTGGCCCGGCGTGATCGAGGCGCTCGCCGCCACCGACGCGGCCGATCGCGACGTCGACTTCGCCGAATACCTGCTCGCCCCGGCGCTCGTCGCCGACACGCCGCCGGCGGCGCGAGAGGCGGCGCTCGCGCTGCTGCGGCGGATCGAGGGCCGCTGCCGCACGGCGGCCGGGGAGCCGGCGGGATCGCTGCCCCCCGACCGGGACACGGCCGTCGCCATGCTGACGCAGCGGCTCGATTGCGTGCTCACCGCCGCCGGCCTGCCGGCCGCCGACCGGCTGCTCGTCGAGCCGGTGACCGACCCCGCCCGCGTCGTCGCGTCGGGCGGCGGCCTGTCGTCGGGAAGCCGCTCGTTCGGCGGCACCGTGGAGCGGTTCGCCTTCGATCCGCAGGCCCGCCGGATCGGCCGCGTGAACATCCCGCCGCGGGTCGCCCGCGCGCAGGAGGCGATGCACCTCGCCCGCGACCTCACGGTGCTCGGCACCGACGACGCGGCGGCGGTGCGGCTCGTGCTCCTGACACGGCTCGAGGCCGCCCTGCTCGCCTCCGCCGACGACCGCACGCCGCCGCGGGTGCCCGTCGAACGGCTCGTGGCGGCGCTCACGGGTCCCGCCGGCTTCGACTTCGCGGCCGCCGCCGACGTGCTCGACATGGCCGCCGCGCGGGGCATGCTGCCCGCCGCCGCCGCCACCGCGTGGGCGATCGAGGCGGCGCGGGGGGCGACCGGCCCGAATCCGGAGCCGCTGCCGCCGCGGGCCCGGGCGGCCCTGCTGCGGGCGCTCGAGGTGCCCGACGCGGCGGTGCGGTTCGAGGCCGCGCGGACGCTCGCGCTCGCCGCCGGCGACGCCCCCTTCCGCGGCTCGACCCGGGTGATCGAGGTGCTCCTGCATGCGGCCACCGCCACGGGCGAGGACGTGGCGGTGGTGGCCCACCATGAGACGGCGGTACGGGAACAGCTCGCCACCGACCTGTCGCGCTTCGGCTACCGGGTCGAGAAGGTCGCCACCGGCCGCGAGGCGATCCTCGCCACCAGGGCGCTCGCCGACACGGTGCTCGTGCTCGTCGGTGCGCGGACGGTGCGGCCGTCGCCGCTCGAGACGGTGCAGCTCATCCAGCGGCAGCCGCTCGGCGACGTGCCGCCGGTGCTCGTGCTCGTCGATCCGCTCGACGACGACGCCCGCGGCAAGTTCCTCACCCGGCTCCTGCTCACCTTCGGCGACCTCCCCTGCGTGGGCGTCACCGACCGGCTCGACAGCCTCCTCGCCCCCTCGGTCGATCCCGCCACGGGCGCGGTCGTCGGGCCGCCGCGGCTGTACGACCGGCTGGCGCAGATCGCCGGCCCCGGCGCCGTGGACCCCGCGGTGCGGGCGGCCCGCGCGGCCGAACGGCGCGGCCGCGCGGCGGAGGCGCTCGCGCTCGTGGCCCGGCTCGGCCGCCGCGGCCACGACGTGTCGGCGGCCGAGACCACCGCCCGGCTGGCCCTGCGGAGCCCCGCGGCGTCGAACCCCTCCGACCTCTTCGTGCCCGCCGTGGCGGTGCTCGCGACGATCGGCTCGAGCGCGGCCCAGCAGGCCGTGCTGCGCGAGCTCGACACCCCGGGGCTCCCGGAGGCGTCGCGCCGGTTCGTCGTCGAGGCCTTCGCGGCCAGCGTCGACCGCTACGGGCTGCTCCTCGACGGCCACGCCCTGTCGGCCCTCCACGCACGGTACAATTCGCCCAGCCTGCCCGCCGATCGTGCCGTGGCCGCCGCGGTGCTCGACGTCATCGAAACCCACCTCCGCAAGGCATGCCCCCTCATCGCCGATGCTGCGCACCCCCGGCCAACACGGTGACGACGGCGCCCCGCCGATCAAGGGACTGATCGGGTCCGGTCCGGCGATGATGGAGGTCTACGCGCTCACCCGCCGCGTGGCGGCGTCGAACGCCTCCGTGTTGCTCGTCGGGGAGACGGGCACCGGCAAGGAGCTCATCGCCAAGGCGATCCACGAGCTCTCGCCGCGGGGCAGCGGCCCCTTCGTCCGCGTGAACTGCGGCGCGCTCTCCGAGAGCCTGCTGGAGAGCGAGCTCTTCGGCCACGTGCGCGGGTCGTTCACCGGCGCCATCGCCAACCGCACCGGCCGTTTCGAGGCCGCCCACACCGGCACCATCTTCCTCGACGAGATCAACTCCACCACGCCCAAGCTGCAGGTGAAGCTGCTGCGGGTGCTGCAGGAGCGGGAGTTCGAGCGCGTCGGCGACACCGAGACGATCCGCGTCGACACGCGGGTGATCGCCGCGAGCAACCGCGAGCTGCTCGACGAGGTGGCCAAGGAGAACTTCCGCGAGGATCTCTACTACCGGCTCAACGTCGTGCCCATCTACCTGCCGCCGCTGCGGGCCCGCCGCGAGGACATCCCCCTGCTCGTGACCCACTTCCTCGAGCACTACAACGAGGCCAACGACCGCTACGTCGTGCACATCCAGAAGGAGGCGTTCGCGGCCCTGTCGCGGTATCACTGGCCGGGCAACGTCCGCGAGCTGCAGAACGTGATCGAGCGGTGCGTCGTCATGGCGGAGGGGGACGAGCTGACGCTCGACCTGCTGCCGCCGGTGATGCGGGGCGACCGGCCGGCGGCCGCGCTGCCCGGCCGCGGCGGCGATCTCGACAGCCTCGCGCGGGATCTCGTCGAGCAGGGGATGGCGACGGCGGGGCCTGACGACGAGAACCTCTTCGACCGGATCGTCAGCCGCGTGGAGCGCGAACTCGTCGCGCAGATGCTCGCCGACTGCAAGGGGGTGCAGCTCAAGGCGGCGGCCCGCCTGGGCATCAACCGCAACACGCTCCGCAAGAAGCTGCAGGACCACGGCCTCGAGGATGCGGAATAGCCGCCCCGGCCTGTTCTGATCGCCGCACCCGGCCCCGCGTGCAAACCTTTTCGCGGGCCGCTAGCCCACCATCAGCCCACCATCAGCCCACCATCAGCCCACCATCAGCCCACCATCAGCCCGTCGTCGGCCATGTCGCGGGCGTGGTAGCTCGACCGCACGAACGGCCCGGAGGCCACCCGGCGGAATCCCATGCTCCGGGCGAGCCCGCCGAGCTCGTCGAACTCCTCCGGCGGCACGTACCGCTCCACCGGCAGCGAGTCGGCGGTGGGCTGGAGGTACTGCCCGAGCGTGAGGAAGTCGACGCCGTGGTCGAGCAGGTCGGCGAAGACGTCGAGCAATTCGTCGCGGCTCTCGCCGAGGCCGAGCATCAGGCCGCTCTTCGTGCGCACCTCCGGCATGATCTCCTTGGCGCGGGCGAGCAGCGCGAGCGTCCAGGGATAGTGGCTCTTGCGGCCGCGGACCGTGCGGTAGAGCCGCGGCACCGTCTCGGTGTTGTGGTTGAAGACGTCGGGCCGCGCGGCCATGAGCCGCTCGAGCGCCCCCTCCTTGCCGATGAAGTCGGGCACGAGCACCTCGATGGTGACCGGCGCCGCGGCCGCGGCCCCGCCGCGGATCGCCTCGACGGTGCGGCGGAAGTGGTCGGCGCCGCCGTCGGGCAGGTCGTCGCGGGTGACGCTCGTGATCACCACGTGCCGCAGCCCGAGCCGGCGGGCCGCCTCGGCCACGCGGGCGGGCTCGTCGGCCTCGAGCGGCTCGGTCTTCCCCTTCGGCACCGAGCAGAAGCCGCAGGGCCGCGTGCAGACGTTGCCGAGGATCATGAACGTCGCCGTGCGGGCCGACCAGCACTCGAGCCGGTTGGGGCACTTGGCCGACGAGCAGACCGTCTCGAGACCGAGCTCCGCGATCAGGTGCGCCGTCTCGCCGTGGCCGCCCCCCGGCTCGAGGTTGCGCCGCAGCCATGGCGGCAGCCGCCGCGCCACCGGGGGCAGAGCCTGCGGCGCAGACGGAGCCGGGGCGTCGAGGGTGACGATCGGCAGGAGTCCGGCGGCGCCGCTTCCGGCACACGGGGTCGAGGCTGCTTCATCCGACACGGCTGACGGGCTCCGCGGAAGGGGACGGGGACGGCACGGGCACCGGGAAGCCCGATTGGACGTGGGACTGGGAAAATCCGAACGCGTCGACGACCTGCTCCACGAGCAGGGCGCGGGCGTCCTGCAGGCGGATCCGCCGCTGCACGTCGGCCTCGACCGTTCCCATGGTACGCACCGCGACGCCGGCGGCGAACGGCACCGTTTTCACCCGCCGCTGCAGCTCCAGCGGAGGCTGGACGTTGAGAAACCCGCCGTGCCGGAGGATGCCCCGGCGGACCGCCACGCCCACGACTGCCAGGAGCCCCGTGCGGCCGAACACGCCGTGCACCCGCGAATCGCGGGCGGCGCCGCACCGCAGGCCGCGGATCGCCCCGGCCAGCCCGTCCTCGAGCCGGTCGACCGCCACGCCGGCGGCATGCGGCCCGAGGCCCAGGTCGGCCAGGCTCGCGAACAGCGCGATGCCGATCTGGCCGGGGCCGTGGAGCACCGCCCCGCCCCCGCGGCCGACGAACCGCAGCTCGAGCCGGCGCGACGCGAGTTCCTCCGCCGCGAACTCGACGTCGGCCCGCGAACCGAGCCGACCGATCGTCACCGCAGGCTCGGGCTCGTAGAGCAGGAGCGTGGGGGGGCGGCCGTGCGGCTCCGACACCTCCCACGCGAGCCGCTCCGCCATCGCGGCGTAGGCGTCGAGGCCGATCCGGCCCGCCAGCCAGACGGAGACGTCGCGGCGGGGCAGTCCCGCGGCGGCGGTGGTGTTGCGGCTCCTCGGTGACGGGCGATCGTCGTGCATGGAGCCAGTTGTACCAAGCGACGGGCCGCGCCGGCCCGCACCCGGCCGCGGCCGGCCGTCATTTCGCGAGAGCTTCGCGGAGGGTGTCCCAGGGCAGCGGCGACCAGGCAAGCGCGTCGGGCAGCCGCCCTTCGGGATCGCCGGCGATCCCGGCGGCGGCCCTTTCGATCGCGCCGTCGACCGCGGCCCCGAGCCGCTCGAGCCACGCCGGCACCTCCACCCCCGACCCTCCCACCACACCGAGGAACGATTCGGCGGCGGCCTCGAGCCGGTCGCCGGCCCCGGCCGGCTCGCCCGTGAACAGCTCCGCCGCGGCCGGCTCGACGAGCGATTCGAGCCCGTCCTGCTCGAGCGCCGTCGTGAACGGCCGCCGCACCCGGTCGCCCACGCTCGCCAGCCGCACCCCCGACTGCGCCTCGAGCGCGGCGAGCCGCTCGGCGAGGCTCGTGGCCGTGTCGCGGGTCTCGTCGCGCATCCGGCCGCGCCACGCCTCGGCCGCCCGCGTCGCGCCGCGGCGGGCGAGCACACGGTGGGCCATGTTCACCGGCCGCAGCGTCCAGGCGATCCGGTCGTGCTCCGCCTTGATCCGCAAAAACTCGAGCAGCACGTGCAGGCACTCGCCCCGATCCGATTGCGTGGTGGTCGAGTTCCAGTCGCGATACTCGGCGTGATTCTCCGCCACGCTTTCGAGCACCAGCCGCAGCCGCGCCGCCGCATGCCGCAGCGGCAGCTCCCCGCTGCCGAGATCCTCGATGAGCCGCGCGGGCCGCCGCTGGCCGCGCGGCGTCTCCGACGGCGAGCCGGGATCGGGCAGGTCGGGCTCGCCGGCCGCGCGGTCGACGAGATCCTCGAGGAAGTGCCGCACGCCGCCGCGCAGGATGCCCCGCAGCGCCGGCGGCGAGAGCAGCTGCTGCGTGAACAGTCCCGACCCATACCGCTCGATGAACTCCCTGATCGGTGCGAACGCCTTCTCGTCGCGCACCCGCTCGAGCACAGAGAGCCGCAACTGGCGGGCGTGCGTCGTCCAGGTGTCGAGCAGCCGCGGCACGAGGAGGGAGAGGCCGTCGAGGATGCGTTCGGTGACCACCTCGGGTGGCGGCGCCGGCGTGCCGCTTCCCGCCGTCTCGACGATCCGCTCGACGAGCGCCGTCGTCGCGGCCTCGAACACCCGGTCGAACTCGCTCACGCTTGCGGGCCCGCGGGGACGGCGGGTCTCGAGCGCCTTGGCCAGCAGGACGACGTCGGCCGCCTCGGCGACGAGGCCGAGACGCGGCAGGCAGGCCGCGAGCCGCTCGAGGAGCCGCTCCCGGCCGCGGGCCAGGACGACGCGGCCGGGACGGCCGCCGCGGGAGATCGGGACGTAGAGCACGTACCGTCCCTCGAGCCTGCCGCGCACGACCGCCAGCCACCGCCGCGTGGCCGCCGCGTCGCCGGCGAACATGGCGGCGAACAGTCTTCCGACCGCCCCCTTGCCGCGCCGGCCCGACGACGCCCCCGACCGGCCGCGGCGGGCGATGTGACGATGCGCCGCGAGCATCCAGAGCGTCTCGCGGGCCTGCACCGCTGCCTCGACGAGCTGTTCGGCGGCGGCGTCCCGCTGCCACCGCAGCTTGTCGAACTCGGTGGGGGTCATGCCCGGCGCCGGCGCCGCGTCGCGGGACGCGACCGCGGCCGCCGCGCGGACGAGCGTGCGGCCGAGCCGCCGCAGCGAGTGCCGCCAGCCGATCACCGCCTCCGCCTCGGCCGGCGGCACGGCGTCCGGCGAGGCCGACGCCGCGCACCACGAGACGACCGCCCGCCGCATCAGCCCGAAGACGCCGGCGAGAAACTCCGCCGCCTCCTCGATCGCCGCCACGCCGCCGACGGTCGCGGCCCCGCCGCCGTCGAGGTCGAGCATGCCTCCGTCGACGCCGTCGTCGGTGGAGTCGCGCCACACCATCGACTCGTAGGCGGCGGCGACGCTCTCCCCGCCGTCGGCCGCCTCCTCGTCGATGCCGTCGCCGCCCCCCTCGTCGCCGCCGCCGTCCTCGCCGTCGTCGCGGGACCGCCCGGACCGACGCTGGTCGCCGGGCTCGCGGCCGGAAGCGGCGCCGCCGATCAGATCGGCCACCCCGCCGGTGTTGGCCTCGACGAGTTCCACGAACCGGCGCACCCGGCTGCGGCCGGCGGCCGAACGGTCGGCGAGCGCCCGGGCGAGCCAGCGTTCCGCCTCGCCGAGCCAGATCGGGCCGGAGCGGCCGATCGCGGGCCCCTCGAGCAGCGAGGCCCAGTGCACGAGCAGGCCGAGCGCCCCGTCGAGATCCCCCTCGTGCAGGAGGCAGTCGGTGGCCTGTGCGTGCGCCTTGGGGGACGTGAACGACGCCACCTGCTCCCGCCAGAAACCGGGCGGCGGCGCCGCGGGCGCGGTCCGCCGCCGCAGCGAGAGGCTGTCGATCACCTCCCGCGCCGAGTCGCAGGTCTCGCGGCCGGAGAGGTGGGGCACTCCCGAGACGGTCGTGGTGGCGAACTGGTCCCACCAGCCGGCCAGCGTGTCGAGCCCCGCCGCCGCACGGGCCGCCGCCGCCGCCGGACCCTCGAGCGCGGCCTGCCGCCAGACGGCGGCATAGCCGTCGAGGATCGCCCCGGCGATCGCCACGAGGTCGTCGACCCGGGGATCGGCGAGGCTCTCGCCCCCCGGCTCGTGCAGGGGAAACTGTCCGCCGAGGCCGAGGATGTTCCAGGGATCGACCAGGGCGCCGCAGCCCACCGCCCGCAGGAACATCTCGCGGGCGGCGTCGAGGTCGTCGAGGGCGCGCGTCGCGGCGCCGTCCCCGGCGCCCGCCCGACGCAGCGCCTGCCTGGCCGCCACCACCCGGCTCGTGATCCGCGCGGACAGCCGCGCCGACGCGGCCGGCACCAGACCGGCGAGCCGCTCGGCGGCCTCGGCGCGGCCGAGCCGGGCCAGCGTCGCCGCGAGCGACACGCTCTCCACCTGCCGGGCCCGCCGCCCCGCCAACAGCGAGTTGATGTGGCGGCGGACGCCGCCGAAGGGCTGCCGCAGGCGGCGGTTCTCCTCGTCGAGCCGCCCGCGGTGGCCGGCGGGCAATTCGGCGAGCAGCCAACGGTAAAACTCGTCGCGGTAGCCGGCGATCCGCGGCAGGAGTTCGGCCAGCGGGAGGCCAGCGGCGAGCGCCCCCGGGCCGTGCCCCGACAAGCCCGACGCCATGAGCATCACCCCCGCGAGCACCGCGGCCGACTCCCGCCGGAGGTCGGCCTGCCGCTCGGGCCCGTGATCGTCCGCCGCCGCCGGCGCCGCCTGGGGCCAGGAGAGGATGCCGTCGAGCGTGGCCTGCTGCACCACCATCCGGCGGTAGAAGCCCTGCCCGTCGATGCGCGCCGGATCCCAGAGCCCGAAGAGATAGTTGGGGCGGCTGGCGGCGGGGTGGAGGAAGTCGAAGGCGCGGGGATCGCAGGCGAGTTCCTCGAGCAGCGCGAGATCGAAGTCGGCCTGCCGCAGGAGCGGCTCCGGAGCCCGGGAGAGGATGCCGACCGCATCGTCGACCAGGGCGTGATAGCGGCCGTGGGCGGCGCCGGCGCCCGCCACCCAGAGCGGGATCGGCCGCACCCGCTCGTGGGGGTAGGGCTCCGAGAGCCGGCCGTTCTCGAGCACGGCGACGGGCCGCCAGCCGACGTAGTCGTTGAGCGTGGCGATCGCCCGCCGCACCGCGGCGTCGACATCGTCGCTCCAGTCGTCGCCCGCCAGCACGGCCTGCGCCGCCGCCATGACGAAGTAGGGACGCTCGAGCGCGCCGGAGGCCTGGTGCTCGAGGAGGTCGCCGTGGAACCGGCGGTAGGCCGGCAGCAGCCGGCGGAAGACGACGTCGAGCACGCCCCGCGCCTGGGCGCAATCGCGAAACGCCGGCTCGGTCGCCGCCAGGGAGTCAAGCCTGGCCGCCAGGCCTTCCCCCACCCGTTCCGCCGCGTCGGCCGCCTCGACGACGCTCCCGTCGGCGGCGGCCGGCTCGACGGCCGCGAACAGCTCGTTGGCGGCCCGCCACACCGAGGCATCGAACGCCCCGGAGGAGAAGTTGAGATAGCCCAGCAGGATCGCGGCGGCGTCGGTCGGTCGGGGGTTCTGGGGATCCTTCGGCATCGACGCTCCGCTTCGTCGCTCCGCCGCGACGCGAGTCGCCCCGCACGTCCACGGCCAACCGCGGGCCGCGGGGAAGCCCGGCACCGCGTCCCCGCAGTGTAGCAATTGCCCGCCGCCCGCCCCGCCGCCGCCAACGGTCGCGACGGCTGGGGGGATCGTGCGGCCGCGGCACCCCGCGCGCGGCCGCGGGCGGCTTTCGTGGGGTAGTGTTGGAATGGCCTTCCCGGCGGGCCGCAGACGAACGGCCCGCTCGCCCCGACCCGGCCTCCCTCCGCCAGGATCCCACCGATGCGCGCCCCCCTCCTTCCGCCCGCCCGTGGACACCATCCCCCTGAGACGCGTGCACGGCTGAATCCCTCCGGCATGCGCCCGGGCGTCGCGGGCGGGATCACCCCGCCGCCGGTGCGCGCGGCCCTGCTGCTCGTCGCGATCGCCGCCGTGGCGCCCCCCGCGCCCGCGGCCCGTGCCGAGGGCTGCATCACCGGCTGCATCGCCGGCACCGCGGCCGACGAGTTCACCGCCGACCGTGCCGGGCTCGTCCGCGAGTGGATCGTCCAGGTGCCGACCGCCACCGGCGGCACGGGAGTCGAGCACGTCGTCGTCGGCGACGGACTCGTCGTGGCCCAGACCCGCGACGGCACGGCCCATGCGATCCGCGCCGCGGCCTTCGGCGCCAGCGAGCGGCAGGCGGGACCGCAGTCGGTGCCGCCACAGGTGTCGGCGGCCGCACCGGGCTCGATCCTCTGGTCACGGCGGCTCCCCAGCTTCGGCGGGCCGCTCGTGCCGGCGGCGGTGGGTCCCGACCTCGTCATCGTGCCGCACGAGGATCGGATCACCGGCATCGAGCGGGAGACCGGCCAGATCCGCTGGGAACGGTCGCTCGGCCGCCATCCCGCCGGCGGCCCCGCCGCCGTCGGCAACTGGATCTACGCGCCCCTCACGGGCAGCGACGTGATGCGGTTTCCGGTCAACCCGGTGCGGCAGCCGCCGCAGCCCACGCTCGCCGAAGCGCCGAAGAAGGGGGGCAAGGCCGCCGCGAAGAAGGTCCGGCGGAAGCGCGAGGAGAGCCTCGAGCCGGTGAAGATCGACGCGGCCGGACGCGTTCAGATGGCTCCCGTGCCGCTGGCCGACGGCGTGCTCTGGTGCACGGCCGACGGCCTGCTCGTCACGCTCCAGCCCGCCGACAGGGATTGGAACCGCCTCGAGTTCACGCTCGAGAACCCCCCCGCGGGGCCGCCGGCCGTCCGCGGCCGCAGCATCTTCGCCGCCACGACCACCGGCGACCTGGCCCGCATCGACCTCCCGCAGAGCGGGCGGAACATGGAACTCGTGTGGCACGTCGTGCTGCCGGCGGATCCCGACAGCGGGCCGTTCGTGGCCGGCAACACGGTGGTCGTGTCGCTCGGCGACGACGGACTGGCGGCCTACGCGGCGGACACGGGCGCCGAACTGTGGCGGACCTGCCTCCCGGGACGGATTCTCGCCGCGGGCGGCGACCGCGTCTGGGTGCTCGACCGCGTGGGGCGGCTGTCGGGATTCGACCTGGCCGACGGCACCCGCCGCGAGGTGCTCTGCCTGGGGCCGTTCACCGAGCCGATCGTCAACGTCCGCACCGACAGGCTCCTGCTGGCCTCGCCGCAGGGCACGATCGTGGCGCTCGCGCCCAAGTCATCCGTGGCGGCCCCGGCGGCGGCCGGAGCGGCCGGAGCCAAGCCGCCGCGGGAGGCCGACACGCCCGCCGAGGGCATGCCGCCGGAGGACGACGCTAGCGACCCCGCTGCGCCGGAAGACGACTTCGCGGATCCTGACGCCATGCCTCCTGCATGAGCGCGTAGAGCTCGCGGTCGTAGCGGTGGAGCCGGTGCGGGTCCTGGAAGAAGCACTCGGTGGCCACGGCGAAGAACTCGCCCGGCCCCTCGGCCGCGTAGTCGTCGAAGGCCACGAACCGCCCCTCGTCGAGCGCCTCCTCGAAGCGGACGCGGCACTCGCCGATCCCCCGGATCCACGCCCGCCGCGCCGGCGCCGACTCCAGCGGCGGCACGCCGTCGATGTCGCCGTCGAGCATGTCGATGGCGTGCGCGCATTCGTGGATGACGACACTCCGCGGCCCGTCCCGCAGCCGTCCCCCCTCCACCACCCGCGGCCAGGCGAGCACCATGCTGCCCCCCTGCCAGGTCTCGCCAAGTCGCGGCTCGCGCCATTCGAGCTCGCCGCCGCCGGCCAGCGGCGTGGAGCGGGGCACGACGTAGTCGCCCGGGTAGACGAGCACCGACGAGAGCCGGTCGAAGTGCTCCTCCGGCATGCCGAGCACCATGATGCCCGCCTGGCCCGCGATCGACACCCGCACCTCGTCGTCGATCCGCTGCCCGCCGCAGCCCTCGAACCGCTTCTCCGCGACGAACACGGCCACCCACGCCCGCAGCCGCCGCCGTTCGTCGTCGTCGAGCCAGGCGGCCTGCTTCACGTTGCGGCCGAGGATGTCGTCCCACTCCGCGGGCCAGGGACGGGCGCGGATCGCCCGGCGGCGTCGGGATCGCAGCCAGCCGAACATGAGGGCCACCCCGCGCCGGTCGCCGTCAGGGCTTGAGCGGCAGCCGCCTCGAGAACAGGTCGAGCGCGAGGAACAGGCAGCCGGTCGACACCGCCAGGAACGACAGCAGGAGCATCGCCGTGTAGACGTTCATCGGCGGGCGGGGCGCGTCGGGCTTGATGTCGTCGGCCATGGCGAACGTGCTCGGTCGGGGTCAGGCCTTGAGCCGCGTGGTGACCTTGTCGCCCCGCTGGATGATGCCGCGGGCATACTCCCGCACGATGACGGCCACCGCCCGGTCGGGCTTCACGCTCTGGACGGTGGCGCGGCCGAGATACTGGTCGTTGCGGTAGACCTCGATCTGGTGGCCCTTCTGCAGGCCGTCGTCGCCCCCCAGCGAGACCTCGATGGCGTTGTCGACGACCGCCGTCACGACGCCGTCCACCGCCGGCACCTGCTCCTTGGGCAGGCTGCCGAGCGACAGGCCGCTCTGCTGGAGCAGCTTCCGCGCGTCCGCGACCTGCGCCTCGAGCTGCGCCTTCCGCTCGTTGGCGATCTCGAGGAACGACTCCTTCTCGTGGAGCTGGCCGGCGAGCTCGGAGGCGCGGGCGACCTGCTCGTCGACCTTCTGCTGCTTGTCGCGGATCTCGGCCTGCAGTGACTTCACGTCCTCGCGGGCCCGGGTGAGGTCGTCCTCGACGTTGGCCAGCTCGGTGATCTTCTCCTGCATCGCCTCGAGCTTCTCGTTCCGCTGGTCCTTGTATTGCTTGAGCTCGTCGCGCTTCTCCTCGAGCGCCTGCTGGAACTTGGCGATCACCTGGTCGCGGGCCGCCTCCGAGGCCGCCACTTCGGCGGTCAGCCGGGTGATCTCCTGGTTGAGCTTCACCTCCTCGGCCTTCACCTTGTCGAGCTCGTCCTGCGTCTTCTTCGCGGCCGCCTGCCAGTCGACGTGCGAGGAGAAGATGGCCACGGCGAAGCTCATGAGCATCAGGCTCATGACGAACACCGCGAAGACGAAGATCTTGCCGATGACGTTTTTCATGGTCGATGCTTCACGGTCGGTGATCCGGCGCCGGACGGCCTGACGGCCGTGCCGGCGGGCCCCGGAGCGGGCGATCGCGACCCACGGGAAACCGCCCGGCGGTCCGCGCTCCCCATCCCCGGTCAGCCTACGGCTTGATCGGCAGGCGGGTCAACGCTTCTGCACGTGCGGCCGCGGCGCCCTCCCCGACCGTGCGCCGCCCCGCCACGAGGGCAGCGCGGCCCCCACGACCGCCACGATCCCCCAGAGCGGCAGACTCCCCCATGCCAGCCACGGCCCGGTGCGGCCGTCGGGCACGACACGGGCCCGGACCGTGCCGGTGGCCCGCCGGGGGCCACGGGCCAGGAGCCGGCCCGACCCGTCGATCCAGGCGGAAAACCCGGTGTTGGCCGCGATCAGGAGCGGCGTCCGCACCTCGACGGCGCGGAAGATCGCCGCGGTGAGATGCATGTCGAGCTCGCTCGATCCCCAGAACCAGCCGTCGTTGGTGAGGTTGACGATGATGTCGGGTCTGCCGCCGCGGCGATCGAGCTCCCGCACGAGTCCCCGCACCGCTTCCGGCAGCGCCGTCTCGTAGCAGATGTTCGCGGCCACGCGCCGGCCCGCGATCTCCACCGCCACCGGGGCCTTCCCCGGGGTGAGTCCGGCCGGCAGCGGCGTGAGCCGGTAGAGCCAGGGGAGCCGGTCGCCGAGGGGCACGTACTCGCCGAAGAGCACCGGGTGCATCTTGTCGTAGCAGGCGAGCGGCGTGCCGGCGGCGTCGAGGAACAGTCCGCAGTTGTAGTTGCGGGCGCCTCCCGGAAACCGCGGCGAGACCGCCTGCCGGTCGATGCCGACGAGCCAGTTGGTGCCGTAGCGGCGGGCGTAGGCGGCGAGCAGGTCGAGCCGCTCCTGCTCGAGCGCCCGGCGGGCGAGCGCCTGCCGGTCGGCCCGCGCGCCGGTCGCGGCGTCGAGGCCGGCGAGCGCCTGTTCCACCACCGGCCCAGGCAGCTCCTCGTCGGGATCGATCTCGAGGAGGCCCCAGCGCCACATCGTCTCCGGCCAGGCGATCAGGTCGGGCCGCGCCGCGCCCCCCGCGGCCAGGGCGGCCATCGTGAGCTCGTCGTAGTGGCGGGCCACGTCGGCCGCGGCCCCGGGCTCGTGCTTGAGCTCGGTGTCGATCGAGCCCTGCACGAGCAGCACGTCGAGCGGACGGCCGGACGCGGGGGGCGCCCCGGCGAGCCGCCACGCGCCATACGCCACCGCCGCGGCGAGGAGCGCCGCCGCGGCCACCGCCGACGCCGCCGCCCGGCGTCGGACGGCGCGGCGGCCGTCCGGGCCGCGGGCTGCCGCCACGGCCTCCGCCACCGCCGCGGCCACCGTCATGACGACGCCCCCCACGCCCACGGCGCCCAGGCTGTCGGCCAGCTGGAGGAGGGTCGTGAACCGCCATTGCGTATGCCCGAGGTTGCCGAAGCTGAAGCCCTCGAGGAACGAGCCGCGGACGTGCTCGCAGGCCATCCACGCGAGGGGCGCGGCGACCACGAGCGGCCAGCCCCGGCCGTGCACGAGCCGCCGCGCGACGGCGACGAAGAGGGGCAGGTAGATGCCGAGGTAGGCGGACAGCGCCAGCCAGCCGAGCGCCGTCGCGGGATGCGGCAGCCGGAGCCAGTGGATCGTGGCCAGCCAGTGCGCCGCGCCGGCGGCCCAGAGCACGAGCCAGGGGCGGCGGGCCGCGAGCCGCTCGGCCTGCACGATCCCGAGCCACGGCAGGGGCGCCAGCCAGGCGAGCAGCCAGAGGTCGGCCGGCGGCTGGACGAGGAACATCGTCGCCGCCCCGGTGAACGCCATCACCGGGAAGCCGCGATCGGCGGGCGGCGCGGGGGCCGCCGCACCCGGTGACGGCGGCGGAGCGGAGGGGATCATGGGGCGGCCTCGAACTCGGCGATCACCGTGCCGGCGACCACCGTCTCGTCCTCGTCGGCCAGCTGCGCGACGAGCCGGCCGCTCACCGGGGCCTCGAGGTCGACGATCGCCCCGCCGGCGAGCAGCTCGACGACGCGATCCCCCTCGATCACCTCCGCACCTTCCGGCACGAGCCAGAGCGACACGCACACGGGCATGCCGGCCACGCCGAGGTCGGGCACGACGAGCGTCTCGAGGGGCCGCGGGTCGGGCGGCATCAGCGCTGCTCACGAAGCCATTGCAGGAGCACGCCCCCCACGGCCTCCAGCGACCCCGCCGCGCACTGCCGGGGCGTGTCGGACGTGGTGTGCCAGTGGGGATAGTCGAAGTCGATGATGTCGCAGGTGGGGATGCGGCCGATCATCCGCAGGGGCACGTGGTCGTCGTCGATGGTGTACTTGGGGCGGGGCACGAACTGCCGCACGTTCATCCGCGCGGCCACCCCCCAGATCGCGTCCACCACGGGGCTCGTGTCGGGCCAGGTGGCGCTCCGCTGCTCCTGCCAGATCTCGAGGTCGCGGTCGGCCACCATGTCGACGATCACGCCGCAGCGGTAGCGGTGCCGCGCGCGGCCGGCGTCCTGGTCGGCGGCGTATTGCCGCGCGAAGTAGGTCGAGCCGAGGAAGTAGGGATCGCGCGGCGCGAACACGTATTCCTCGGCGTCGAAGAGGACGAAGTCGACGCCCACCGGCCCGGGCAGCGACGGCATCGCGCGGGCGAGCTCCATCAGGAGCGCCACGCCGCTGGCGCCGTCGTTGGCGCCGACGAACGTGCCCCGCGGGTCGACGGGATCGCGGTCGGGGAGCGGCCGGGTGTCGTAGTGGGCGCCGATGAGCACCCGCTCGCGGCGGTCGGGATGCCACTCCACGACGACGTTCTCCATGTGCACGTTGGCGCCGGTGCGCCGGTCGCGGACGAGAAACGCCTGGCCGCTCACGGTGCCGCCGGCGGCCCGGAAGTGGTCGGTGACGAGCGTGCGCTGCCTGGCCATCGCTTCCGACCCGCTCGGCCGCGGCCCGAGCCCGCAGATCGCCTCGAGGTGGGCGAAGGCCCGGTCGCCGGAGAACGCGACGGACTCGTCGGCCCGCCCCGGTGCGGAGCGGCAGGCCACGAGGCAGACGGTCAGCCACGCGGCGGCCGCCACGGCCGGCGGCAGACCCCCGGACCGGGCCGGTCGCCGGCCGTCACGCCACCACGTCCGCGTCCGCCACACGCCGCTCATGCCCGCTTCCTCCGTGAACGTCGGGTATCCTAACAGGCCGTGGACAAACAGCCTGCCGGATCGCAGGGACGCGCTTCCCGGAAGCCGCGCGGCCGGGAAACGAGGAACCTCGCCATGCAGTCGCGTTCGCCGTCGCCGCTCCCCACCGGCCGGGGAGCAGCCGCCCTCCGCGGGCCGCTCCTGCGGGGCCTCGTGGCGACGGCCATGACCTTCATGGCGGCGACCGCGGCGCGGGGCGGCGGCGGTCCTGAGAACCTGTTCCTCGTCGTCAACGCGTCGAGCCCCGACAGCATCGCCGTGGCCAACGCCTTCGCGGCGGTGCGGGACGTGCCGCCGATCAACGTGCTCATGCTGCCCTGGCAGGGGGGCACCGAAAGCATGACGCTCGCGGAGTTCCGCGGCGAACTGCTCCTGCCGGTGCTGCGGACGATCGACGCCCGCCGGCTCACGCCGCAGATCGACTGCATCGCCTACTCGAGCGACTTCCCCTGGCGGATCGACTTCACCGCCGAGATGCCCAAGGAGATGCTCGCGCAGGACGCGTTCAAGTTTCCCGCCGGCTCGCTCACCGGCATGACGATGCTGCACAACGCGGTGCAGGCGGGCGCCGGCCCGGTCTGGCTCGACCCGAAGAGCAACTTCTACTTCCGGCCGCTCGACGCCGGGGGTGTGCCCTCCTCCACGGTCGGTTTCCGCAGCTGGTACGGCTGGGCCCCCGACGGCACGCTCCTCGAGACGGGGGGCAACCGCTACATGCTCTCGGCGATGCTCGGCGTGACGGCCGGCCGGGGCAACACCGTGGCGGAGATCGTCCGCGGCCTCGAGGCGTCGGCCGCCGCCGACGGCACGGCCCCGTCGGGCACGATCTACTACGTCACCAACAAGGACGTCCGCAGCACGACCCGCAGCCCGGCCTTCCCGCCGATCGTGCGGGCGCTCGAGGCGCTCGGCGTGGATGCGGAGGTGGTCGAGGGCACGCTGCCCTCCGGCAAGCGCGACGTGGCGGGGCTCATGACCGGCATCGCCAACTTCAACTGGCCGGCCAGCGGGAGCACGATGGTGCCCGGCGCGATCTGCGAGAATCTCACGAGCTTCGGCGGCGTCTTCACGCCGTCGGCCGGACAGACGCCCCTCTCCGACTTCATCCGGGCGGGCGCCGCGGGCTCGAGCGGCACGATCATCGAGCCCTACGCCCTGCAGGCGAAGTTTCCCCACGCCTCGATCCAGCTCCACTACGCGCGGGGCGCGACGCTGGCGGAAGCCTTCTACCAGTCGGTGCAGTCTCCCTATCAGCTGCTCGTGGTGGGCGACCCGCTCTGCCGGCCATGGGCGCGGATACCCGCGATCCAGGTCGCGCTCGCGGCCGCCGACAAGCCGCTGGCGGCGGGTGCCGAGCTCTCGGGCACCGTCGAGCTCGAGCCGCGGGAGGCCGCGGCGGCCCCACCGGCGGCGAAGCCGTTCGCGGGCCTGAGCGGCCGGTCGGCGGCACGGAAGCCCGCGCGGCCCGTCGCCGCCGTGGATCGCTTCGCGCTCTTCGTCGACGGCGTACGGCTGGCGCAGTGCGGGCCCGGCGAGCGGCTCGCGCTCGACACGACGACGCTGGCCGACGGCCACCACGAGCTGCGGGTGGTGGGCACCGATTCGTCCCCGCTGGAGTCGCAGGGCCGCTGGCTGTCCCCGGTGCGCTTCGCCAACCACGGCCGCACGCTCACGCTCAAGGTGGAGCCCGCGCGGGTGAAGGTGACGGGCACGGTGCGGGTGACGGTGGCGGGCGAGGGCATCGAGTCGGTGGCTGTCTTCGGCATGGGCCGCGTGCTCGGCCGCACCAACGGCGACGCCACGATCGAGGTGCCGGCGGAGCTGCTCGGCCGCGGCCGCGTCACGATCCGCGCCACGGGCCGCGCGGGCACGGGCCCCGCCAACAGCGTCAACGCCGACCCCGTGGTGGTCGACGTCACGGAGAAGTGACGCCGCCGAAGCAGTCCCCGACGCGCCGCGCGACCAACCACGCCCCCCCCTACAACCCTTGAGGAGGAAGGGGCTGCCCGTGC
>Ga0209189_1000588_pt1 | contig 29847 bp, 21 predicted proteins | sample C_130820_EF_Meta_FD_187308 | JGI IMG/M metagenome (GOLD analysis project Ga0209189, IMG submission 187308) | Freshwater microbial communities from Lake Croche, Canada to study carbon cycling - C_130820_EF_MetaG (SPAdes) (version 3) | ecosystem: Environmental > Aquatic > Freshwater > Lake... | reverse complement strand
AATATTTATCATATTATTTCTTTTTTGTATTTCTTTTATTTTTGAATTGATTTTTTTTTGTGTATTTTTTACTACCTCCTTTTACATAATTATTATCATATAACGGTCTCATTATATTATTTTTATTAAATTCATCTAATGTATGTTTTTGTATAAAGTTAGTATCATTTGGATTACATATTGTTTTTACAGTATTAAATTTTGCTATTTGGTCTAAAAATTCTAATGTTCCTATTGCTGAAACAGCATTACTTTTATCTATCATATCAATAAATTCTTTAACATAATATTTATATAATCTATTATAATTTGATGCATCGATATTATTCTTGTTTGTCTTGAAATATTTACCAACTTCTTCGAATAAATTATATATAGTTTTCTGTTTACTTATAGTACTTTTTATTGTTTTCAAATCACTTACTTTATCTTTGAATTCAATAGAAATCATATTGATTATTTTTTCAAATTCACTTATAAATTCGTCATTATTTGTATTTTCTAAAATATCTTCATAATAAAATAATACTTTCAATTTATTTATATCCAAATATGGTGTCGGTGGTGGATTATTCGCCCCTCTTGATATATTAAATACACAAAAAATACTAATAATAATATCTTTATACATATCTTCTGGTTTTTGGTATTGTTTTATTTGCTGTAATTCTTTATAAATTTCATCGAAAATTACTGAACCAGTTGTATCACTACTTGAATTTTGATTACTAAAATTATCAAAACTGAAACAGTTACTATGATGTGGACAATAATTTTTAAAACAGATGTCTATGAAATCTGGTGTTATATTAATGGATTGTTTATTTTTTTCGAATAATATTTTCTTAATTACTTCTCTTACTTTTTCTAATGAATTATTAATGAAATAACCTTCTTCTCTACGATTTTCACAAATTACATTTGAGTTTTCTTCACGGCATGCTGTTTCTAATTCCAAATCTTTTACTAATTCTAATAAATTATTATAATTACCGGTTTTTTTGAATATATTTTCTTTTAATTTCTTGAATTCATCTGTTGTTAAATTGTAATTTTTGAAAATAGATGTTAATAATTCTACACTTTTGTATTGTTCTCTAATATTTGCAATTATGTTGTTTATATCTGGTTGATATGTCATTTTGAATGGCCCTAATTGTTGTACACGAAATGCAGAATCTAATAATTCTAATTGTCTTATAGGAGACATTTTATTATCAACCAATATTTTATTAATTTTTTCAGTAAAATCTTTAATAATTTGGTTGTTTGCATCAGTGTTTGTGCTTTTATTTTTTTCATTCGCTCTTAATCGTTTTAATTTATTGTCACTATCTGTTTTTTCTAATAGTTTATTTAATTTTTGTTCTATGTTAATAATAACTTGTTCTGTTGAAATTCCTTTATTGGCATTTATATTTGAGTATAATTCTAATTCATTTTTGAATTGTCTTGCATTTACTTTATTATTTATTTTCAAATAATTCAAAATAATATTGAATACCATTTTCAAATTTTTATAATTTTCTTCTTTATAATACTTTATCATATCATCTGGTAATAGCCATTCTTTTCTAATTGTTGGGTTCTCAAAATCATAAATTGGGTCTTTCACTTCTATTTTTGAAATACATTGTTGTGAAATATCTCCACCATCTTGTCCATTTGATAATGAAATAGGTTCTATTACACCCAATGGGTCTGGATTTCCTTTGTATGCTTCTGTGCTATAATATGGCACATAGATTTCATTTCCGTCTTTGTCTTTAACATTGTCTCTTTTCACACTTAAAAAGGCCTTTATTGTATTTGGATTTTCACAGGAAAATTTGTTCTCTACACCTGCAAAATCACCTATTATTATATTTCCTACTTTTTCTTTTTCTTCACCATCAATGGTTTCTTTTCCTATTAATTTTACAAAAACTAATGTATGACTACGAGAACTATTTGGATTATTGGTTGTTGCTTTTACAAATCTATCTGTATCTATTAAATGAATTATGACTTCACCTAATTTTGACCCTTTTTCGAAGACAGTTTCTTTTTCAAAATGTTCTCTTGTTGGCGTTATCAATCTATATTGATGATGTGTACTATGAATATAGGTTTCATTTAATATAAAATTATTTGTATCTCTATCAAATGTAAATTTAATAGCACCAATATCTTCATTTGGAACATTCACTATTTCTGGTTCTTGCACACTTCCTACACCAGTTGTATGGTAAAACTCTTTACATTTCAGTTCGATTTCGTCAAATATTTCTTCACTACCTAATTGATTACATAAATTGATTAAAATACCATTTTCGCTATTTTTTTTGAAATATATTAATGATGATGTTTTACCTGCTCCACTTGCACCATAACCTATCATAAATATTGGTTTGTTATTTTTTATTTTATCTTTTATAACTATCATATTTTCAGCAATTTGTTCATTTTTGACATCAGGTGTAAATATATGTGCAAATGGGCCAAATAAATAATGATATTTATATGTTTGAATATTAACTTTGTTTATTATTTCATTTAATTTGTAATTAATACTACTTTCTCCTGCTTTTTGCTTTATTTCATCCGATAAAATGAAGTCATCTTCATTTTTATCAAAAATATAATATGGTAAATTATCGTCATTATAATCAACTATTAATTTATTTGGGTTTTCTATCGATGATTTATTGATAAGTATTTTAAATCTATCATTGTATTGTCTATTTTTATCTTCATCATTTCTTAATTTTAAGTATGTAATTATATTATTATTATTAATTATTTCAATAAATTTATCTATTTTATTACGGAATTCTTCATTATCGGATAATTCTAACAAAGGAAAATATTTGTTTACTATTGTATTTAATATATTATACTGTGATGTTATATAATTTAATAATGTCTCATATAGATTGTATTTATAATTTATCATTTTATTACTATTATTTATATTATCGTTTTTTAATAAACTGGATAATAAATTAACGAATTCAGCTACATAAACTATTAATTTTTGTTCTTCTTTATTTTTTGTGTTTTCTTTATCTTCTAATAAAATGGTATAATTTTCATTGTATAATTTATATTTATTCAATGCTTTTTCATAAGTTAACCCTTTATTGTTTTCATACAAAAATTTATCAGTAAGTTCGGAGCCTTTAAATGAACTCATATTGATGTACATAAATGATAACAATGTATTATACATATTTTTTGAATATTCACTACTTACTTTATTTTTGTTGTTTCCTGTTATTGTTCCATCATATAACACATTTGATTTATCATTTATTAAAATATTTTTAAAATCTTCGCAGTTTAATGATGTTAGTTTATAAAATATTGGTCTATAAATTATATTTTGAACTATTTCTATATACAATTCTATACATTTATTCATTTGTTCATTTTGTTGTTCTTGAGAACCGCCGTTTATTTTGGTCCCTTGTAATTGATTCTTTAAATTTTCAAATTGTGCATTAATTGTTTTAATTTTTTCAATTAATTCGTTGCTTAATTTACCTTGTGTGTTTGTTATTATCGATATATTATTATTTGCAGGGGTTAATGGCAAACTCTCTATAGCTATTTGTTTTATATCAATAGTTTCTTGTGCTTGTTGTGCTTGTTGTTCTTGTTGTGCTTGTTGTTTTTTCCAATTTTCTATTTTGTCTTTTAATTCTTGTTTTTCCTTATCGAATTTTATTTTTTCTTCAGTAATAATTTTTTGTTTTTCATTATCATAATCAATATCTTTTATTCTAATATAAATTATCTCATTTGTATTATCCATAATTTGTATCATATTATCTATTTCTTGTTTTATTTTCAATAACTCATTCACTCGTTCACCGCTTGCGTTCTCTAATAATATTTGAACTTCTTTATACATTTCTTCCAATTCTCTTTTATTTAATATTTCATTTATTAATTGTTTAATGTTTTCTTGTCTTTCTTTTACATCTGTATTTATTATTTCTTTTTCAACTTCTAACTTTGGTATCTCTTCTAATATTTCCTTATATTGCTTTATTGAATTATCTATATTTGAAATATTTTGGTTTAATTCACTTAGTTGGGATAATATATTTTCTTCTTCTTGTGGTTTTTTATTTATTTCATCTATTTTATCTTCAACTATTTCTTCTTCCTTTATAATTTCATTTAATAATTCTGTATTATCAATGATTTGTTTTGAAATATTGATTTCTGTTATTATATCTTGTATATTAAATTTATTTATAAACGGTAATGTTGATATAATCATTTTATCATTATAACTTATAGAACCTGTTGTATAATATCCGTTTGTATACTCTTGATTTATAAATAAATGAAATTCTCCATTATAATTTTCACTATTGAATTCGTTATTTTGTATTTTTAATTTTTCATCAAAACAGTTTTCTTCGTCACAATCATCATCAATAGTAATTATATTTGTTATTCCTGTTATTGTATCGTTGTTTGATAATGCTTCGCTTATATCTTTTTCTAATATTATTATTGTTCTAATATATGGAATATTATCTTTTACTGTTATACCAAAAATTTTATTTGACATCTATTTATTAAATACATAGAAATTATATCAATTTATAATACGATATATAAATTGATATTTTACCTAAATTTATCGTCTTGTTTTATTTTTTCTGTTTTTTCTTCCTTTTCTTGTCATAATGAAACGAACTCTTTTTGTTTTCTTTTTACCACCTTTTTTTGATTTCTTTGTTCTATTTTTTTTACCGCCTTCTAAAAAATTATTATCTTTTAATAAAGGAATACTATTATCTTGTGTTGTTATTGATGGTTCATTAGTAGTTTGGTCGCATTTTTCTTTTCTGTTATTTAACAATTGAAATGATTTTGTAGATGCATCACCGCAATCTGGGTTTTTATCAGGATGCACTTTTAAAGCAAATTTGTTGAAATCTTTTTGTATTGTATTACAATCTGCGTCTTTTATTTTATCATTATATTCATTAAACTTTTGGTCGCATTCAGTTGCTATTGGTGTTTCTTCAGTTGCTATTGGTTTTTCTTCTACTTCTTCTCTTGGTTTTTCTGCTGCTACTTCTTCATTTGTTGTTGGTGCTATTACTTCATTTGTTGTTGGCGCTACTTCTTCATTAGAGGGTGCTACTACTTCATTAGATGGAACTACAAGTTCTTCTGTTGTTGATGGAAGTATATCAGTTTTTATTGGCGGTTTTCCTTCTAATACTTCGTTTGTATTATATACGTCTGAATAATCAAAATCATCATCTACTTGTTCTTTTATTGGTTGTTGAACAGATGAACTAATAATTTCATTTAAATCAGGATTTTCAACTTTACTATAAGTTCCATCATTTATGGTTAATAACGGTAAATTACTATCATATGATTGTTCATTTCCGCTATCATTTATACTTTCTAAAAAAATATTACCATTTTCTTTTTTAAAATTAACAGTTATATTTTCCATACAATCCCTATATATTATATCCAGATATTATTATCAAACAAAATCATATTTTAAACAGATTTTATCAATAGGAATACTAACCATAACTGCTTCCCTATCCATTTTAGAAATCCAGAAAACATATTCTCCATTTTTAATAGTAAACCCAATACAAAATTCTATACCTAAATATTGAAAATTAAAATTATCACTAAATTTCATTGGTTTAAAATTTTCTCTATCCAAAGCAACCAAGATATGATAATATCTTCGCGGCACAGTTTCTTCACTAAAATGAACCACGCCCACTAAAAATTCACCATTATCGACAAATGTGCTTGAACCACGAACTTTATTAAACCAAGGACTATTTATTTTGAACCTTGTAACTATTTCTAATGTGTTATTATCATAATTCATTTTTCCTATTTCCATAGGCGACCACTTATAAATAAAAAATTCTTCGTCATTTTTTACTAAAGGTATCCAATTTTTCTCACATACTGTATCATAGGGTGGAAATACTACTGAACAATTATTGTATTCACACATAATTGGGTCATATTCACCGATTATCATTCTATTATAACCAGTGGGTGAATAATTAATATTTGTAGCAATAAATTTGATATTTTCTCCAAAACTGTATAATCGTATATCTTCCAACCCATAAAAATAACAATTATTCGATGGTAAATTCACAGTTATTTCCTGCATTTCACTGAAAAAAAACGGGGTAAAATCGTCCTTCAAATAAGAAACATAGTTCTTCGTAATAATAATATCTTTCGGATGTTTAATAGAACAATGCCCATTATCTAAATACCAATAATTTACATATCGGGTATTCAAAATATGCTTATCATTATGATAAACATAACAAGGTGACGTTGCTTCGAAATTGTCTATTTTTGGATATGAATAATATGTTTTTTTTAAATCATCATTTAATAACATCGAACATATTTGTGCTGGTATTTTTATAATAGTATCATTATGGTCAGCTGAATACCATGTAGGCATCCAAATAGTATTTACTTCTAACCATCCCCAAAAATTTACTTCCCAAACTAATTTTTTGTTGATTTTTATAAAATTTACAAAATGTTCTATGTATAATTCAAATAATTTACTAACGGATTTAGCATCTCCTAATAGAAATCCACCACAAAAACGCCAATAAATATTATTCATAATCCTATTATCAGTATCTATTATATTCATTTTATCCCAACAGCCCGGAATAACGAAGCAATGTGGTTTGAAATACATTTTCGATAAAAGAGTTAAATATTCTAATGTTGTCTTTTTTTCTTTGAAAACATAACATATACTAAAATCTATCCAAGCAAAATGTGTTGAATTCCATACATTCTTATCAATTGCTTTTTTCAAAAATTCTGCTTTTGAATTGATTATAGTCATAAAATCTACATTATCTTTCATTTCATTCCGTTGTTCTGGTAATGTGTATTCTAAATCGCATATAGATTGATAGACAAATGTTTCTTTTAAAACGAAATTTTCTATATGCACATTATTGAATTTATATATTTTTTGTATTTCTTTATTATAAACGTTCTCATCTATATCTAAAAATAAATGTATATTTATTCCTGTTTCAGCTATATCAATAAATTTATTTATTCGCCATTCAATTGTTTTATCTTCGAATTGTGTTTCTTTATAAACATCAGTAAATGATGTTACAAAAGTAATATTACTGTTTTTCGTCATATTTTTGAATATCGTTAAATATAATATAAATATATGTTTATATAATTTAAGTTAAAAATAAATATAAAAATTATGGTATTATTATAAAAATGAACCAGAATTTTGATACCAGTAAAGTTTGTATTATTATAGCATCTCACATATCAAATCCTAAAAGAATAGGACATTTATTTGAATGTTTAATGTCACTATTAACACAGACAATATCAGTTCCTATATATTTATCCATTTCTTTTGAAAATAAAGAATTACAAAATAATTATTCTATATTATTTTCAGAAATGACACAATTACATAATCCTTACCTGAGTACAATAGTGCGAACAGAAAAAACACCACAAATGCGTCATATGGCTAAATTATTACCATTAATTGAAAAAAAGCATCAATGGATTATGTTTTGTGATGATGACGACACATATGAACCACAGCGAGTTGAAATTTATATAAATACAATTATAAAGTCGTTGGATGATATTAAACAACTACCAGATAAACAATTTATTGGTATTTATGAAAGTATTGATGGAAAACCCCATACAGAAAAAAGGCAGGAATATTGGTGTTATTGTGTACGAATGGAATTATTAATACGTTTTATTGAACTGTTAGAACCCTTCCCCGATGTAATTGATAATAAATGTTGCGATGTATTATTTGGTGAATATTTGAGGCGATTAAACCCGAATTTATTATACTCGATTATATCTCTTAAACTATATAATTATCGTATTGATGATAACAGTGACAGTATTACAGGTGAAATAAAACAAACCAGTAATATTGTAAGGAAACCGATGGTTGTTACGCCTGATAATATGGAAGAATGTGCCAAAGATTTAGATAAGTATTTGGATGAACAAATTGATATTTATATTCACGACACATATTTGAGAACAATTGTTGGTATGGATTTTGATAGTATTTTGAAACACGAATTTATGAACGAATATAATATATTAGGAATGGTAAAAAGAGAACATATGCAAAAAATATATGATTTTCATAGTAGATTACGCCAAATTGCGAATTTGATTTATGATATAAAGTTATAAATTTATAAAAATATTTATGTCATTCGTTTATAGATATATTATTGATACCTTAATAATAGTGCGTTTTTATATTTATACAAATTTATCAATTTTTGTGTATATATATTATAGTATATTTAAAAATATGCCTCTTTATAATACTCCAATGGATGATTTAGCAAAAATAGTAGATGCGTTTAATAAAGCAAATAATGAAATGATTAAAAAAGAACAAAAAGACAAATTTATTGAATATATAACTAATAATACAACATCTTTAACCGAAAAACCGCCGGCATGGACAGGAGCTAATAATAATACATTTAATCATGGATTAGCACGAATTGTAAGCTCAGATTTTAAAACAAAATGTAATAAAAATATTGAACCAAAAATAAAAACTAAAATAAAATCTATAGATTGTAATAATTATTGCACTTCTGAAACAAATACGATTGCTTATGGTCCACAGTTATTTAAAATCAAACAATTTATATTGAATAATCCAGAAATATATGAAAAATACAAAGAATTATACAGTGATTTTTTTGTAAACGAAAATTTAAATATCGATGATAATTGTGTTAATAATAAAAATGCAAACGGTAACTGTCTATTACCTATCGATTTTGCTAATTTATGTAATGAGGAAATAGCAAATGATATGAGTTCTTATAAAAAGCCTGGTATTATGAATTCTATAAAACAAACTACTGGCTCATTAAAAAAATCTATTCAAAATATGTTTACTAATAGCAATATCGATAAACAAGAGAATAATGTTGGTGATAAAGAACCAGATTGGATAGTCCATTACGAATATAAAGATGATGAAGGAAAAAAATCAGTAAATGAAATGGAGAAAAAAAGAAATGAAGAAATTGAAAAATATTTAAAAAAAAATCCAGATAAAAACCCATATGGCATAACAAAGAAAAGTATATTTACACGACTATTAGGTAAAGGAGGTAAACAAAATACAAAGAAAAATAAAAAATCGAGAAAATCGCATAAAAAATCAAGAAGAACGCATAAAAAAACGAAAACAACACATAAAAAATAAAGAAAATTTACTACAAATAATATTATTATAAAAACAATATTATTTTTTTGTTATTATCACCTCTTTGAGAACATTTTTCATTATTTTATCCATAAATTTCTCTTCTTCATCATCATTTCTACTTCCTAAAGCAGCCAATGATAATTTTATAAAATCATCATTTTCTTTGGTATTTACCTTTACACAATTCGGATATTTTTCTTGCCATTTTGGAAACTGATTTAAATTCAATTGTGCTACTTTTTTCACGACCTTTTTAAATTTATTTTTATCTTGGTCTTCTTTTGTCCATACATTATCATCTTTAATATATAATGTTTCTCGTTTGAAGTCAGTGCAATGCATTGGTCGTTTCTCTACTTCCATATCTTTCATTCCATTGATTATTATTCTTGAAATCCCTTCTACATATCCTAATTTACCTGTTGCTTCGAAATCTTCCACCTTTAATTCTAATGAATTAACAAAATCTGTTATATTGATTGCATCTTTACAAGTTTCATTCAAGAAAAATTGTAAATTGAATTGTTGATTGGTTGTATTCATTGTATTATTATTTATAATAGAATGTGTTTGTGCCATAGCAATCAATTTGTTTTGTAGTTCTTTATTTTGTTCAATGAGAACATTTTGTAATTCTTTACTTTGTTTGAAAAATTCCATAAACATTTCGCTTGTTATTGTATTTGAGTTGTCATTCGTGTTTTTATAACATTGTTTATTATGTTTCCATAATCCACTATATGATAAAAATTGCTTACTACACTTATTACATATATACTGTGAATTATCAGTTAACCCTTGACTATTTAATATATGTTTTTTACTATTTTCGTGCTTAATAAAATCATTTTTATGCGTTGTATTATAATTACAACATTGACATTGGTAAGCGGATTTTTCAAGGGAATTATTATTTCCATCATTTTCCAACTGTTTTTTTTGATGTTTCAATGTGGAATTATGTTTTATTATATCTTTATAATATGATGTAGTATAGTGACATATTTTACAATTATATGTTTTGAGGACTTTTTTGGGGGATTTTGGGAATTTATCCATAAAAAATGGAAATAAATTTTTCCCTAAATTTCTCCGCATTTTGTTTAAAATAAAAAATTATGCAAACAAATTTTGGATGATTTTTTTAGAATTCAAAGCATTATAGTGTAAAATGACTTTTTCGCCAACATTTTCATTCAGGTTTTCAAAATTGGACATTTTAAAAATGTCCATTTTCAAAAACCCACGCCATTTCTTTTCCGACTTTTTTGAAAACTTTTTCCTTTTTCTTTATAAAATTCAAATAACAAAATATTACTTGAGAACCTTGCTTTGTTTGTCAAGAACGACTTCTTTGAGAACATTTTTCATTATTTTATCGCGAAACTTATCTTCTTGTTCTTTACCACGACCACCCAACGCAACTAATGCTAATTCCATAAATTTTTCATTTTCTTTCGTATTGTTCTCTCTGCATTCAGGGAATTTTTCTTGCCATTCTTGAATTAAATTCAAATTTAATTGTCCTATACTATCAATTGCCCATTTTAATCGTTTCTTATCATCATTCTCTTTTTCCCAAGTATTATTATCTTTTATATATACAGTTTCTCGTTTGAAATCAGTGCAATGAATGGGCAGTTTTTCTGTCTCTATTTTTTTCAGTTCTTTTATGAAAATACGCGAAATACCATCAATAAATCCTAATTTACCAGTTGTTTCGAAATCGTCAGTCGTTAGTTTTAATGAATTCACAAAATCCACAATATTCATAGCATCTTTACACGTTTCGTTTAAGAAAAAATGTAAATTGAATTGATTATTCGTATTATTGTTTACTATAGATTGTTTACTAGCTAATTCTATAATTTGTTTATGATGTTCTGCGTTTTGTTCTAATAATTTGTTTTGTAATTCTTTATTTTGTTCAATGAGAACATTTTGTAATTCTTTGCTTTCCTTCAAAACTTCCATAAATAATTCTGGAGTAATTGCATTACAAGGAGTAAATTTATTTTGTAATTCTTCAGGTTCTCTATTATTATTGATAATAACACAACTTTTTTTATGTTTCCATAAGGCATTGTAATTCGAATATTCTTTATCACATTGATGACAAATATGTTTAATTTCTTTATGTTCACCATTTACATTTTTATTGTGTTTTTCTGTTAACAAATGCTTATCATAGTTTGATTTATTATTACATTGGAAATTACAGATATTACAATTAAATATATTTTTCCCATTTTTTATATTGCCAGATATTGCCAAAAATTCATTATTTGTATTAGATTTATGTTTCAGTGTCAAAATATGTTTATTATAATTTTGGAACACACTCGTAGTATAGTTACACTTATCACAAATATATTTATTAATATTTTCTCCCATTTTTTATATTGCCTAAATGTATATATTAGGCAATTAAAAAAATGCATTTAAATTATTTTCAACCAAAATAATAAAAAATTATGATAACAAATTTTAAATGATTTTTTTGGAATTTAAAGCATCACCGAGTAAAATGACTTTTTGCAAACATTTACCTTCAGGTTTTCAAAATTGGACATTTTTAAAATGTCCATTTTCAAAAACCTCCAGCGATTCTTTTCCGACTTTTTTGAAAACTTTTTGAATAACACTATAAAATACAAAATAAAAACTTTTAATTAATAATGTAATCTATTATCAAGTAAAACTTATTTTATTGTTGAAATATATTATATTTTAGAACTATATATATGACAAAGCAATATTATCAAAGCCCAATTGAATTGAGCAAGAAAAATACTATCAAAATTCATCAATACTTTGATATATTCGGTACAAATAATGGTGCAGTCTATGATAGTTCAGCCAAAATATTTGAAGTAAAAGATAATATTATATTGAATATAAATAATAAAAATTACAAATTAGAAGAATACCATTTTCATATACCAAGCGAACATATTATTAATAATCTTATCTATCCAAGTGAACTACATTATGTATTTTATGAATTAGATGATTGTAATAAAGAAAATAGAGGAAATAAAGGAAATAAACAAAAATGTAGAGACTTATGTGGGTGTAATAATAATCATAATCAAGATAATATTTTAGTTATTGGTAGATTGGTTTGTGATAGTAACATATGTAAAAATCTGGAAAAAATACAAGTTAAAATTCCCAATTGTTATTATGAATATGATGGAACTCTTACAACTGGAAATTATGATGCAGTTCGTTGGATAGTAGGTGAGAACCCAATATATTACTCTTTTGAACAAATCAAATCATTTGCAAAATCAGCAAGACCAAGTCAACCACAAGATGGTAGAATAATAATGTTTGAAGACAAGCATTGAATGAATTTTATAGTTTGAAAATTACACATTTTTCATTTCAACCCCCTAATTTTCCACATTGCCGTAAAATAAAAGAAAGGGGGTTCCCAGAGAAACCTTTTGTTCCCCTGCAAAAAATTGAAAAACTTTTTAAGTTAAATATAATGTGTAAAACGCAATAATAATAATAATATTTTATTTCTCATACAATAATTTTAAATTTTTCGCAATGGATTGTTTGATACAATCATTACCTGAAGATTTGAAAAACGAAATTTTGAGTTATAGTGAAATGCCAACATATATGGAATATATAAAACAAATATCTATCATATTGGATACATTAAATATAAAACTTTTAATCAAAATCGCAACTGATTTTAATGCAGATAAATATGTTCTTGCACAATGCTTAGGTGCTCCTAACTATATCGTTTCTGATTTTGAAGCAACCAAATGGCTACTAATAAATAAAGATTTAATAAAAAATATAAAAAAAAATAATATCATTGAATATATCACAAACAAATTAATATATGATGTAGAAAATATTCATTATATTATCAAATATGTAATTCCTGCTTTTTATGATAAACCGAAATCAAATAATAAAAAAACTATAAAAAATTGTTCTATTAAAAATGAAATAGAAAATATATTAAGAAATTATTTCAATATCTCTACTTATGTTAATAGACGACAACCAATATTAGCGTTTTTGTTATGTGGATATGAAATGGTAGATGAATTATTTTTGAAAATTAAAAATAAACGAATTACTAAAAAAATGGTGGCGGCAAAATATTATCAATAAATAAAATGAGGGATGACGCACTGCAAAAAATTGAATGACTTTTTCTTTTTATAATGAAGATAAAAATAAAATGAATAATTATAAGAACTCGCGCGTTTTGGTATTTGATGTAGAAACAACCGGTCTATTGCCAAAAATAGACGCAAGTGGTAATGTTCCTACATTAAGTCAATACCCTCATATTATACAGTTTAGTTTCTTGGTTTATAATACAGTATTAAAAAAAATAGAAAAATCATATAATTTTTATATCAACATATCAAGTGATGTGGTAATAAGTGATAAAATAACAGAATTAACAGGCATTACTCGTGAAATATGTGATAGTAAAGGCGTTTCTATGGTTTATGCGTTAGAACGCTTTTATAGTGAATATGTTAATTGTGGAACTATTGTAGCGCATAATATTGAATTCGATAAAAAGATGATTAAAGTAGAATTACAAAGAAACAAGGATAATATTAATGAAATCGCACCCTATTGCATCAATGTATTTAATCTTTTATATGAAGAATTGAATAACATTCGTAATGTATGCACAATGCGTTCAGGAACATCATTATGTAATATTGTAGTTAATAGTGAAAAAGGTAAATCATATAATAAGTGGCCAAGACTAATAGAATTATACTTTCATTTATTCAATGAACTACCTGAAGGTTTCCATAATTCAATGGTCGATATATTGGCTTGTTTGCGATGTTATTTAAAAATGAATATGAATATTGAAATAGCGAATGAAGAATTCCAAAAATTGTTAGAAAAAGTATAAAAAAAATAATCATAAAAAATGTCAGTGTAAGACTGATATTTTTTTATTTAGTAGAGAATATATGTATATATAATATATATATATGGATTATACAAAATTTAGTAAAACAGATAATTTAGTAAACGATTTTTATAGTTTAATAAAACAAGATGAAAATTTAGCAGTAGGATTTCTCGATAATTTGATGGGTATTTTTTTATCAAAAAAAGTAAATGACCACGATAATTTGTTGATTGCTGTTTTACGCGAAACAGGAGAAAATAAAGAAAAATTAGCATTAAAAATAATAGATACAGGATTAGTTGATTTAGGATACGCCAATAAAGCTAACGTAGATGCGTTTCAATGGGCTATTTCTAGTAATAAATATAAAGTTGCTATGAGACTATTTGATAGTGGTTTATGTAATCCAATATTAGTAAATTCAAAAAATGAAGCAGCTATAGATTATATATTATTTAATGATGATGATTTGAATAATGACCAATATTTAGATGTGAAAATAGAATTAATGATAAAATTAATGTATCACTACATTGAAAATGACCCAGCGAGCAATAATTTAAATTCAGCAATAGAGTACATTTGTAGTTATAAAGAGCTATTAGATAAAATAGTAAAAAAACTGAAGTCAAGGAAAAATTTGAATATTGATAAAGAAAAATTTAAAAGTGCAATAAATTTTGATGTTATTTGTGCGAACCCAGTAGGCGCTGAAGCAGGACCATTAGTTACTGATGTAAATATTGTTGATAATATAGATTATAATAACAAATCCAAAAAGAAAAGAAATTCGAAAAATGCAAAGTCAATAAAACCTAAACCAATAGCATTAGCGTTTCCAGATGAACGCGAAAGTTTCTTATACAATGACCCAGCCGCACCTGGTCAATTAATAACAAAACGATTGGGTGGAAAAAAGTCAAATAGAAAAACACGTAAACAATTAAGATGAACACATTTCGCAAATTTCGTGCTCTTCATATAATTGGTTTGAGTTTTCTTTTTTTTCAGGTTCAATCGTAAATTGCTGAGCGTGATGGCGTCCTCTACGGCGTAGATAATAAATACCCGTTTTTAATCCTTTACACCAAGAATAGAAATGCATAGATGTAAGCATAGAATAATTAGGGTCTTCTAACCATAAATTCAAACTTTGACTTTGACAAATAAAAGCTCCTCTATCAGCGGCCATATCAATTAATTGCTTCATAGGAATTTCCCAAACAGTGCGATATTTATCACGAATATTTTGTGGTATAGTATCAATATGTTGAATACTACCATGGTTTGCTATGATATTATTCTTAATCTTTTCATTCCACATATCTAACGCGATCAAATCTTTCATTAAATATTTATTTGCTAATATGAATTCACCAGCTAATGTACGACGATTATAAATATTACTTGTAATAGGTTCGATACATTCATTGAACCCAAGAATTTGCGAAGTAGATGCTGTAGGCATTGGTGCTAATAATAATGAATTACGTAATCCAATTTGTTTTATTTTATTTTTCAATTCATTCCAATCATATCTTGTTTCGGTTTCATTTGGATCAACTCCCCATAAATCAAATTGCAATTCTCCTCTGCTTGCTGGTGAACCATCAAATGTTTCATAAGGTCCTTGTATTTGTGCTAATTCACAAGACCTTTCTAATGCTCCATGATAAATAGTTTCGAATATACATTTATTTATATATTTTGCTTCATCACTGTAAAATGGAATATTCATTAACATAAAAACGTCGGCTAATCCTTGAATGCCGATACCAATAGGACGATGCTTCAAATTACTGGTTTCAGTTTTTGGTGTAGGATAATAATTAATATCAATAATACGGTTTAAATTATATGTTACAACTTTTGATATTTCGTGTAATTTATCATAGTCGAAAAATGGTTTTGCTTGTGTTGTATCCACAAATGTTGGAAGGGCGATACTTGCTAAATTACATACAGCGGTTTCTTTATCGTCCGAGTACTGTATTATTTCGGTGCATAAATTTGACGACTTTATCGTGCCAATATTTTTTTGATTTGATTTTTTATTACACGCGTCTTTAAATAATAAATATGGTGTGCCAGTTTCCATCTGTGCGTCTAACACTTGAAACCATAAATCGCGAGCCTTCATTGTTTTACGGCCTTTTCCATTTGCTTCGTATTTTGAGTATAATTCATTGAATTCTTGACCATAAACATCAGATAAACCAGGGCATTCGTCTGGACACATTAATGTCCAATTGCCATCGGTTTTAATGCGTTCCATAAATAAATCAGGTATCCATAATGCGTAAAATAAATCTCTGGCTTTTAATTCTTCATCACCGTGATTTTTTCGCATTTGTAAAAACATTTCAATGTCTGCGTGCCAAGGCTCTAAATAAATTGCGAAACTACCATTTCGACGACCGCCTCCATTATGAACAATACCATTATGTATTAAATAATTGTGTTCTTTTACCATTTGTAAATCATACAAAATTCCATTGTATAATTTTGGTGTTATTTTTTGTACTCGACTTAATAATAAATTATTATATTTCATAAATTTAAAAAATTGTTTTTCATTGTATGTAATATTCATTAATTCACAAATTTCAGTAGTTTTTGGAATACGTAATACATAACTAATTTTTTTATTTTCAATTATACCATTAGTAGTTTCGTGACTTTCGCCAATTCTGTCTCTAATATATCCACTGGTTAATACTCCTAATCTCATTGATAAAAATCTTACACATTCAATTAAATTATATGATGTGTTATCAAATACTAATTCATTATGTAAACAACCGTCTGTTTCTAATAAACCTTTCAATATATATTTAGATTTTTCAATTGGTAAATTTAACCATTTTGGTTGTATTCGTTTTTCTTTATTTTCATCATAAAAATCATTATACCTGAATGGTAAATGAATGCATCTATTCCATCTTAATCTTGTAGTGTTGTTATCTATTTCTATTTTATAATTTACACATCTATCATTAAAATAATTAATTATAAAATCCAAAATATGTTTTTTATTTGTTGTATGCATAGAAATATATCCACAACTATCTGTTTTGTTTGACATTGAACCATCACCAAGAATAACTCCATATACATAACAATCATCCGCAGAAATATTTGCTACATCTTTTGAGAAATCTGGAATATGGTATACAATCATATCATCAACTTCAATATCTTTTGCGTCAACCCATTCAAAATTGCATATTTTTTTATCCAATCTATTTTTTATTACTTTGTAATTAAGTCCTTTTTTCTGGCCAGATAATACATATACTGGATGTTCAGGTGTAATTGTTAAATTATGAATAGAATGCATCGTTTCGATTTCGAGCACTTCTCCTTCATAATGATGTTCAAGAACATTTTCAATAACTTCAGTTTCTCCATTCAAATTATATATTTCAGTTTCATTCATAACACAATGTTGTATTTGTTTAGGACCTTGTGTTGTATATATAATTGTTTCAGGAAGAATACATTGGTCAACATACTTAGCAGTATTATTGAAAACTTTCAACATAGGCACAATACCATTCGATGAACCATTTGTTCCACGAATATGACTACCCGAAGCACGAACATTATGTATATGTAGTCCAATACCGCCAGCCCATTTAGAAATCAAAGCACAATCTTTTAATGTATTATATATACCATCAATACTATCGTTTTCCATAGCAATTAAATAGCAAGATGATAACTGTTGATGTGGTGTTCCCGCATTGAACAATGTTGGCGTAGCGTGAGTAAAATATTTTTCAGACATTAAATCATATGTTTCCTTTACTTTTTCATAATTATCACCGTGAATACCAAGAGCAACTCTCAGCCACATATGTTGTGGTCGTTCAACAGTAACTTTATTTATTTTCATTAAATATGCGCGTTCTAATGTTTTGAAACCAAAATAATCAATCAAATAATCTCGTGAATAATCACACAATTTATCATATTTTTCACAGTTATTATTTATCAAAAAATATAAATGGCGAGAAATAAGCGGAGAGTGTTTCCCGTGCTTATCATAATATTCATATAATTGTGACATTACATCACTAAACGATGCAGTTGTATTTTTATGATGGTTTGAAATTATAATTCTTCCTGCCAAAACACTATATTCAGAATGTATCGAAGCCATCGATGCGCATTGTTCAGCACTTAATTCATCTATTTTAGTTGTAGAAATACCATTGTATAATTGGTCAATTACCTTCATAACAAGCGAAGTATAGTTTATTTTTATGCCAACTTCCATACCAATGGTCTTTATTCTTTTTAATATTTTATCAAAAGAAACTATTTCTTTATTACCATTACGCTTAGTAACATACATTTCATCTTCGTCTTTTAATAATGTGCTGTCTTTATTAAAAAATGACATACTATAAATATTATTATAATATACAGAATAATATTTATATTATTTTTCTTTTCATTAATATTTTTTAATGGCTGGTTCCATCAAAACGATTACCTTTGACAAAAACCAATTCATATAAAGTCCAATTTTTATTTAAATGTTCTGGAAACATTACATCATCATTTAATAATTGTACATTATTTTGTGGTTTTTTGAATGTAAAATCGACATCTTTATACACTTGATGTAAACATCCAATATTCCAACCATTTTCAATAATTAATCGTGACATTTTTATCTCTTTTTCAGTAACAGCATCATAAAATTCTGTTACAAATTTAGTAGATGAAAATAATTCTTTTTCAATAAGAAATTCCAGCGTTTCTTTATTCATAGAAAAAATATAAGACTGTATATGAATATAATTCAAACGGTCTTGTTCTGTAAAATTTCTTTTATATAACATACTCAAAATGTGTGGTTGTGGAACATTGATTGTTGAACCATAAAGTTTAACATTTTCAGTTAAACCTTGTAAATAAACATCGGTCCATTTACCTTTGAAATAAGAAGGTAAATATGGGCCAAGAACCGACGAATTAACAAAAATAAAATTATCATAATTTTTATATAAATTGTCTGTTAAAATACCTTCTGACCAACCACCAAAATCGTAACCAATATTATCACGTTTAATTATTTTTACATAATCTAATTGTGGTAAATGAATTTTTTTATTATTGCATATTATTAAAAAATGAATATTATCATCTTGAAAAATACAATTATGAATAAATGATTGAACCCTACTATTGTATTCGTGAAAAACAAAAGATACCAATGTTTTCATTATATTTTATAGACTTATAATGAAAAATGTTTATACTTTTTTTATATAATTTATATTATATTAGAAAAATACTATAATATTATAATAATGATTGAAAAGTATTAGTTTCGTTAGCAGATAATTTTACTAAACAAATATTATTAGATAGTGGTAGATTTCTGATAATATGTTTATCAGAATTATTACTATCTGTTTCAATAACAACTTCTGTTTTAATTCTTTTTTTACTTGCCCGATGTTCATATCCTTCTACTCGCTCTTTTAAAATAATATTCCAAATTTCTTGGATTTTTGGTAAAGCACATTCAAACCATAATTTGTTTCGTTTTATCAAAACACAAGAAAATTCGTCCAAATACCAGTATAATGTGTTGAATAAAACATATTCTTCTTTATAATATTCTTTTGTATCCTTAATCCATTGTTCAATGGATTTTTTGTCTTTTTCTAATTCTAATGGCATATATTTATAGAAAGGAGCATTTATATTTGATGTATAAGAATTATTAAAACTACTTGTGCGTTTAATAAAATAAATAATAATTCCTTTGTATTCGTGTTCTGTGTCTTGGTAAAATTGTTCTTCATTTTCATACTCTTTTACTCGTGTTTCCACAAAATCACATTCATCTAAATCACATGTTTCCATTTGAATTTGTGTTTGTACCCAATACTCTTCTTTCGGTTGACCAGTGATTTCACGATTATATATATTTTTAATTTCAACCATACGACCAAATAATAATTTATTGTTTGTGTCAGAATTGATACCGTCTGGTGATGCTCCAATAAAATTATATTGTTTATGTGGAATACAACCAAAATCATCTAATTTAGTTTGATACATATGTTCATAAATCATAACTGTAACTGGTTCATATTTTACTCCCCAATGTAATGTGCCACTAGTGCTTGCATTCATATATTCTATTTTATTTTCATCCATCGGTTTACATTTTTCATAAATCAAACTATTACGCTGCGCATCTGAACTAAACACTTTCCATATATTGCTGGCCGTTAATAAATTATTTCTTACATTATTCCATTCTATTGATTTTTGCTTCGCCTGTGGTATACTTTTCAATTCTTTTAATTTATTCATTATAATATCTATATTATCTAAATATCCTTCATTTGTAATAGTATTCGAGGTGTTAAACATTGAACGCATAGGTATATGACAAACATCAAAATATATTTCTGATAATTGTTGTACAATTTCTTCTATTTCTTCATAATCATCTTCATCACAAATATTACAATCTAACCAGTATTCATAATAGAATATTGAAATATCTTCAATGAATTTTTTATAAAAATTAGGCGAAGATATAGTAATAATTTCATTTTTCATATATTCATCCATTGTTTCATAAATGTCTTCTTCTATATTGGATAATTCATGTAATGATAATTCAGGGTCATTTAAATAAAATCGGTTGCTATATTCAGTATTACTTAGTTGACTTGATGTTTCGAAAGTTGTTTCACTCGATGTTTCGTTTTTATATTCTTCGTCCATTTTCTATTATAATAATATAATTTATTTTTATATTATTATATAATGAAGTTTTAACTATCATTTTTTTCTAATATTATTCACAATCATAATCAACCATTTCTTTTACTAAATCATCAAATGTATAGTTCAATGTCCAACCTAATTCATTTCTGGCTTTTGTGCTATCACCTAACAATTCATCTACTTCAGCTGGTCTAAAATATTTTTCAGAAATAAAAATTAATTCTCTACCAGTATTTTCATCATAACCTATTTCATTAACTCCTTCACCTTTCCATTTTATATTAAACCCTTTTAATGCAAATGTTTTTTCTACAAATTCTCTAACACTATGATATTCATTTGTAGATAAAACAAAGTCATCCGGAGTAGCATTTTGTAAAATTAGCCACATACCATAAACATAGTCTTTAGCGTGTCCCCAATCTCGTAGAGAATCAATATTACCTAAAACCAACTTATCCTGTTTTCCATTTATAATATTACCTAATGCTATCGTTATTTTACGAGTAACAAAATTATGACCTCTTCTTGGACTTTCGTGATTGAATAAAATACCAGAACAAGCATACATACCATACGATTCGCGATAGTTTTTTGTAATCCAATAACCGTATAATTTCGCTACACCATATGGTGAACGTGGGTAAAACGGAGTTGTTTCGCTCTGTGGCACTTCAACTACTTTTCCATACAATTCGGAAGTTGATGCTTGATAAAATCTTACTTTTTCATTTGGAATACCGCAATTACGAATAGCTTCTAATAATCTCAAAGTGCCTAACCCGTCAACATTTCCTGTATATTCAGGCATTTCAAAAGATACTTTTACGTGGCTCATTGCCGCCAAATTATACACTTCTAATACTTGTAAATTTTCGTGATAATGATTTTTTATTTCAGTCAAAATATTCATTACATTTATACCATCTGCTAAATCACCATAACGTAAATTCAATTTATCAAATAAATGGTCTATTCTTGTAGTATTAATAAGAGAACTTCGTCTTATTATTCCCCAAACATCGTATTGTTTTTCTATTAATAGTTCGGTTAAATAAGAACCATCTTGACCAGTAATACCAGTAATTAATGCTACTTTTGTCATTTATCCAAATATATTTATTTTACTATAAATATATTTATATTGTTTACATATTATTTTGTTTCTTCAGTCAAATCATTATTTAATGTAGTTCGTTTAGGAGTTAATGATTTCAATGTAGATACACGTTTAGCATCTAAAATCTTCAATGTAAAATTCTTGTTTGACACATTAAAGAACAATGCTGGAATACTAATAATTTCTCTTTTATCTTTATCATAATTAACATCTTTTGTTTTTTGTAACTTATTTTTTTCAAGACAATCAATAAAAAAAGATTTCAATGATTTAATATCCTTTACTGGTAAATTATTTTCTTTACCATATTTTTCAGCAAATATGTGTAATTTTTGTATTTTTACTGTCTTATCCAATTTATTCCAAGTTTCTGTTTTATTATGTAATTTTTCTTTTTCTAATAAAGAATCTATTATATTATAATTCATAGCATTGGTTTCATTAGAACCAGGAAATATATTAATAATATTTTTGTATTTATTCTGTTTTAAATCATTTTCTTGTGTTTTATTCACAGCATCAGTAGAAGTAGTCTCATTATGTTGTTCATTTGTATTATTATTTTGTTTAAACATTTATATTACCGATTGTCTTTAATATATTATATATTAAATAATGTTTATCTTCTTTTTAATATATAATAAAAGTTTATAATCCAATTTTATTATATAGTAAATCATTATAATGGAAGATAATAATGAGAACCAAATAAAAAAATTAGTAATTTCTTTAGAACCAAATAAAGATAAAAAAGACAAAATAATAAAAACTCAAAAAGAAAAACAGAAACGACAAGTAACCAATACAACTCAATGGCAATTCAATGATAATGATTTAGAATTTAATAATCAAATGAAATTATTAAAAGAAATACACGAAAATAAAATAATGAATAGAGAACATTGTAATTTTATTATAAGACAAATTAATTATAAAATATATGGTTATCGTTCTCAAGATATAGAAAAAAACAAATTATGTGAAGAAAAATTAATGAATTTACAAAATGTTCTCGATTTGATGATAAAATGTGAGAATAAATGTTTTTATTGTAAAGAAAATGTCAATGTTCTCTATGAATATGTTAGAGAACCAAAACAATGGACATTGGAACGGTTGGATAATAAATATGGACATAATAATGATAATGTAGTAATAGCGTGCTTATATTGCAATTTACGTAGAAAAACAATGTATCACGAACGATTTGTCTTTACAAAGCAATTAAATATAATAAAAAAATGACATTTCTTATATAAAACATATCTACAAAATATATATAAATAGTCAATAATGTATATATTATAATAAATTAAAACAAGTTCTCAATATGTCAATGAATATTCATGAAAATATATATCAAAAATTAAATTATTTTTATGAACAGCAAAAAATCCCCCATATAATTTTTCACGGTTCTTCAGGATGTGGTAAGAGAACAATTGTAGACAACTTTTTAAAAAAAATATATCAAAACGATAATAAGAAAATGAAAACGAATGTAATGTTTGTAAACTGTGCTCATGGTAAAGGTGGAATAAAATTCATAAGAGAAGATTTGAAATTTTTCGCAAAAACAAATATTCATTCAAATTCAGGGGTTCTCTTTAAAACAATTATTTTATTGAATGCTGATAAATTAACTATAGATGCTCAAAGCGCATTACGGAGATGTATTGAATTATTTAGTTCTAATACAAGATTTTTTATAATAGTAGAGAATAAACATAAATTATTGAACCCAATATTATCAAGATTTTGTGAAATTTATGTACCAGAGTATATTGATAATTGTAAAGTTATAAATTTACACCAATTAAACCAACAACGAATTCAATCTACCCCTGTGGATTTACATTCTTCGATATCAATTACAAATAAAGACATACAATTACATAATAAAATTAATGAAGAGCGCAGTTGGATTACAGATAAAATAGAAAAATTGTTTATTAATATAAATAGCAAAAATATAAAACATAATAATGAAAATATTCATTTAAAATTAGTAGAATTATCAGTAGAGTTTTATGAAAACGGGTTATCTTGTTTGGATTTTATAAATTGGATTGAAGATACAGATAAGATATCCGGTAAAAATAAAAGCGAATTATTAATGAATTTTGATAAAATAAAACCAGAATATAGATGTGAAAAATTATTATTATTATATTTATTTGATTCGTTGAAAAACATATTAAAAAATAATGGATAAATATTATTATAATATGGATGATTTTGTAATTTCAAACCTTCACGAATCGCGTAATGAATGGTCAGCTCGTTTAGTAAGTATTTTTACCCCATTGGTTATTGAAGGTATTAAATCAATATTTAACGAATCTTGGAAATTGTGTTTAGATAACGATGAAGCAAATAAATATTTAATGACATTTCAAAATTTATTAGCACGAATTCCCAAATGGAATTCAGTGATTATCGAAGAAGAACGAAAACGAATTATTGAAAGGAGTGGTTGTAATTATTTAGAAGATTTGATTACTTGTGTCCATATAATTCAATTAAAAGTTTTAACTTGTATTCGCGTAGGTAATAAACAAAAGAAGATTGATATTTCAATTCCAAAATTAGACCATTTTATTCATAAAGTATATATCAATACAGCAAGAAAAGTATATATGAATGTATATTTATTTGAAAAGAATATTAGTCCATTACAAACACAAAAAAATAATCGCGAATTAGAAACAATAGTAGAACAATGCATATTGAATGCTATACGTGAAAGTATACCAACTGAAGCAATTATTCGTGCTTATATGGATGAAACAACAGAACAAGAAGAAGAAGTTATTATTGAAAAAATAGAAGAACCTCAAGAAGATTTAGTAGTTAAAGCAAGTAATGATAATACCGAAAATAATAACGATAATAATGATAATAATGTAATTAGAAAAGAAGAAGATATACCATCTGTTATCCCATCCATTCAAAATATTAATAATGATGAAGTTGTAACAAGACTTACATTTAATGATATAGATAAAGTAATGGATGAAGATAATAAAATTAATACTATAAGTGCTCCAAAAAATATTGAAAGATTAGAAGAAATAAGCACATCTCGTGCGTTACAAAGAAGATTAGAAGAAGAAATGAGCGATGATGACGATGATGACCGTATTAAAATACATACAGATACAATTGATTTATCAGGATTTGATGTATTAGATAATGATAAAAGTAATTATGTATCACACGATATTATGTTAGATGATATAGAAGAATTGGCATAATTTTTATTATAAGCATTCGTTCTATTACTTATATAATTATTTATTTATTTAGTATACAAATATGGAAAAAGCATTTGTAATTTCTACTTTTATAACATTATTATTTTGTTTATTCAAATTTATTGAAATGAAATATTTAGATAAAGAATTCAAGCCATTGAAAATAATAGTAAGGGATGCTATTTATGTATTTGTATGTTCTCTTAGTGCTACATTTATTTATTTTTCATTGGATGGTAATATAACTGATTTTTTTAATGTATTAACTGATACAAAAACTATGAATACTGGAGCTACCCAAATTTTTACAGATGAACCTGGTTTTTAGAAACAATAATGAAGAAATAATGATAAAATGATATTTTAATTACAAATAAATATAATTGTAATTAATGATTTAGATTATTAATTTTTTATAATTAATATTATTTTTATATAATATAACATGTTTACAAATTGGCAATCCAATCCAACAAGTGTTCCTACAATAAATATTAGTCATGGTACAACTACCCCAACACCTATTACCAATGTAACAAATGTTACAAGAGCAATATATGTCACTTCTACAACAAATATATTCTCAAATGATGTTTTGGTTCAAGCAAAATTTTCAGTATTAAGTGATACTTCATTCAATGGTAGATTATACTTAACTGGCGATGCAAGTTTTTTAGGCGCATTTTATGTAGCAAAAGATGCTATTGTTAGTTCAAGATTATTTTTAAACCAAGATGCTTCTTTTAATTCAAATATTTATATAAATAGAAATTCTATATTAAATGGAGATGTTTCAATGAATAATCGTTTATCGGTTGGCGGAAATACCATATTATTGTCATCATTAATTGTATCACGTGATATATCTTTAAATGGAAATATAAACCTTGGAAAAGATATTTCATTGAATGGTAATTTAAATGTTTTAAATAAAACAACCCAAAATGGTGATGTATCTATGAATTCCAAATTATTTGTAGGAAGTGATGTATCTATGAATGCAAAATTGTTTGTAAGTGCTGATGTTTCAATGAATTCAAAATTATTTTTAGGTGGCGACGCTTCATTTATTAGTAGTGTATATATCAATTCAAGAACTACACAAAATGGCGATGTTTCTATGAATAATAAATTATTTGTAGGAAGAGATGTTTCTATGAATGCAAAATTGTTTGTAAGTGCTGATGTTTCAATGAATTCAAAATTGTTTTTAGGTGGTGACGCTTCATTTATTGGAAGTGTATATATCAATACAAGAACCACACAAAATGGTGATGTTTCAATGAATTCAAAATTATCTGTAAATGGAGATGTATCTATGAATTCAAAATTATTCGTAAATGGCGATGTTTCAATGAATTCAAAAATGAATGTTGATGGAAATGCCAGTTTTTCAAATAATGTAATCATTTCAGGTAAAACAAATAATATAAATGATGTTTCAATGAATGCAAATGTATCGATAGGAGGATATACAAATATTGTTATTGGACTAACCGTGCCTGGAAGTACAACATTGAATACATTGAATATGCTTGGCGATGCTTCATTGAATAATAGACTATATTTATCTGGTAAATCTATATTAAATGGTGATGTATCCATGAACTCACGATTATATGTTGGAAGTAATGGTATTGTTAATGGCAACTTTTTATTATCTGGAGACGCAAGTTTAAACTCATCATTATCTGTTGGAGGAAATGGTAAATGTAATGGTAATATGGTTATTGGTGGTAAAACTTCAATAGTCGGGGATTTATGTATGAATTCAAAATTAATAGTAGGCGGTGATGCTTCAATGAATTCGAAATTATGTATTGGTAGTGATACATCATTGAATGGCAATTTTTATGTATATGGAACATCTATTCAAAACGGGGATGTCTCTATGAATGCAAGATTGTCTGTTGGTAATAATTCGGTTATGAAGGGTAAATTGGATGTAGCAGGAGATATAAGTATGGGTTCTAATATGATTTTAACTGGTAATGCTAATATGAAAGCTAATGTTACTATTCAAGGTTCTCAAGTTCAAAATGGTGATGTATCAATGAATTCGAAATTGAATGTAGGTGGTGATGTATCAATGAATTCGAAATTGAATGTAGGTGGTAATGTAATAATGAATTCGAAATTGAATGTAGGTGGTGATGTATCAATGAATTCGAAATTATTTTTAGGTAACGATGCTTCATTGAATGGAAATGTTTTTATTAGTAAAGAACAAATCGTATTAGGTGATGTATCGTTCAACGCTGAATTATATGTTAAAAAAACAGCATTTATGGATGGTAATGTTATAATAACTGGTGATGCAAGTATGAATTCCAAATTATCAATAGCAAGTGATGCTTCATTTTGGGGTAAAATGTATGTTAATGGAAAATCAACATTGGTCGGAGATGTTGCTATTGGAACAAGATTGAATGTCCAAGGTAATATATCTACATCATCTATGCTATTGGTTAGTAATGATACTTCACTAAACCGCAATTTAAGTGTTGGTGGAAATAGTAATATTAATGGTGCATTGACAGTCGGAGGTAATTTTATTCAAACTGGTAATATTAATATTGGTGCAATGCTAACAGTTGTAGGTAATGTAACTATGAATTCTGGATTGGTCGTTTCTGCTGATGTTAGTATGAATTCTGGATTGTCAGTATCAAATGATGTTTCATTCAATAATAAATTATATGTTGGAGATAGAGCAACTATTCATGGCAATTTAATTGTTACCGGTTCAACAACAACAAATAGTGATGTTTTGATGAATAATAAATTGCGCATCACAAACGATGTATCGATGAATTCCAAATTGTCTGTTACTAACGATGTATCATTGAATTCGAACTTAACAGTTGGTAAAGAAACTACGATAAATGGAAATGTGATAATTACATCTACCACTCCTTCCATTAATACAACAACCGGTGCGGTTATAATTAATGGTGGTTTGGGTATTACTGGAAATGTTAATTTAAGAAATGCTTATGGTTTAGTTTTCAGCACAACATCTGATTATCGTGTTAAAACCAATGTTGCCAATTTGGGCGATAATTATACTGTTGATAATTTGCGACCAGTAAGTTACCGTAATACATTGAGAAATGCCGATGAAATGGGTTTCTTAGCCCACGAAGTTCAAGCAATATATCCTTACTTAGTAAATGGAAACAAAGATGATACCCAATATCAATCCCTTAACTATACTGGTTTAATTGCTTTATTAGTAAAAGAAATTCAAAGTTTGAAGAAAGAAGTTGCATTATTAAAAAAATAAAAATTGATTATATAATATAAATTTATAGAAGTATATTATATATGAATTTAGAAAATAAATCAAGTAGTAAATCTACAGATAAAAATAAAACAGATATGAAGGAAGAATTAATTAATATTATGAATAAATTAGCAAACATAATGAATAAAAATGGAGAACCGTTTAAGGCACGCGCTTATCAAAAAGCAGAAGAAACAATAATGGCTTTTGATGGACAAATCACAGATGTTCACCAATTAAAAGGCAAAGATGGTATAGGTTCAACAATAATGGAAAAATTAAAGGAATATAGTGAAACTGGAACATTAAAATTATTAGAAAGGGAGAAAAATAATCCAATTAATTTATTAACCGAAGTGTATGGGATTGGTTTTAAAAAAGCAAAGGATTTGGTTGAAAAAAAAATTACCACGATTGAAGAATTACGAGAAAAACAGAATGAAGTTCTCAACGATGTTCAAAAAGTTGGTTTAAAATATTTTGAAGATATATTAGAACGAATACCAAGAAATGAAATCGATCACTATAATAAAGTTTTTAAAAATACATTCGAAAAGGTAGCTGATGCAAATTCGCAATATGAAATTGTCGGTAGTTATCGTAGAGGAGCAAAAACTTCTGGTGATATTGATGTTATAATTACATCAAAAGATGATGAAGTTTTTAAGAAATTTATTGATTTATTGATACAAGAACATATCATTATTGAGGTTCTCTCTCGTGGTAAAACAAAATGTTTGGTTATTACAAAATTAGGAAGTGATGATATAGCAAGACGGGTTGATTTTCTATATACAAATAGTGAAGAATATCCTTTTTCTGTTTTATATTTTACTGGAAGTAAGGCATTTAATACTGTTATGAGAGGTCACTCTCTGAAAATGGGTTATACATTAAATGAACATCGTATTCGTCGAATTGCTGGTTCTCCAAACAGTTCTCAGTTACCAGAAGGAACTAAAATAGAGAACGAAAAGGATATTTTTGATTTTTTACAATTAGAATATAAAGAACCGAATGAAAGAATTGATGGTCGTTCTATTGTACCTATAGGTGATTTCAAGGAAAAATATTTTATTGAAAAAGGAAAAAAAACAAAGAAGATTAGAGAACCCAAACCACCAAAAGAACCCAAGGTGAAAACAGAAAAAACAAAGAAGGTTAGAGAACCCAAACCACCAAAAGAACCCAAGGAGAAAACAGAAAAAA
>Ga0209189_1000585_pt1 | contig 29871 bp, 42 predicted proteins | sample C_130820_EF_Meta_FD_187308 | JGI IMG/M metagenome (GOLD analysis project Ga0209189, IMG submission 187308) | Freshwater microbial communities from Lake Croche, Canada to study carbon cycling - C_130820_EF_MetaG (SPAdes) (version 3) | ecosystem: Environmental > Aquatic > Freshwater > Lake... | reverse complement strand
TCAAACACCTATGCTAGGATTTAGTTGTGGATAGTCCACATAACTGAATGGAGAAAAAACATGCCAGTACAAATGATTGAATTAGAAGAAGTAATGATGGTTGAAGCGAGTGATGAGGCATTAGAGGCGATAGTGACAAGCACTTCTTCTATCTCTTGCACCACATGCTCGATGTGTTGTTAGTAGAAAATGTCAGCACTCTAGGGGTCTTTAACTGATTTTTATATTCAAAATATCCTTTTTGTGCTTGGAGAAGACTCGAGCATTATCACTCCATAGTCACCGATACCCCCTATGGTAGTCTTCTTAGGCTGAGCTTCTGTTTGCCATTTACTTGTAGAGTGTAGGTGTGTGGAGTTGTGCAGAAATATCATCCCGATGTAGTCCCAGTGCATTGATCCTTTGTTTAATTTAAATAAAATCAATAAAAACAACGGCTTGTTTTTATACTCTACCTGACTCGAAATCAGGGGTAGGGACTAACCTTCCGCTATTTAGCGCTACCTTGAGTAATACTTGAGTGCTTTTGGTTTTTGATGGGAGCTCAATACTTGATCCTTTGATTAAATAGATCAAGTACTAATACAAATCCCAAAATAGCACTCACTTTAATCAAAAAAGAAAAATAGGCTAACTGGTCAAAGAGTTATTGACACCAGTCAAATCCCTCATTTATGCTAATTCTGCGTTTTAAAAACACCCCTATTTACTAGTCGGCTATCGCTGACGCAAAACGCACTTAATGGAGAATGCTATGAACATTGAACTTGAAGAAGTTGTTGTGCAGGATGTAACCGATCAGGATGTCTCTGATGATGCGCTGGAGCTGGCTGCAGGTGGTGGGCAGGCGGAAGCTTACTACACTCGAGTTCCTGCTATTTGTTCAGGTGTTATATGTTAGCGATTGCTGACAGCTAACCCACAGCCACTTGGGCGTGGGTACTCAACCTTAGAGGAATCGATATGAATATTGAATTGAGTGAAGTTGTAGGACAGGATGTAGTCGATGAAGCGCCAGAGGTGGCCGCCGGTGGTGCGTAGGCGGAACAAACCGGTAACCTTACTTTTAACCACGACCTGTGTAACCCAATTAACCAATAACCCACTTGACCTTGGAGATCAATATGAACTTAGAACTGAATGAAGTTACCTTGCAGTGCGTAACTGATGATGCATTAGAGCTGGCTGCCGGTGGTGGGCAGGCAGGGTATAGGGATGTTTTAGCGATGGTAGTCTCAACTCCCAAGCCTCTAAATTGCTATTGAAGCTAGTAGCGAGTAATGCAGGGACAACACACTGTATTGCCATTATTTGAGACCGAAGCTTGCCTTTAGCCAGTTTCGAACTATTGATCGCTCGAGACTATAGGGGACTTTACAACCTGGTTACCGTGAACGCTGCTCACTTGGTAGTATTTAAAAGCCCCCTTATATAGTGACTATTTAGTAGCATGGTTGTTTTGTAAGAAAGTGCCTCGTGAACACCAACACCCACCTAGCAGAGCTCCAAGCATTTAGTCAAAAATACTTGATTGACTGGGAAAATAACTCAACTGTCAGAACACAAAAAAGAAGCCAACTTAACAAAAGTTTGCTTACCAATATTGATTTTTCGTTTTCACTGAAGGCTTATCAAGATTATCCTGAAGTCCAGGCAATAAAGAGAAAGCAACTGCAAGCTTTTTATCTGCAAAGTTTTTGCGACTTTTTATATGGCTCTGCGGATGTAGAAGTAAACTTTATCACTGATCAGTGCGGTAAGCTAGCCAATGGAGATCTTGGCATTGAATTAAGCGATTCAATTAAGCAAGTAGCTATCGCAATTGGTACAGATGAGATGTATCACGCCTTCGTGTCCAGAGAGCTTTTATCGAGCATAAAAATATTAATGGGTGTCACTCCAACCTTTGAGAGTGATCCCTCAGCGCCTAAAAAATCAGCTATCTCCTCAAAACTTAAGAAACAGGGAGTCCAAGTGAGGCCTCTGGATTACTTCCGAAGTGTGGTGCCTGCCAAGCTTAAACGTGTTGCTGAGACAACTTTGCTGTGCATCCTAGAGAATGCGGTGGTTGATGACATTATTGAGATAGCAAAAGTTACTGGCACAGGTAATCCCATAAATATCTATTTCAGAGAACATCTAGATGACGAGAGCCGTCACAAAGTATTTTTTCAGCATTTACTTAAATATATCTGGTCTGCTATTTCAGAAAAAGATCGTATTACATTAGGGCGTGCCATTGCGGGCTATTTTGTAAAGTACTTGACTCCAGATAGGGATCAGCTCTTTGAGTTTCACCGCAATACCTTGCAGCGTTTGGGGCTACCTACCGCTATTAGTCGGTCAATCGCTCAAAAGGTGACTGATCAAGAGTGTCAGAAGCAGTTACACGAAATAGACTTTATCAAAAATCCCATTCGCTTAATGAAGACGGCTGGTGTGATTGAGCACGAACCGACACACCGATTATTTATAAAAAGATGTTTATTAGCGGCATAATGCTCAACTTGCTTAGCACGATTTTAAAGTGCGGCCAAAGCCTTGTGTGTGAAAAATCAGTCAAAAAAGTAAGGCTCGTGACTGACATCTAGATATATCCGGTGTAGCACATGCACGAGTATCAGGCATACAAGCAATTAACATTCTGCCGTTGGATAACCTATCGAGTTATAAGTGTTGTCTGCAAATGTGTTCGTCTCACCCTCTAGTGCATCATCACTAATTTCAAACATAATTACTTCTACTAATTCAATCATCTGCACTGGCATGTTTATACCTCCATTAGGTTAAGTGCCTAGTTATGTGGACTATGCACAAAGATAATTTAGCATAGGTATGAGGGGTAGGTATTGCAGTAGACTAATTAATAAAAAACCACTCCGTAGAATGGTTAGCATTGCAGATCATCTGGTCGGTCAGCTAAACACAGGGGCTAGGAGAGGCAACACATGCCATTTCCGTTGGTATAGCCTATATAAACACTATTTATCCTTGGAGCTATAGACACTGCAGACTCCAAAGCCTCATCACTTGCCTCAACCATCATTACTTCTTTTAATTCAATCATTTGTACTGGCATTTTTGTATCTCCATTCAGTTAATAGGCTGGGTGGTAAGACCCAGCATCTAGTAATTCAAATTGGGTAATTTCAAACTAACAACTTAACTAATAGGATGATCGTAAATACATCCAACAACATTAGAATATATCCCAAGTACTGCTGGAACCGTAGCTTCCAAAGCCTCATCACTCGCTTCAACCATCATTACTTCTTCTAATTCAATCATTTGTACTGGCATTTTTGTATCTCCATTCAGTTAATAGGCTGGGTGGTAAGGCCCAGCATCATGTAATGCAATTTAGGCAGCAAGCTGTTAGCTCAACACATGCCCATGTATGAACACTGGGTAACAGCAGAATGCTGCAACCCTTTGCTTGCAACCTCCAAATCAGCATCACTTGTTTCAACCATCTGCACTTCTTCTAATTCAATCATCTGTACTGGCATGTTTGTATCTCCATTAGGTTAAATAACTGGCATGAAATTCTTAGCATGAAGTTATTAAAATTTGGTGTAATAGAAAATCAGGTCGGTTCACAGCCGTTGTATTGAGTGTATTGGCATGGGTTATTGTGCGACCTTAAATCAGTTGCTCCTGTCGCCTCCAGCACCTCATCACTCGCTTCATTCATTCGCACTTCTTCTAATTCAATCATTTGTACTGGCATGTTTTATCTCCGTTAAGTTAAAGCATAGTGAGGTGTGACAACAAGCTAACCTAGTAACAAACGGCAGCTAACAAGTCAAACCCTAAGGAATGACTTGTTAGGAGTTAGCAAAAGTAGTCTATCACTAACCTTACAAACAATTCCAAGCTGGTACGGAAAAGATAAACAATCCCCCCTCCTCAGCGGAAGTCTCCAAAGTATCATCACTGACTTCAACCATCATTATTTCTTCTAATTCAATCATCTGTACTGGCATGTTTGTATCTCCATTGAGTTATGTGGTCTATCCACAGAAATAATTTAGCATAAGTATAGGAAGGTTTAAAGAAGGTATTGCACTAGATTAAGGAATAAAAAAACCACTCAGTAGAGTGGTGTAACTAAACCTAGTAGCTAGTAATTAGGATTTGGGTATGCCAAAGTAATTAGTCAAAAAACCTCGGAAGTACTGGTCTTTTCTCCACTAACAACACAACGAGCATCCAGTACAAGAAGCAGAATTGTCCGTCACTATCGCCTCTAAAGCCTCATCACTTGTTTCAACCATCATTACTTCTTCTAATTCAATCATTTGTACTGGCATGTTTTATCTCCGTTGAGTTATAGAGGGTGGGTAAGATACTCGAAATCAACCGTACCAGAATAAGCTAAGGCTTATGTTACAGCTTGAAATATCAATTACAACTTGTGTCGGTACAGCTCTTTGCGCCAGGATTTGAATATGGGAGCCACCCAACCGGTGTGGCTGAAGACTCCAAGATCTCGTCACTAGCTTGATTTATCAGTACTTCTTCTAATTCAACTATGTCTACTGGCATCTTCTTGTCTCCATTCAGATTAAAAAGCGTGGGCGAAAAAACTATTGATATTAATTTGCAAAACTGTATTATACAGTTGTAGAACTATGTGCAATTTTTAGATTAAAGATTATCAGAATTAACCTACTACTCCGAAACATTACTTAGGAAAAATCATGTTAAAAGTCATCTTTGCTCAATTATTTGTCAAGAACAAGCGGTATGCAGCAGCTGTAAAAATTGAGGGATCCAATGGGTCAACATGGGATTATGCTTCAGGTTTTTATACAAAATAATTATTATTCCAACCGCGATATCATGAATCAATGCTGCCGATCCTGTTGTCGGATCAGTCTTTGTTTAAGTTGAGGAGAAATGCTGTGTCAGTCAACATGTTTGAGTTAGAGGAAGTGCAGATAGTCGAAACGAGTGATGAATATCTGGAAGGTGACGGCGGATCTAATGTCAATTCTAATTTTTATCCCTGCGGGCAACCTCCCACTCCTGCTGTCACAACATCGTTACTTAAGTGAAGTGTGCGTATATTAACGTCACAAATCTCACTGAATTATTTGCTGTAGATTTAACTTGAATCTAATTTCAAGCCTACTTTGAAGAAAGTCAGCCGCGCTTATATCCAAAAAGATCATAAACATTTGAACAATCCTAAAGGGTTTATGCCATGCCAGTACTCACGATTATATTGTGATCAGTTGAGTGGGTCTGGAGCCTTGGATGTTCCCAAGCATCCAAATTGCTATCGGGATATTTAATTTACTTTTTTCTGTGTGGATTCTGCTACTGAATGAAATATATTTCCCTGGCTACTGAACACAGAAATGCTGGGTGGTATTTGCATCCAATTACTGGAAGCTTGCATCAAATTAATGCACAAGATGTTAGTAAATTTCAGTCGGTTGAAATTCCGCAAAAGGTCTTGATTGCGTTGGAGTATTGTCATGCCCCATATAATTTAACGCCACCCAATTTTGATCTTACTGATGAGTTTGACGATAGCCAATCACAAGCGCTAAAAAAAATGTATGAACGAATACTCTTCTTGAGAAAAATGAACTATTGGTTTGTGAAGCAATATGCCTGCTTTACACGGCCGCTTTTTAATGACTCTTTACAGGCCTTTAGTGGGCTGGCGAAATTAAATATAACGACCCTAACTGACTCGCGAGGTTGCCTCAATAGAACCATGGCAGTGGCAAAGAGTTCTATTGAGTTTAAAAAATCGGGTGTTCTTTTTATTGGGGCAGATTTACCGCATACCAGCCTTCATGCCTGGATTATTGAAAACAACTATCAGCCCGATCCCTGGGATAGAGATTGGATTAACTACCTTCCAATTGCAGCTTATACGTTTTAAGGATAACAAATATATTGCTAATACATAATCAAAAAAATATTGTTCAGTATTACTCAATAAGCGAAAAAAATTTTGTTGATCCCAAACGGAAAATTTCTAAAAGCTTACTTTCTCCAAAATCTTACTCCGCTTTCCTCGAGAATGAAACTCGCCTACCAACTCATCTCAATGCTTACCAACCTGTGCTGCCGGATATCTATCCTATCCCGGCGAGAACCAAGTGGTCATTTGAAAATGGCAAATTTTTGAAGATAAAGAAAAACATAAAGCTAGCCAGTAACTATAACTCTCAGTCTTGCTTAAAAAATGCTGATCGTCTAATAAAAATTCTTCAAGGCAAAGTAGCCATTGAAATTAGTGGTGGCTTAGACTCGTCTATCATGATCGGAATTTTCCAAAAGCTGGGTTATGAGCCCCTACTGATAGGAACGGTTTCTCAGCTTTATAAATTTAGAACCGAAAGGCATATTCAACATACTATTGCAAAAAACTTTAAAAATGTAATCTTGTACGAATCTACTTCAAGGCAATTTACCAATTTGCTTGATACCCCGGATCATTTTTTGCCCAATTATGCTTCCCTACACCATAGCGTATGTGCAGAAACTGTTAGGATACTTGAAGAGGAGGGCGTAAAGTATGTATTACAGGGGACTGCTTTTGACTGTATGCTCGTCGAAGGGGTTGACGGAAACCCTAATGAGATGCCTTGGCCAGTATTAGAGGGGGATTGGTTGCACGATTATGTTTTCGCTCCCAAGGGTTTGGCTTATATCGATGTTGCGGCACTTAACCCTGTGAGACAGACGCTTTTATCGCTCAGGAATGGGCAAAAGCAAGATATTCAAAAATGGTGGGCCAGAAAATTTTTTGCGGATCTTATTCCTTCAGAGCTCAGTCAGTATGCATTTAAGGCAAATTTTGGCCCGCTTTGGTGGGATGGCCTACTTTCAAGCGCAGATCAAATTACTAGGATCATGGAGTTAGCGTGGCAGGTCACCTCTTTGCCTGTCTTTAAAAGATTCCAAATGAAATCGCTTTTTGACAACATGAATCACGGTACGGGGTCGGCAAGGATTCGCTCCGTTAGCATACGCTAACTGGATTCATGCCCTTCACAAATCTAGTAGATTAATAGACTAGCTTGTTTAGATTGTTTATTCCGAGCCCTTTGATGACAAAGTAGGGGGGCGAAACAGGAAATTTTTTCTGCCCATTCTTCTTATGCGGGTTGCAATTATGGATGCGGAGCCTACTAAATTTTTGTCTTTCAAATGGTTATTTTTGAGAAAAATTCATAAAAAAGTAATGACTTTGTCAAATATTAATAATATGATATTTAGCGATGAGTACATTCTGCCGAAGTTCCTTGAACATACTCGTTGGTTATTCTTAAACCTATTTTTATCTGGAGAATTAGCATGTCATCAAAAATGAATGAAATACAAGAAGTTGAAATCCTTTCTGTTACAGACGAGTTTTTAGAAGATCAGGGCGCAAAAGCTAACGCTACCACACCAATTCCTAACAGCTTAACTTGTGCCATTCTTGCCTGTTTCTAAGTTATTTTTTTGGGCACTCAATATAGGTTGGATTAATTTCTGTGTCCATTAGTTGTGCTTAAAATTTGTATTAATTAATCTGATGATGCTTAAACGCATTATCAGATTAATGATTTGAATTGAACTTTATCAAGCAGCCTATTTAAAATCCTAGTTTTTGTGAAGATTCTCAGTTATCACGACCCCAAGCTTGGGCGATATCAATGATTTTTTAAACAAGCTGTTTACTGGTATTTCATGAGTTATTCTTCAAGTTGCAGCCTCTTTCCAAGCCTTATTGCACCAAGATAATTATTTCAAAGAGCCTAATCCTAGTAATGTAGCGTTATAAAAAATAAAATTGTAGGTGCTATGCTGGGAAATAATCTCAATATGACACTCGTATGACTTTGGGCTGTTTTCTTTCTTATGATTCAAAGTAATCAATTAACCTATATTTGGATCTATATACATACTGGCTTTAATAAATTTCTGCTAAGATAAAGTATGTGTAATTCTTGAAAGTTTTATACTTTGATCACTTTATAGTACAAATTAAACCTGTAACCATGGAGAACTTATGAACACTACTACCATTGATGTTGATGCAGTCGAAACACCCAAAGATGAAGTGAATACTAAAAAAAATGCTGCCGATAAACTCATCACCAATGCGGCTAAATGGAGTGTTGCAGCTGCGATTATTCCTATTCCAACGGTTGACATGGTTGCACTGGGTGCTGTCCAAGTGAATTTGGTCAGTGATCTTGCGCATTTGTATGGAGCCTCATTAAAAAATGAGTCGGTACGAGCCATTGTGTCTGCCCTTTTGGGTACACTTTTACCTGCTGGCGCTACCTCAACAGCAATGAAATTAATCCCTGGCTTTGGCATGATTGCTGGAGCGTTAAGTTTTGCTGGTTTTGGTGCAGCTGCAACTTATGCAGTTGGCAAGGTGTTTGCCGCACATTTTGAAAATGGTGGCACTTTGGATAACTTTAAACCGGAAGCTGTAGTAAGTGACTTAAAAAGCGAATTTGACAAAGCAACAACTAAAACTACGGTCTAGTTTCGCTGGTCTTTAAAAATAAAAAACTACTGGACACCATTACTGATGCGATAGCTCGGTCAAACTTGTTCAGTAGTTTAAAGCTATATATTCAAACAAAATTTTAATTAAAATTCTCTTCTAACCAGATCTCTTCGGACAAGGTATCATGAAGGTAATAGCTGTAGCCAATCAAAAGGGTGGCTGCGCCAAAACGACTACCGTAGTTAACTTAGCTCATGCTCTGGGCGAGTTAAATAAAAGAGTTCTGGTGATTGACTTAGATCCTCAAGCCAATGCAAGTCAGTGGCTGGAACATGCTAGTTTATCTAATGAAGGTAGCTTTCAGCTCCTTACCTCCGATATCCATATAAAAAAGCTTATTCAATCTACAGGTTCGGTAAATGTAAGTCTCATTACAGGCTCACAAAATCTTTCATTAACAGAAAAAATGCTTGCTGGCGAGATGGCAACCGAAACCAAGCTACGTCGTAAATTAGCCCCTTTAAAGGATGCTAATCAATGGGATTTTGTTATTTTTGATACGCCCCCAACACTTGGACTACTGACGTTAAATGCTTGTGTTGCCGCAGATTATTTGCTAGTGCCAGTGACAACCCATGTCATGTCTTTGGCAGGAGTTGCGCAACTGATGAGTAAGTTTAATGAAGTAGTAGATCTATTAAATCCTAATCTACAGATTTTGGGTTTTATTCCCTCACGAGTGGACTTAAGAACGCGTCACTCTAAAGAGGTAATAGAGTTATTGCAGAATGAATTTGGAGATCAGGTTTTTAAAACACATATTCGAGAAAATATTTTTTTAGCTGAAGCGCCCTCGTTTCAAAAATCAGTGTTGACGTACAAGACAAAATCAGGTGCAGCTCAAGATTATCGGGATTTGGCTCAAGAGGTTATAAGAAGGGTCGAGCATGATTAATAAGAAACGCAAAACAGTTTTAATGAATCCTTTATCGACTCCGATTGTGTCAACTGACCTGGAGGTAAAATCATCCAAGCGCAAAGAATCGACAAAGAAGAAAAAGGTGGAGCTGTCCGCTCCTGAGCTAAAGAAACTCCAGGATCCAGAAATCGAGAATGCTAAAGTAAAGAAAAAATCAGAATCCGATAGGGTAATTAGAGAGATTTTCAGCGCTGAAGTAACAGCTGCAGCGGTAGATATTGAACCAAAAACAAAGAGTCAGACTCTTAATTCTATGGACTCTGCACATGCAATATTCGCTAAAGAGTCTCAATCTGGAGTTTGCCTCACTAAAGCGAGCACCCCGCAGGATAGAAAAAAAAAGGTAGACGCCATCATTAATAAGTGGGCGTGGGTTTCAGTTCCAGCCGGGTTTATTAATGTCCCGGTTCTAGATTCCGCTGCTTTAATGGCCATTCAAGTAAAGATGATTTCTGAAATATGCCCGCATTACGGAGTTACTTTCAAGAAAGAGAGCGCTAGGGCTATTATTTCAGGCTTAATGAGTGGAACTATCACCGCAACCTTGGCGTTTGAGATTAAGCGTTTAGTGCTCAATAATTTACCTTACTTGGGGAATGTTCTATCTGCTGTCACTTCACCAACTTTGAGCTTCGCTAGCACATACTCTGTTGGGCATTTATTTGCCCAGCATTTTGAAAATTCAGGCGCATTACATGATTTTAAATATGAAAACATCAAAGACTCTTTTTCAGTTTTGTTTGAAAAAGGAAGGCAAATCTTTAAAACCAAGATTCATGTCTAGGAGCGGAAGTTGCTATGAAATTTAGTTTTCCTTTGCTTGAGTTCATTGAACAAGAAAGTAAAAAGGAAGTTCGCCGTGTGATTGGCTTTTCAATCTTTGCAGGTCTAACTAGCGCTCTACTGATTGCTCTTATAAATGATGCGGCTGGTAAAGTAACCAAAAAAATTCCAGTTAACCTAGAATTCTTTTTGTATGCTTTCTTGTTGGTTTCTTCCCTCATGCTAATACGAAAACTAACGAGGGAATCTATAAACGCAACACAAAGCTTGATACACAAATTTAAGATGCGCTTGATGCGTGAAGTTTTTTCTTCAAGCCTGGGAAAACTTGATGATATAGGCCGTGCAAATATCCTTCAGGCTTTGGGTAGAGAATCCCAAATGATCTCACAATCTATACCGGGTTTAATTAGCACTTGTCAGGCAGTTTCTTCGCTGGTCTTCATGAGTCTATATATGGCGACTATTTCTCTCTTCGCCTGTCTCATTATTGTCGTAGCCTCTACCATCATTTTTTATTTTTCAGCGCGTTTTATTACTTTAGTAGATAGCAGCTTGCGCACTGCCTGGAAAAAAGAAATGGCAAATTTTGAGATCTTTTGTGACTTTTTAAACGGTTTCAAAGAAATCAAAATGAATTCACTGCGTGCACGAGATATTAGCCTTTTGATGGTGGAGTCATCCCGAGAGTCGACACAAATTAAAGCAGCAGCGCTTATTTCTCTTTCAAACTTTTTTAATTATTTACAGATTTTGCTATATGTAGTGGTCGGTATCATAATCTTCATAGTGCCAATATTTTCTTCCGATTTTTCGGCTTCTGTGTTGCCTGTTACTACTGTTAGTATATTTTTAGTTGGCTCACTTTCTGGAGTAATAACCACTGTTCCTATGCTATCTGAGGCTAACTCTTCGGCGCGCTCATTGTTAAATCTTGAAAAAGATCTTCAGGGTAATGGGGTGCAGGATGATGATCCCCTCTCCCAGGAAGATCTGGGCGTCTTCAAAAAAATTGAGCTCCGAGATGTTTCTTATACTTACGCTGATAAAAAATTGGCATCTGGATTTGCAGTTGGCCCCATAAACTACACTTTTCAGGCAGGAAAGGTCTATTTTATTCGTGGCAGTAATGGCTCAGGTAAGACCACGATCATGCGCATCCTTTTGGGCTTATACATCCCCTCGGAAGGTGAAATCCTATTGGATGATACTGCGATTAGCATTCCAGCACCAAGCGCTTATCGCGATCTATTTTCTGTGGTATTTAGTGATTTTTACTTATTTAAAAAAACATATGGTTTAAATGATTGCTCTAATGAGTTAATTGAGGACTGGAAAGTTCTGTTACAAATAGAGCACAAGATTAAAATAGAAGACAAAACTTTTTCCGATATCAACCTATCTACAGGACAAAAGAAACGGCTTGCACTTTTAGTTGCCTTAATGGAAGAGAGGCAAATTGTGGTTTTAGACGAATGGGCTGCCGACCAAGATCCTGAATTTAGGAGTTTCTTCTACATGGAAATACTGCCCATCTTCAAAAAAATGGGTAAAACCGTTATTGCTATTACTCATGACGATGCTTATTTTAAGATCGCCGACCATTTGATTACCATCGTAGATGGAAAGATCGTAGATACCTAACCTCATGAAACTCTTAAAACTTTTGACCTCCCGCATACAAACTTTTTTGGATGAGTACTTGATCCAGATGCTTATCCTTAGCTTTCTGCTTGTAGGATCAATTATTATCTTGTGGCCCATAGTTATTCATGTAATCCCCGCTGGATCTATTGGAGTAGTCTATCGACCTTTGCAGGGGGGCGTAGATTTAAATAAGGTATATAGAGAGGGATATTCTTTTATTTGGCCTTGGGATACTCTGACGCAGTATGACGGCCGCATTCAAACTAAAAGTGTTGATATACAAGTAATGACTTCTGATTCCCTAAAAACAAATGTGAAAGTGGTGTATCAGTATGAAGTCAATGCCAGTACTTTGCCTTATCTTCATCGCTATGTGGGTCCTGATTATCAATCTAAGATTATTGAGCCGCTGGTTATTTCCAGTACTCGCGAAAAGATTGCTAAATTTACAGTCCAAAATGCGTTTACAACGGACCTTAGTGTTGTTTTGAAGGATATTGCAATCACTGCTGATCAGATTTTGTTGGATAACATCAGTCCGCCCGGCTTTGATTTCATAAAGTTAATTCGAATTCCATCTGCAGAGATTGTTGATATATCTCTTCCGCAAGATGTTCAAAAGGCAATTGAGTCTAAAATAGTTGACTCTGAAAAGGCCTCTGCATATCAATTTATATTAGAGGCAGAGCGTCAGGAGGCCAAGCGCAAGATGATCGAAGCTGAAGGCATAGCTAAGTTTCAGGATATCGTTCGACCTGGCTTAACGGATAATTACTTGAGGTGGCGAGGAGTTGAAGCTACGCAAAAATTAGCAGAATCCAATAACTCAAAGATTATTATGTTTGGGTCAGGTTCTTCCGGCTTACCTTTAATTTTGGGCGATATGGATAAAAATAACAATTCCGTAAGCAATAAGAAATAGGGTACTAAAGGGCTGATTGGGGGTCTAACTTAATATAAAAATTACTAAATTGATCCAGCATTCTGATATTTGAGTAACCCTCACTACTTTTGTATTCAAGTATTTTGTCGAGTTTGCCGATTTTGTACGACCATCCCTCTGGAAGGTTTAAATAAGCGCCTAAGTTATTTAGATCGCTAGCGTTCAGAGTAGGGTAGATTCTCGTATTAAAGCTGGTCATTACAAACTTCTCTTTTTTATCCGTTTCAATATAGCGAATTTGAGTCCCTGGATCCCATCGCAAGTAGCTGATTTCACGAACGGGAATTGGCAGATATGCGCCTCCAAATGGTTCTGTTAAACGGATTAGATTAGGGTTTTTTAGGATATCAAAGAGGCTAATGCGAATTTCAGCATCTGGATGCATCTTAATGTTGCCGATATAATGATACGGAGTTAAAGAGGATGATATTTTGAGATCCATAGTTGAAATATTGATACCCCCTTTTTTGACTTCGTTAGGGGGGTTAACCAACGTTCGCATCTGCTCTTTAATGGAACCAGCAGATAATTTAGCGAATGATTCGAGCTGACATCCTGCTGTTTCAGCGTCTTTCCAAATCGTAACAGTCAGATACCACCATTGATACGATGATGCATAGATTGTGCAAAAAGGGCGGCTTACCTCACCAAACTCATTTTTTTGGAGGGAGCCAATTTCTTTCCCTTGATCAACCAGATTTGATGCTTTTTGAGTTTGCAGGCTTGCCTGATTAAGAGTTTTAAGCGTATTATCTGAGGGCAGCGGCGGGGGAGAATCTAGCCCAAAAGCGAGCTTTGAAGCAAGAAAAAATGAAAGCGAGACTATAGTTAGTTTGTGTGAATTCATTTTTAAAATTGTAGGTAAATTGAAAGTAAATTGAAGCACGGTACTCTAAAATGAATTATAAATTGCTCGAACTCATTGGTTCGTCATAAAATGTTCATATAGTAATTTAATAATAACCTCATTTAAGGAAATTTAGAAAATCATGATTTGGTTCGTCATCATAAAGGCATTATTAGTGGGTTTGCTTTTGGGTGCGTTGCTCATGTTTTTAAGTTTCAATAATAAAAAACAGCCTACAGGTAGTATTTTAGGAGATCAAGAATCTAACCTGATTCCGTCATCTTTTCCGAAAAAATTGCAAGTATGGTTGCGCTTCATATGTAAGGTGCTTATTTGCATCGCATTTTTGACTGCCGCACTATTTATTTTGAAAATGATCTTAGTGTGATCAAGCCAATATTCAGTTCCTTTTTAAAGTTTTTTCCATTGGTTATCCCAATGGTTTTGTTCGGTTGCGCTGTTCCAGCGCCTTCCTTTTCGGACATGTCTCAGTCTTATCAGTCTGAGATGGAAAAATTTCAAAATAACAATATTTTGCTCAATATTGTGAGGGCATCTAAAAATATGCCGATGAGTTTCTTGGATATTCCGAACGTGGTTGGTTCTGGAACATTCTCAGCTAGCGTTGGGGCTAGCGCTAATCTCTATGGTTCGACTGGCACATCTGCAGGGGCATTCTTTTCTCCAGTCACTACAACTGCATTGGGGAGCTACTCGTATTGGAGTCCAACCACTACACTTTCAGTCAATAGTACATTTAACTTTTCGCTATCTTCCTTGCAAAATGAACAGTTTGTAAGGGGACTTGTTTCTCCAATCTCAGTAGATACCTTAAACTATATGACTGGTGGGCTTCACGTACCGCGCGAATTTTTATATACCCTGCTAATAGACAAGATTGAATACCTTAACGCATCAGGTGAAAAAGTCACTTTAGTTAATAATCCCTTGGGCAGCAAGGAAGTTTTCGCTGAATTTCAAACCCAACTTCGCTCTTTAATTGATGCTGGCTTGTCCACCGAAATTAAGCCCTTTGAAGTGCCTACTTCTCCTGTAATCAGCCAAGCTGAAGTGATGCAGGGAAAAAATTTAGTTGAACTCTTAAAATTTCGCCAGCAACAAATGATGCTAAAGCAAATTAATGACAAGGGAGTCACTAAATTTCAATTAGTTCAGGTTTTGCCTTTAGCCCGCTTCTGCTTTGAAAATGGCATCGCTGCTAATCCTGCCTACGATAATTTTAGTAAGAGCTTGCAGTGTGCTGATCCATTGAAACCACCTAGTTTGCCAAGCAATGGAAAAGACGGCAGTACGCTTACGGTTGGGAACAATGCCCCCAAAACTTTCTCCATCACTTTGCGCTCAACGCAAAATGTTTTTGCTTATTTAGGCGCAGTGCTAGTTGCCGAAAAAGAGATGGGCAAGGTTGTCATGCTGAAGCTTCCCAAAAAGGGGAAGAGCTCGTTAGTTGATACTAAAGAGGAAATCCCATTTTTTGTTATCAGTTCTGACGTACCAAAATCAAAATCCATCGCAAAAATAGACTACAACAATGAGACCTATACGATATCGGATGATGACAGCAGCTACAGTATTATGGTGATGAATTTGCTCACTCAATTAATCAACTTATTAAAAGTTCCTGGCTCGATACCCGTAGCTCCCGCTGTCTTAATTAGGTAGTCAAAGTCGTAGCATGGATCCTCTTAAGAAAATGCCCTAATTAAGAAAGGTAATGTAACTTAGGTGGTAATTTGTTGGCGGGATATTTATTAATTGATATTAATCTTATCGTTGACTTTTTTATCCACCACCTTATTCACTTCATTGTCTACTGGGGCATTTAGCTTCTTATCCATTGCGGGATTTATCTTGTTGTCTGCGGTTGAATTTACTTTTTTATCGACCGGAGCGCTGATCTTATTTCCTAAAATAGCATTGCTAGGGTAATTCAGAGCCTTATTTGTGGTCTTATCGACCGCGTTATTTACTTTGCTATCCATAACAGTATTTACTTTGTTATCTACCCGAGAGTTTACCTGAGCATCAACCATTTTATCTTTCCTAGTCTGAGCAGATTCTGCTGCAGGCGAGCTTGGATACATGCTCTGTGAAGGACTTGCAGTTGCTGGCATTGCTGGTTGTATATTTTGCGGTGCACTATTCATTGAGTTAGGCGGACTGCTATAGTCTGGTCGCATCTGATCTGCACTATGAGCACTACTTGTTATGAAAACAAAGGTGAGCGCTACAGAATAAGTAGCTTCAGATAAAAAATATCGTTTTGAGTGCATACATTAACCTAATTAAATGAGATTGTTGATTCAGTATTTCTAATTTACTTCAATATGCAGACAGCCTCAAGCCAAGCGTGAGTGCATGATTTGATAAATTTATTCCAGTAACAGTACGTTTGGTAACGTACGATCTAATTGCCGTAAGACGGAGTAACCAATGCCAGTTGCACCCCTGAAAAATCCTAGATTGAAGTCGATGTTTCCTCCGGCGGCAAACCTAAACTCGCCTTCTATATCTCGAGAGAGAATAATGGCTTCTAAACGCTTAGCAGCTAAATTACTGAATTCATTTTTATTCTGGCTTTGACCGAGCTCATTGATAAACTCAATTGAACCCATGGTTCCACAGCACAGGTTATCGACTACGCCAGGCCATGTCTGGTTGACTGCATTTTTAGCATGGTCAAAATCTTCATTAAAGTTAGCTTGATAATTTTTCCATATTTTGGATATTCCAATGCGGGCCATGCCGATGCCAATAGCCCCATGACACCATTGACATGCAAAATTATTCGACTTATCAGTTCTAAAATCGCGCCAATTTTTAAGTTCAGGATCAAAATGGGCTTGTTCATAAGCAAGACATTCGTTCGCAGCATCAAAAAAATCAGAACGATCCGTAACCGCAGCAAGAGCATGGAGTGCATATGCATATCCTGATGCACCATGAGACATCCCGGTTAAGGGATTCTCAGAAAGTGTCATAGGAGTATTCCAAGAACGTTTTCCAACTTCACCAGAACGTGGTTTATTTAATAGATGCTCTCCGCACAGAATGGCCGTATCCAAGGCAAGTTTTGAGCCGGTACTTTGATGTAACTTCAGCAAGCCTAAAATCGCACCTGCGCTTCCGGAAATAACATCGAGTGATTCATCTGCCGCTATTAAATCTGCTGTGAATAAGGACACTACCTTTTCTGCCATCTCATTGTAAAAAGGATCCTCTAGTAGTGAGGCAAGCACAGTAAAACTGTATACAATTGATCCCAACCCAGATGCCCCTCCAATTCCCAAACTTCTAGCCCAACGAGCCGCGCTAGCTTGAGATATTTGATGGCAAGTAATCCTCGTCGCTTTCTTAGCCAACTTTTTGGCATGTTCATCATGTGTGTAGTGATAGTAAGCGGCTAAGAATAAGGCGATACCTGCGTTACCGTTATATAGATCATCTGCATGGGGCAAAAGTTGGGCGGATTCAGAATCTCCAAGCCAATCGATCCCAATCCAGGCCACACTTTCTTCCGCCTCAAAACTATTTTTGACAACAGAATCGAACACCATTCGAGCGGTATCTAAAAATAATTGAGCGCGCTCACTCTCAGTTGCGGAAGCTGAGGGGACCATTCGATCTTTGGAGTAAAGATCGGTGTAGTGGTAATCAGAGCGACTTACAGTAGCTGTACTCAAGCGGATGACTTGGCTTTGCCAAGCAATCTCCTCATGATTAAGGTACTCAAATCGATCCCAGGCTTGTTGGTAACCACTAATTGAATCAGTAGTTACTAAGTGCCCCTCAATATCATTAATTTCATTGCCATCACTTCGGGTTGTAAAGTGTGGGACATTGAGGTTTAGTAAAGCTTTTCTCTCAGACTTTTGCAGTGGCCAAATAATATCGCTGGGATTATCCCAATCAGCTAGACGGGCTAGAAAATCAGCTTGCACGCTCCATGTAATTCCGTCTTCCATCTGACGATAGTCTTTAAGGCGCTGCATCAACATGCTGTAAAAGCGGGTAGGACGAATTAGTTTGCGGACAGGTAATTGCTTAAATGAATCTAAAAAGTAGCTACTTCCTCGCGCATCTCTTATTTTTAGCAAAAAATGAGAATACTGTTCAAAGCCAGTGATAAATTGTTCCAGATAATCCCCCAGCTTGGCATAATGATCACCAATATGAGGAATATTCGGAAAATTATCCTGAATTTGTTTCTCTTTGGACCACCGCATCGCATCAGTGTTGATGTTGTGCCAGGTACCCTGCAAAAAAGAGCGAGCATCACCATTTAGTCCGCCCATATCCATAATTTTATTATTTGGCAAGCGCGTGTAAATAGGGAGCATCCCAACTGTTAAAACAGAACCCATTATTTTTTTATTGATGGTATTGAATGCCTTTTGCTCTGGAGCAGAGAGTTCATTTTCTGGAGTATTTGGCTGCAATATCATTTCTAAATCAATCGGCACCGGATGGCTACCGTAGGCAATGATATTTTCATAATGCATATCGCCGCTGGCAAAGTAATGAAATAACGCTAGGTATGCTCCAGCCCGTTGAAAAAAGACTGGGAAATCTTCCTCGCTGGAGCAGTTTTGATGCACAATAAATTCAGTCCAACCATAGCCATCCCTAGCGGTAGTTTTTGCGGCTTTCAGGCTAATTGAAGGGTTATTTTGGTTTAGCTTTTCGATCAGAGAAAACCACTCTGCATCCAACTTTAAATCTTTAGGCTTGTAAACAATTTTTTCGCCTGCCAATGATTCCAATATCAGAACAGAGAAGCCATAATTGTGCGGATCTGACAGATCTCCTTTCACCTCATTAATTTGACTATTTTCCTTGTCTTTTAGATACACATTATTTAGCTCGGAAAAATCATCGATAAGCCGATGTAAAAATGCAGATGTAGTATCAATCCACTGTCTAGTTATTAAAGCAATCAATCGCAATAAAACGGGTTTGTCTATAAAAAGTTGATGGATGTCTGATTTTTGTAGTTTCTCAATAAAGGCAATATAAAGAGCCTTAGTTGGCTCTGACTCTGCTGAGCTAACCAGAGATGAAGTCTCTGAATGAGCCTTTAAATGTTTAATAAAGAGATTAAAAATAGCTGGGGCACACAGATCACTCAGTTGCTTTGAGAGTAAGTATTGCAGGCTATGTAAACCATTCTGAGTTATGTAGGGGCTTATATCCGCATCTAATTTGGCTAACATTTGACTGTTGGCTTCAGTCAGTAATGGCGCATAAAGGTTTTGGAAGGGAATGTCATCAAAAATGCTTAGCTGTGAAAGTTCATTACTTGAGTCGCTTGGGTTTTGCAGGCACTTATCTATCCATTCAGCGTCTACTAACCATTCCGGAGTTTTGGAAAATTGCGCTTTTACTGTACTAAATTTAGTTATTGCATCTTCAATGCTTAGGCCGTCACGGCTTAAACGTTTATTAAACAGCTGCCAGTTTCCACTAGCAGTGGCGCGACACCATGCTGCTAAACGCAAGGCGGCTTTATCGGAGTCTTGTTTTTGACCTGCCAAGCTTTGAAATTCATCAGAGAAAATTTCTTCGAAATTAGCTGTTTTAATATATAGATTTTGTAGGAAGGAATTCATTTAGATATAGTTTTTTTGAAAAAGCGGTTAGTATATTTTTACGGCTACGGCAAGATTTATCACATCCGATGATAGCTTTAATTCATGTCATTTTTTATGTAGTGGTGGTAGCTAGCCTAAATTTTATTCAAAACAAAGTGCCGTCGTTCAAAAAATCCACTCATCTGAGCCTGAAATCATACAATTTATAGGGTGGGGCTTGGGGTGGGATATACTTTCCGAGAGTCTTGAAGGTTTCCATAATTAATCTATTATTTAACAATCCCAACCATAAATGAGGTGCTGAGATGACTGATATTGAATGTTTAGAAGTGCAGATGAGCGAACTGACTGATGAGCAACTAGAGAAGGCTTTGAACAATGCCAACACTGGTAAGATGTCTGTGCTTGGAATGGGTTGCGGAGACTAGTATCTTATTATTACTCCAAAATCCTTTCATTTGAGGGTTTTCCTGGTCCAATGTTAGCTGTCTCAAGGGGTTGGTGCGAATTCAAATTTTTAGAGCTTAAATTCACCCAACCCTGCAAACCGCAATAAATCCCTTTAGTGCCCGAATTCCATATTAATTTATGGTAAATTTTCATTGAATTTGCTTTCAAACGGCAAAAAAGTGCTTGTCTCCACATGCTATTTGTCATGCCCATTAGAAATTTTTCTGATAAGATATTTTCAGGTTGGAACACTCCGCCTAAACTTAGACAAGGAGAGAAATTATGGAATTTATTGAAATGAATATAGTTACCGACGAGCAATTAGAAAAAGCTCAAGAATTAACAAAAAATAACGCACAAACCGCCACTGAATGGTGTTACGTGAATCCTCCACGCTGGTAATCCAACAAGTTACCAGTAATAGTTGCAATATCCATTCATTCTTTCAATTATCTGTTTTATGGGCTAGAAAAATTGTATGCAAACTCTCGATATACAAGAAGTAGAAATAAACGTCATCTTGGATGATGATCTTGAAAAAACTTTAGCAAACTTTACCATTGGAACAGACAGAACCAATGCTTATTGCTCAGATTTATAAGCAGTTGGAGCAATTCAAGCGGGTGATAATATTGTCACAAAAGCGTCTTTTTTATTCTTTACATTATTCTCGTAGTGAAAAATTATAGTTGTAACCCTCCCTAAACCGTTTAATTCATAAAGGAATACATCATGAATAATTTGCAAATCCAAGAAGCACAAGTTATTGAGTTTTCAGATGAAGAGTTAGAGAAAAACTCATTCGACAGCATGAATGTTGGCACGCTTCAAGTGAACGTAAAGTGTGGCGTGTCTTCATTTGATTTCATCTGTTACGCGTAATACTGCATTAAACGTTTATACCAGTAAGGGGCTTTATATATTAAGACCCTTACTGCCAAGCTGTTGATTAATAACTAAACAAATGCTTAGTTCTAGCTAGACACTTCTACTTGGTTTTGTGATGAAGAGTTATTGTCTAGCTCTTGCTCTCTACATACCCCCCCTTTTGGAGAATAATCATGTTTACACAACCGATTTCGATCGAAGAAGTGCAGATGAATGAAGTGAGTGATGATGCCTTAGAGGTGAGCGGTGGTTCCTACATTGGATATTATCCAAACACACAGGTATCGCAATGTTTGAAGTGCGAGTAATGATTTGTGATGTAAGCTTTCTACCTAATCTGCAGTCAATTTAACATGATGATTGCTTCCGTGTGTGCTGCATTCACAGTAACAAAGTTGAAAAGCGAACTAATGTCTCGAGAGATTAATAGTTTGAACCCGGCTAAAGGCAAGCTTCGAGCTCAAGTAACGACAATATAGCGTCATTATCTTTACAAAACCCATAGCTAGCTTCAATAACCCAGTCCCGGATGTGAAACTACCATCACCAATTCATCTTTATGCCTCGCTTGCCCAGCACCGGCAAATAGCTCTAATACATCTTAAGTTGCCTACTTCAAGACAGCCTCATTAAGCTCTAAGTTCATAGCAATCTCCAAGTTTTTCCCGTGCCCAAATGGGTGATAGGGTAACGATAGGCATTTACTCAAGATTTGCAATATTCAACACAAGTTCAGTGTTTATAAAATTTTCCATATCTTTAATCTCATGTTTGAATGTTGTAAATTAACTTGATATGCGACATCGGTGGAAAATCCCAGCAACGATTGAGTGGGAATAGCCCGTTTACGTGGACAGTTGCGGTTCAAGTAAGCTCTCTACAATGTTGGCATTTGGCAATAACACCAAAGGTTCGATGTATTATGAATAACATCCACTTCGAAGAATCGGTTGACTCACCACTCGATATTTTAAGAGTCTTACTGGTCGCTATCTTTGCCGGAGTTCTGATAGGCATGATTGGGGGTGCTTTTGGAGCTACGCTCCATTTCCTTGCAATTCAGTTCATTGCCTTTATTGCTTACCTCCACTCTGTTGATGGGGTGTGGTTTATACCTGGTTTTTTGATTACGGCTCTGATGACCAGCATCTGCGTTGGAATTTCTCGTTGGTTGGTTCAGCTAGAACCATCAACGAAAGGCAGTGGCATCCAGCATGTTGAGGCAGTCATGCATGGGGATGCTAAGCCTAGTAAATTCATAGCTTTACCGATTAAATTCTTCGGCGGCTTGCTATCGATTGGATCGGGAATGGTGTTGGGTAAAGAGGGGCCAACCGTGCAAATTGCAGCTGTGATTGGCTCGGAATGTGGCAAGCTATTTCGTCTCAAGACCGCTGATCAATCCCTTTTATATACCGCTGTAGCTGGTACGGGACTATCCGTTGCTTTTAATGCACCTTTATCTGGGATCGCATTCTCGGTAGAAGAAATTGCTAAAAAAATCTCCATGAAACGATTGATGATTTCTTTTGCCGCAGTGGCTTCAGGAATGATTACATATCGAAGCTTTTTTGGTAACTCGATTGAATTTGTGGTTGGTGACTTACTACCAGATTCTGGTATTACCCTGTGTTTTTATGTTTTATTCGCAGTTGTACTGAGTTTGATAGCAATCCTTTATAGCCGAACAATTATTGGGGCGTTAAATGTCACAGATTCTATTCCCACCCTATCTCCAGTAACCAAAGCCATGCTGATTGGTTTTGGAGTGGGTCTCTTCGCTTATTTTTATCCCAACTTCGTTGGCGGCGGAGACGTACAGGTTCAGTCAATCTTGAGTAAAGACTATGTTTTAGCTCCGCTTATTTTGCTGATGGTAGTGCGTTTTTTTCTGGGACCGATCTGTTATTCAACGGGAGTGCCTGGCGGTATCTTTTCACCAATTTTATTAGTGGGCTCTAGTATCGGAGTGGTCTTTGTCCTATTGCTTAACCCCCTCTTAACTCAGATAGGAATTGCCCAACTAGACTCTATTTCTTTTGCGGTAGTTGGGATGGCAGGATTTTTTATAGTGGTAGTTAGAGCGCCCCTGACAGGAATTTTGCTAGCTACCGAAATGAGTGGCAAAGTGAGTTTGATGACCCCTTTGTTAATTACTGCCGTCATCTGCGTGTGCATCCCTATATTACTAAAACAAGAGCCAATCTACGATGCCTTGAGGAATAGGCAGGGCTGAGCGGCTCCACTCCAAGACCCTGCGATATAATTGGATGTAGCGAAGGTTGGAACAAAAGGGTTGCTCTCGACCAAAGTGATTTCTTGGGAGTATTGATGAAGCGCATGATGATGTTATCTAAAATTGCTTGAGTTACGAGAAACCGCACTCGCAATCCTGGCAAGTACTGACGCACAAAATAAGGTAAGTCAGTTATTGAGTGTGTTTGATGGTTATCACAATCAATACATCACTCTCAACCTGACGCGTAATATAGATGCCCAAAATCGTACTCTTCCGGGGCGTCCGTTAAGGCCAGAGTTAGTTCTTCCCAAGCTTGTGCCTAAAAGAAGAATGGATACGCCCGAAGGTCGAGCGGGCTTATTGCACTCACTTGCCCATATTGAATTTAATGCCATGAATCTCGCTCTCGATGCCCTCTGGCGCTTTCCTAATATGCCCAAGGAATACTATGAAGATTGGCTCAAGGTTGCGAAAGAAGAGGCTTATCACTTCAGCTTAGTAAATGAGCATCTGCATTCGCTGGGTTTTACTTATGGAGATTTCCCAGCGCACAATAGTTTGTGGGAGATGGTCGAGAGAACAACGGATTCAGTCATAGCGAGAATGGCGCTTGTCCCCAGAACGATGGAGGCGCGTGGACTGGATGCGGTACCCATGATTCGGGATCGCTTTAAGCAAATCAAAGAAGTTCGTGCCGTAGAGATTTTAGAAATCATTCTCAATGATGAAATTGGTCATGTTTTGATTGGCAATCGGTGGTTTAACTTCTTATGTGCTCGACAGAATCTTTCTCCGATTGCTACTTATCGAGAGCTAGCAGAAAAATATCGAGCGCCAGTGTTAAAGCCCCCATTCAATATGGATGCTCGTAAACAGGCAGGCTTTACAGCAGAAGAGTTACATCTTCTTGGGGCATAGTCAATAAGTATGAAGGTATTAAGCCTCATCCCGCCAATGACACAGCTAAATACGCCGTATCCTTCGACGGCATATCTCACGGGATTTTTGAGATCGCGTGGCGTGGATGCTGTCCAAGAAGATCTGGCTTTGGCTTTGGTGCTCAGTTTTTTTACTCCAGAAGGTATGGCTGAAATACGTACTGAGGCGTTGAATGTTCCCGAAGCGCAGCGCAGTGCTAGCATCAACTTTTTCTTGGATTATTTTGATGCTAACCAAGCCACTATCTCGCCAGTCATTCGTTTCTTGCAGGGTCGGGATAGCACCTTAAGTCATCGTATTAATGCCCGTGATTTTTTACCTGAAGGCCCACGCTTTGCTTCACTAGAGGCATTTGAGGATGAGGAAGTGGCGGATTCTCTAGCTTGGGCTTTTGGCGCGCTGGGCTCGCAGGATAGAGCGCGTCATTTAGCAACACTGTATTTAAATGATTTATCAGATGTATTGCGTGATGCTGTTGATGATCGTTTTGAGTTTGTGCGCTACGCAGAGTCCTTGGCTAGCAGTCAGCCTACCTTTACGCCGTTGGCCGATGCATTGATAGCGAGGCCAACGCTGATGGATGAGCATTTGCAGGCTCTTGCTACTACAGCAATTGAACGTCATCAGCCAAATTTAGTGCTGCTCTCTGTACCTTTTCCCGGCGCGATGTATGCAGCTTTGCGCATAGCTCAAGTGATTAAAAAGTCATACCCAGCAATGAAGATTGCTTTAGGGGGAGGCTATGTCAACACTGAGTTGCGGGAGTTATCGGATATCCGAATTTTTGATTATGTTGATTTCATTACATTAGATTCTGGTGAAAGACCACTCTTAGCATTGCTAGAGCATCTCGATGGTAAGCGCTCCACAGAGCGATTGGTCCGTACTTTTATTCGCAACTCCAGTAATCGAGTGCAATACCTCAATTGGCAAGAGCCTGATGTTCCATTTGAGGAGGTCGGCACCGCTACTTGGGATGGCTTGCCACTCGATTCTTATTTATCACTTTTAGATATGCTCAATCCCATGCATCGCTTATGGAGTGACGGCCGCTGGAATAAGCTGACTGTTGCACATGGTTGCTATTGGAAAAAATGTAGCTTTTGTGATGTATCCCTGGACTATATTTCTCGGTATGAGACTGCTTCTGCAGGTTTACTAGTGGATCGTATTGAGCAAATTGTTGCTGAGACCGGGCAGACGGGATTTCATTTTGTGGATGAGGCTGCGCCCCCGAAAGCCTTAAAGGCTCTGGCTGAAGAACTTATTCGCCGCAAGGTGGTGATTTCTTGGTGGGGCAATATTCGCTTTGAGAAAACCTTTACCCCAGAGTTAGCCGAACTCCTAGCGAAAAGTGGTTGTATTGCCATGTCTGGCGGTCTTGAAGTGGCCTCTGATCGCCTACTTGACCTCATGAAAAAGGGGGTATCGGTAGAGCAGGTCGCCCAAGTCACCAAAGGCTTCTCAGATGCGGGGATCTTAGTACATGCTTATCTGATGTATGGCTTTCCTACTCAAACCGTACAAGAAACAGTGGATGCTTTGGAGTATGTACGACAGCTCTTTGAGAATGGCTGTATTCAAAGCGGATTCTTTCATCGCTTTATTTGTACGGTGCACTCTCCTGTAGGTCTGAATCCGCAGGAATACGGTATTGAACTCATTCCTTTGCCAGAAATTACCTTTGCCAAGAACGATATCGCTTTTATTGACCCTACGGGCATTGATCATGACGCGCTAGGACGAGGCCTAAAGAAGGCAATTTATAACTATATGCATGGCGTAGGCTTTGACATCAAAGCCCAGTCGTGGTTTGATGATTTAGGTATGGCTATTCCAAAGACAACGGTATCCAAAAATTTCATTGAGAAGGCGCTATACAGATAGCACTTCATTAGATCTTAGGTTTACTATCATTTTTTAGAGTATTTTAAATTTGCAGGGGAAATCAAATGAACTTATCGCGTCGAACTTTCATTGCATCAGCAGCCTTGGCGCCAGTGGCATGTGGGGTGCCATTAGCCTATCAGCGAGGCACTCCTGTAGCGCAACCAAAACCAACACCCAGTGTAAGAGCACCCCAAGTTGGTCAAGAGTGGACATATGTTCAGCGTGATGTTTTTGATGGCAAGATTCGTGGAGTCATCACCGAAAAAGTGGCCAGTGTTGGTTCGACTATTGTGATTGAGCGCATGGATGAAAATGGCAGCAGATTAGCCAGTGAGATACAAGGCCCCTGGGGTACGGTACAACTCGATACCTCTTGGCCGCGCTTGATGAGCTTCAAACCGCCTATTCCTTTATGGCCAGAAGAATTAATGGCGAGTTGGAGCAAGCAGTTCAATACCAAATATAGCTTGGGCGGGTATTCTGATAATGCCTATAACTGGCAGGAATACATGAGCGCACATGGTTGGGAGCAGATCACCGTACCCGCTGGAACCTTTTTAACTCTACGCTATCAAAATTTAATTAACTTTGAGAGCAATGACGATAACAAGGTCAATTGCATTCGTAAGGAAACCATTTGGTTTGCACCAAGCATTGGTCGCTGGGTAGCGCGCGAATCCTCTGGCTCATACATGATTCAAGGTCAGTTAGGAATGCCTAATTTAGAGGATAGCTTTCAATGGCAACTTACTTCTTACAAGTAAATATCTTGCGCCGCTTTATTGTATTGATGCTGCCATTTTTTCTGGCGGCATGTATCTCTTCCCAACCTTACCCACAGGGTATTGCTGTTTCTCAGCCAACTCCATCGCCGGCGGTAAGAGCGCCTAAGCTTGGTCAGGAATGGGTCTACCAAGTACGTAATGTGTTTAATCAGGAAGTGGTTGATGTCATCACTGAAAAAGTAGTTTCAGTTGGCGATCAAATTCGAATTTCTAGATCCGGTATTAAAGCTGGACCACTCCCCGATGAAATTCAATCATCTTGGGGATTAGTTGTTCAAGATCCCCATTGGCAACCCGCGCAGATATTCTCAAACCCCATCCCTTTATGGCCCTCGCAATTGCAAGTCGGTTGGAATGGATTCTTTACGACTCAGTATCAAGTTTTGTCACAAGCTAATGGCAGCTACTATTGGGGTCTAGGCATGACAGCCAATCAGTGGGAGCGCATTAACACTACTGCCGGTGAATTTTTGGTCTTGAAATTTCACAATGAGATGCCTTATTTTGTGAGTAGTGACGTGTTCAGGGTCGGCAATGTGCGGCAAGAGGATGTATGGTTCTCGCCAGAAATAGGGCGCTGGGTTATCCGCAGAAGTTTTGGGCGTTACATCACTCCAGGCGTTTATTGGTCAAATGCCTACTGGGAAGACTATTTACAGTGGGAGTTAATCTCCTGGAAGTAGGCAATACGCTTAAAATAGGCGGATTGCTATGTATACCGTAAAAGAACTATTTCCCACGCTTCAGGGCGAAGGCGCTCACGCTGGTAGGGCGGCAGTATTTTGCCGCTTTGCTGGATGCAATCTATGGAGTGGGCGCGAAGAAGATCGCGCCACAGCGATTTGTCAATTCTGCGATACCGACTTTGTGGGAAGCGATGGCTTAGGTGGTGGTAAGTTTGAAACGGCTAGTGCTCTAGCCGATGCAATCGAGTCTTCATGGCGCAGTACTTCAGCGGGGCCTCAGCAGCGCTATGTGGTGTTCACTGGCGGAGAGCCTCTTTTGCAGTTAGATGATGAGTTGATTACGGCGCTCCATCAAAAAGGCTTTGAGGTGGCCATTGAGACGAATGGCACCATTAAAGTCCCCAAAGGAATTGATTGGATTTGTGTCAGCCCAAAAGCTGGCTCTGAATTAATGGTTCTCCAGGCTGATGAGTTAAAGCTTGTCATTCCACAAAATGAACACCAGCAGCTTGAAAAACTGATGGCTCGATTTGAGGGTATGGATTATCGTAATCGCTTCTTGCAGCCTATGGATGGCCCAAATTTGAAAAGCAATACTGAATTAGCAGTAAGCTTGTGTCAAAAGCGTCCTCTGTGGAGATTGAGTTTGCAATCCCATAAACTGATTGGAATTCGGTAAATTTGAAAAGCGCTAGCGCAATGCAAATTCATTAAATAAGCACCTCATGACAAATAAGCAACCAGCCATCTCCATTACCCGTCGCCTTGAGTTTGACTCAGGACATCGCATTCCTAACCATGATGGCCAATGTCGTCATTTGCATGGGCACCGTTATGCAATTGAAGTCACGCTCACCGGCGAGGTGGCTGATCACCCTGGTAAGGCGGATGACGGCATGGTGCTTGACTTTGGTGATATCAAGCGCCTAACCAATCAATATGTTGTTGATCTTTGGGACCATGCATTTTTGGTCGCTCAAGAGGATGAGGGTTTAGTGGCTTTCCTGGCAACCTTGCCTAATCACAAGACAGTCATCATGGAGCATGTACCTACCGTTGAAAATTTGGCCAATGAGGCCTTTGCGATTTTGCAGCCCATATTTAGTAAAGCATTTGGTGGTCGCTTGGAGCTCTCTTCCATTCGTCTGTATGAGACGCCCAATTGCTGGGCTGATGTTCATCCCGCTTAAATGACTCAAGCAGAGCTTGACCTGCAATATATGCGTATGGCAATTGAGCAAGCTCAGTTGGCAGCGCAGTCAGGCGAAGTTCCTGTAGGTGCGGTGCTAGTGCTCAATGGAGAGGTGATATCCAAGACATTTAATCAGCCGATTGCCACTCACGATCCCAGTGCCCATGCTGAAATGTTAGCTTTACGAGAAGCCGCTTTGCTTGCGCAAAATTACCGTATTCCTGGTAGTACCTTATATGTCACTCTTGAGCCCTGTGCCATGTGTGCAGGTGCTATGCTCCATGCTAGGGTTGATCGAGTAGTTTATGGTGCGCCAGATCCAAAGACGGGTGTAGCCGGTAGCGTACTGGATCTATTTTCTTCTCAGCAGATTAATCACCAGACTAGCGTTGAAGGTGGCATCATGAGCGAAGAGTGCGGTCAATTGCTGCGTGATTTCTTTAAGGGGCGACGTTGAAATCTATTCACCTCATTGCTCCATCTGGGGCAAGTTTAGATAGCAAAAGTCCTCTAGCTGGTATCAACTGGTTGGAGAGTCAGGGTATTTCTGTAAAAAATACAGATTGCGTTCAGCGCGTGTGTGAACGCTTTGCAGGTAGCGACGAAGAGCGCCTTGCCGAATTAAATCAGATTGCTAAATTAGAGTCGACGGTAGTCATCGCGATGCGTGGAGGTTACGGTCTGCATCGTTTGCTTCCTGGGATCGAGTGGGATGCAATGGCAAAGGCGATTCAAAATGGTTTGCAGGTATGTGGCCATAGTGACTTCACTGTCTTTCAGTTGGGCTTATTGGCAAAAACGGGCGCGATTAGCTTGGCTGGTCCGATGCTCAATTATGACTTTGGGCGTTTAGGCGATGATAGTAATGCGGTCGTTCCAGATACATTCATGTGGCAGCATTTTCAAAATGCTATTGAGAATCGCAATCTAGAATGTCAGGTATTTAGCCCACAATCCTTTTTAGGTAAAGCAACACAAGGCTCGCTCACCGGTTTATTGTGGGGTGGTAATTTAACGGTATTAGCTGGCTTGGTTGGTACGCCATACCTTCCGTCAACTAAACAAACCCAAGGTGGAATCCTGTTCTTAGAGGATGTCAATGAGCATCCTTATCGTATAGAGCGAATGCTGATGCAGCTTTTGGATGCCGGCATCCTCTCCAACCAGAGTGCTATTTTGTTGGGTGGGTTTTCTGCTTACCGTCTTTACGATAACGATAAAGGCTACTCCCTTGAGCGTGCGATTGAGCTTATTCGTAAACGTTTGCCGCAAGACATTCCAATATTTACTGGTCTGCCATTTGGCCATCAGGCCAATAAATTAACTTTGCCAATTGGCGCTAAAGCAAATGTAAATTTCACGGCAAGTGGGTTTGAAATCAAAGCGCAATGGTAGTTTGATTGGAAATCATGTGAGACATTCTTTCTTAAAGGGCACACTTCTTTTAATTGTGCTCATATTTACAGGGGCAGCAATGGCAACCGAAGAGCCAAAATATTCTGTTCTCGACAAAGA
>Ga0209189_1000580_pt1 | contig 30031 bp, 31 predicted proteins | sample C_130820_EF_Meta_FD_187308 | JGI IMG/M metagenome (GOLD analysis project Ga0209189, IMG submission 187308) | Freshwater microbial communities from Lake Croche, Canada to study carbon cycling - C_130820_EF_MetaG (SPAdes) (version 3) | ecosystem: Environmental > Aquatic > Freshwater > Lake... | reverse complement strand
TTCCGGCTGATGAACGGCTGCTGGCCTGCCGGGTGGCACTCACGGGTGAGACGCCTCTGCACCGTCGGCTCGTTACCCGCCGCGGCTCACTCCGGGAATCCGTCGCCGAAAGCGCAGGCTCCCAACTCGATCGGGCCTGCGTCGAGCAGGTCGCCGTGGAAACCTCCGACCCGCAAGCGATGCCACAAGCTCACGCCGACGTACCCGGCCGTGCGCGAGATCTACTCGATGATGAATTTAAGACGCTTCAGGGCACCACAGCCGAAGCCTTGATCGGGGACGTCCCGGAACTCAAGAAACTTTTCGACGACCTGCGGGTGCTCGACTCCGTGAAGGCCGGTCAACGCAGCGACCTTCAGGCTGCCGAAGCATGGAATGCTTTTGTGGCAGAAGCCCGAAATCTGCTTGCGGCCGAGTTGGCAGGCCCCCAGGCCTTCGAGGAGGGTGACCAATGAGGATCGATCGGCTACACATCCGCCACTACGGGCCGCTCCAGCCGCGTGAGTTCGACCTTTCCGCCGGCTGCGAGGGCCTGCACGTCGTATACGGCGGCAACGAATGGGGGAAGAGTCTCTCGTTGCAAGCGCTCGAACACGGACTGTTTTCCATTCCTCGCACCATCGGCGGCTTTTCAAGCGATGACATGGCCCAACTGGAACTCGTGCTCGGGCTCAGCCGGAAAGTGAAAGACGCCACGACACGCCTTGAATTCATGCGTCGTCGGCAATCCTTGCTTGCTGTCGATACGAACCAGCCGATCGAACAACGTTCCATCGAGGCCTACCTGGGCGACGTCTCGGCCGAGACATTCCGGCAGATGTACGGGCTTTCGGCGGAGCGCATCCGTGAGGGAGGACGGCTGCTCCAAAACGCCAAGGGTGATATTGCGGCCACCCTCTTCGCCGCTGCGACCGGTCTCGAGCATATTCAGGCGGTGAGCTACTCGATCGACACTCGGCTCCACAATCTCTACTCCAAAGATACGAAAGCAATAAAACCCGCTCTCAACAACGCGCTGCAAGCCATTCGTGAGGGTTTCGCCGCGTTCTCGGGCACCATCCAATCGCCCGAGATGGTCAAGCGGCTGGAGACCCAATGGCAGGAGGCCGCTGGCGAAATAAAAATAATCGATGAGCACCTTCGCCGGTGCTCCGAGCAGGTCGGCCACCTCGGGCGGGTGCGAGCCGCGCGGACGGCTGCCAATCAGCTCAACGCGGCGCGCCAACGGCTTACCGACCTTGGCAAGCCTCCGCTGCTCACCGACACATTCCGCACTCGGCTCGACGCGGCAAGACCGTCACTAACGCTGGCGTTGAGAAATATTCAACAACTCTCCGAAACGCTCACCGACCAACGCCGCCGCTGCGATGCAATCGCTGTTGATGAACGCGTGACGGTGGCCGCTCATACGATCAACGCCCTGCTGCAATCCACCGGGGAACTTCAGGGGATCGACGAGGGCATCCAACATCGTCGCGATGACATCACCCGGCTCTCAAACGCAAACGCCGACTTGTTTCGCAACATCGCTGCCATGACTGGGCGCAACATCCGGGAAGCAGCCGCCCAGAGTGCGGGAACACTTGGGCAAATTGACAGCCTGATCCAGCAGCATGGGGGCATCACCACGGCGTGCGAAGAACGGGAAAAGCAACTGAAGGACGGGCACAAAAAGCTCGCGTCTCTTGAAACACGCTTGGAGGGACTCGCCGTCGTCGCGGACACAAGCGACCTCAAACGGCGTTTGGCAGCCGTTCGGGATGCGGGCGATCTGGAACAGCGTTGCGCGGCTGTTCGAGGAAAGCTCGGCATCGCCTCGGAGGCATACGAGGCGTCGTGTCAGCGTCTGGATGGCCGCCCAGCGGATGCACCCGTCGAGTCTCTCCGAGTCCCGTCGCTCGATGAGGTCCGCGACTATCGTGAGCGGTTCCGCGGGCTCGAGAAGGAACGTGTTGAGCTGGAAGGCGAGATCCATAGGTCCAAAGCGGCGATCACGTCGCTCGAATCCGCCATCGCCTTGCTCGAGCAGGGCGTGGATCTTCCTGGCGAGGGTGAACTCGAACGGGTGCGTGGCGAACGCGACGCGATACTCGCCGCGACGGCCACCGCCGCGGCCGGCGGCACTATTGTGGCCGCCGACGCTCCGCACCGCTTCGAGGAAATAGACCGCTTGGTCAGGCAGGCTGATAACGTCGTGGACCGGCTTTTGGTCCTGGCCGACAGCGTGTCGCAGCGTGGGCAGCATCGGATCGCGATTGAAGGCCACCTCAAGCAAGTCGGTCACGTCGAGGAGCGGCAACAGCAACTCGCCACGCGAATCGCCACTGCCGAGCACGAATGGGCTCGCTTATGGGAGGAGGCTGGAGTCACACCCAAGGCACCCGTTGCGATGGAAGCGTGGCTCGGCATCCATGTGGAATGCTGCAAGCAGGCCGACTCACTGAAGCAGCAGCAGCGTGAGTTGCACGACCTCGAGCAACAAATCGATCTCGACCGCGGCGTGTTGACGGGCATTCTCGTGGAACTCGAGGAACAGCCGGTCGCCGACGCGACCCGCCGGCAGTTGATCGATCGCCTTACGAACGTACTCGACGACCTCCAGGCAAAGTCTGTAACACGCAAAGAAACGGAAGATCAGATCACCAAGGCCAAGCAAGAGATTCCCAGGCTCGAGGCCTTGGCGGAGGAGGCCACCACGCAGCGCAACGCATGGAATGTACAGTGGGCGGAATGCATGAACGTGCTCGACCAGCCCACAGATGCTTCCGTACCAACCGGCCGGTTTCTGCTCGACACAATGCGCGAGGTCGCCGCCAACGAACTCGCGGTCGCGTCGGCGCGACACAGAATCGATCAGATGCAGGAAAAGCGGGCCAACATTCACGACGTGATGCGACAAGTATGCACTGCGATCGACGTCGCCTTCGACCCGGCAGGCATTCAGGCGCTCAGTCGCACGGCAAGCGACCGGTTGCGCGAAAGTGAGACGGCGAAAGCGCAGCGGGATTCGCTGGACGGGGATATTGCCACAACCGACGCCAGGATTGCCGCGGTCCGTAATGAGCAGGCTGCGCACGAGGCGATTCTGGCAACGCTCCGGGCTGAGGCCCGCGTCGATGCGGATGACGCCCTCGACCAGGCCTGGGAACGTTCCCAGGCGTTCCGTGAGGTCAAACAACTCGTCGATGGCGCCGAGCAGGCGTTCCTGCAGGAAGCCGGTAGGGCGGACCGCGAGTCGCTTTTGCAAGAGTGCCTCGCCGCCACGGCCGAGGGGATCGAGCAGCAACTCGCGGACATTGAAAGACAGTCCAATCAACTGCGCGAGCGACGGGACTCGGCGCGGGATCGACAGCGGCAACTGCAGATCCAGCTCGACGCACTCGGCAACGACCGATCCACACGAGCTGCGACGGACCTACGCATGCACGAGGCGGCGGTACTCGAGCGGGTGCGCGAATACATTCCGCTGCGGCTGGCGGCCTTGGCTTTGGACCGGGCCAGTCGGCGGTATCGGGACGAGCATCACGCTCCTGTGCTCGGTCGGGCCAGTGAATTGTTCAAACGAATCACCTGCGGATCGTACGCGGAGATTCGATTGGCGGAAAACGAGCTCTACGCCATCCGATCGGGGACGACGCCGGTGTCCGTACCGCAACGACACATGAGTGAGGGAACCCGCGACCAGATCTATCTGGCCCTCCGGCTGGCGGCGCTCGCCCACAGCCACACTCAGGGAGCCGAACCTCTGCCGCTGATCCTCGACGATGGCCTCGTGCATTTCGACGACCAACGCACAACCGCGATGCTCGAGGTATTGGCAGACGTGTCGGCGGGCATGCAGGTGATCCTGTTCACGCATCACGCGAGCGTGGTTGCGGCCGCTAGGGCCGTGCAAACGGCGAAACCCGATGCGGTGTTCCTCCACGGAGATGCGGCCTGATCGCTTCGTGGCGGCGTCCGCACGGCCAACCGAACGAAGCGGGCCAAGGATCGCTATCTGCGGTTTTGCATCGCCAGTTGCCGCTACCACGTCGGCAGGTATGCCGATGCCCTCGCCACCCTCGGCGATGAGCCGCACGAGCGGGCGGTGTACCTGGCCGCCTGGTGCGAGCACGCACTGGGACGGCACGCAGAGGGGAAGGCACGTTTCAAAAAAGCGTTTTATGCAAACCCGAAGTTGCTTGAAGTCGGATGCCCCTATCCGGAGCATGAGGTGCTGTGACGACAGCGTGACCGTACCGGTATGGTCACTTCCGCGGCATCAGGATTCCCACCGCTCGCATCAGCGCCTCATGGGGGTTCGGGTCGGTGTTCCACGTGTCGCCATCGTGTGGCTCGTTGCAACGATGGTTTTTCCCGATGCTTACCATGCGCGGAACGCTCTGGTCGTAGCCCAGGGCGAAAAGACCCCCGCGGATCTCTTCAACCGCCGCCTCCTCCGCGGCATCACGCGGGGCGTTGAGGGCGAGTAACCAGCGGCTGTTGCTCTGCGGGACTATCCGGTCGTTCGGTGAATGCAGGATGATGGTGCGTACGGGTAACTGCCGGGGCGCGGGATAACTCATCGGCCTCCCACAGGCCGGCGCCACGAGCACCCGCGGCGTGTCGCTCTCGAGCATGGCCGCAAGCGCCCCACCCATCGATGAGCCGCAGATCACATCCGGCTTGAAGGACGCCACGAGCGACTGGGCCTTGATGCGGGCCGATTCACGGTCTCGAGCCCCGTTGACCACCCACGCCGCCCAACTCTGAAGGCTCCTGTCCGGAAATGGAAGGTCTGGAGAACAGACATCGAAATGACGCTTGAGCACCCCGGCCTTGCGACTGGAGCCGTTTGATCCAGAGCCGTGAAGAAACAGGATTGTTGTCATAGGCGGTTAACGATTGAAGAAATTTTTATTTTCCTCGAGAGCCTCCCTCGCTCCGACTTGCCATCTCGTGGATCATGTCCACCTGGCTCGGCATCTCTGGAGCGGGACGATCCTCCTTGCGGGTGCCGGCCCGGGCGGTTGCGATCTTCGCGAGCGCGTCGCTCGCGGAGTGCCCTCGGGCCACGTGCCAGCAGCCGACGACCGTCCCCGTGCGGCCCACGCCGCCCCAGCAGTGGATGTAGACGCCGCGGCCCGCCGCGAGATCGCGCTCTATGTCGGCCACGATCGCGTCGTAACGCTCGGGAGTGGTGACGCTGCAGTCGATGATCGGATAATGCAGCCGCTTGAGGTCGCGGCCACGCCATCTGCCCAGTTCGGTCCACGCCTGGCCGTAGGGTGAGAGGCCGTCCACGTCGCGGGTCAGGTCGATGATCGTGTCGATGCCGGCATCGGCGAGCGACATGAGTTTGAACTCGTCGCGGTCGCCATGCGGACTGCCCGGATACTCCCCCGCGAGGATCCGGCCCCGCTCCACCCACCACGCGTGGAAATTTTCGTCGAACGGCCACAGCGAAGCCTCGCCGGCTGAGCAGTCCACCGTCGCCGCCACGTGCAGCCCTTCGGCGAGCGTCTCGATCCGGGACCGCATCGTGAGCAGTTCGAGCCAGAGTTCCGGAATCCCCGACGCCCCGAACCGGGCTCCAGCGAGTTGCCCCGCAATCGCGGCCGTCGTGTCGGCGTCGTCGCCGAGGTTCGCCGCGCGGAGAATCGCCGCCTTGAAATCCTTTGCTCCCGCCACCGCCCAGATGGCCGCTTCGAGGGCCGCGACGCAGTAGCCTGTGCCCTTGATCGCCGGCGGCGCCTTGTCGCGCCAGCTCCCGCGGGCCACGGCCTCGACCTCGGGATGAAGCGGCCCCTGCGTCCAGAAATCCGCGCTCGTCACCGTGTGCCACGACTCACCGCGAATGAGTGCGGCCGTCATCGCCGCGAGCACCTTGCAGGCGTCCACCGGCCGGGTGGCCGCGTGCGTGGGCCGGCTCGACGCGGCGGCGAACTCCGCCACCTCGTCGGGCGCGTGCGACCACCTGATCGAGACGGGCGCGAGCCGCATCAGCGACCCGTTGGCGGCCGACTCCTCGTCTGCATGCGGGTCGTGTGGCTCGCCCGTGCGCTCGAACCGCCGCAGTTGCTCGCGAGTGGTGATGCCGACATCGAAACATCTGCCGGTGGACGAGAGGTAGCCGTCGTTCATCCAGCGGACGTAGCGCCGCATCTGGTCGGCAGGATCGTGGCCGCGGCGATCCACGAGCGACTCCGCGAGGCACAGGGCCATCGACGTATCGTCGGTCCACTGGCCGGGCTCGAGCTCGAAGGGCCCGCCACCCTCCATGTCGGTCACCGGCTCGAATGAACCCGGGCTCTCGAACTCCACCGTGGTACCCACGGCGTCGCCCGCCGCAAGCCCGAGGAGCGTGCCCCATGCCCGATCCCGTGCCGATCCCGCTGCCAACGCTGCCATGCCGTGATTGTCTCCCTGACCAGATTTCACGCCGTGAGGCCGTTCCCCACGGACACCAAACCTACTACGGTGCTGCGCTGGCGGCGCTCCACACCTGGAAGCGATCGTGAGTTTTCGCTTTGACTTCCGCCCGATCGCGGCGATACACTAAAATGACCAACATGGTCATAATGCGGAGGTTCGCGTGAAGCGTGTGCAGATCGCCGAGGCCAAGGCCAGATTTTCCGCGCTCGTGGAGCGGGTGGAAGCCGGCGAGGAGATCGTGATCGCGAGGCGTGGCAAGCCGGTGGCCCGCCTGGTGCCAGAACCTCGGACGCGCGAAACGGCGGCGGATGTCCTCGAAAAAGCCTGGGAGCTCGGTGGGCTCGATCTGGGGTCTGTGACGGAGCTTCCGCCCGAGGATGTCGATCTCGACGGCTGAGATGCGTTTCCTGCTCGACACGAACATCATCATTGCCCTGAGCAAGCGCCGTCCAGGGGTGGGGGAGCGCGTGGGTGGCATCCCGGCTGCGGATGTAGGGTTGTCGTCGATCGTCGTGGGCGAGATCGAATACGGAATCGCAAAGAGCCGCCGCCGGCTACACAATCGACGGGTGTTCGACGCACTGCTGGCCGGGTTTCGCGTGGTGCCATTCGACGCAGCCGCCGCACGGGAATATGGCCTCATCCGAGCGGCCCTTGAGCGTCGCGGGCGGCTGATCGGCCCCCACGACCTTCTGATTGCGGCTCATGCCAGATCGATCGATGCGACACTCGTGACCGACAACACGTCTGAGTTTTCACGGGTCGAGCGACTGCGGATCACCAACTGGTTGAGAGACTGAGATGCAGGGCTGTTCGTGTCCAGCACACGCTTCGCCGACTACGCCGCCAGCCAGGCCATGTCCACCCCACGCTCCTCGAGCATGGGGCGGAGCAGGGCGTAGGCCTCATGGAGGCGACGATGCACGAGCGACGTGTTTGTGCCGAGCTTCCGGGCCGTGTCACGTTCCGACATCGATTCGTGGAGCTTGAGCCTGATCGCCTTCCGCTGCAGCGGATCGGGGAGCTTGTCGATGCACTCCTCGAGAATCGGCAGCAGGTCGGCCCGCTGCACCTTCGCCTCCTCCCGCTTGAGGATCGAACTGCCGTCCTCCTGGCCCGGAAGATCGTTCCACTTGAAGTCGCTCTCGGTCGTGATCTTCACGCCCCGACCGTTCCGATAGATCCTCGTCCAATTCACCGCCTCGTTGCGGACGATCCTGGAGAGCCAACCCCGCAGCCCCGACAGGCCACGCTGCTGCGCCTTGGACGGCGCAAACTGCCCCTTCGCCTTGGGCATGCCGAGGCCTGCCAGCTTCACCTTCGTCACGCTCACCACGTCGTCCACCGCCCACGGATCCACGCCGAACGCCGCATACACGCCGAGCTTCCGCAGGCTCTGCTGGGCGAACTGCTCGACGATCGGGCCGAGATCGGCCCACACGCCCTCGAAGTTCTCACCCGTCTTCTGAAACTTCAAAAACTTCGCCACCACGCTGGCCTTGCTCATGGGTTTCGGTCCTTTCTGGGTTTCCTGGGTCTCTACGCCGGACCCCGCATCATCGGGACCCAAGGGACAACCTTGGTCCGTTCTGACGGGGCCACATCCCCAATACCGTTTGGGTACAAAGGATTGCGGCTGGGGGAGGTTTCTTAGGACAACGGGCCGAAAGCGGGGCCCCAGACCGCCTCGTTTGCCCAGATTCGTGGATATGTGGTTGGTTTCCATGATCTGGTAACGAAATCGCCCTCTATTAATTAGTGGGCTCCGCGGGACCCCCGTCTTGAAGCGCCCGGGTGTACGCCCCGTAGTCCCTTTCGCCACCAACGAAAGGAACTCCGATGGAACGCGAACCTGTCCCCGGCGAGTGCGTCGTCGTCACCGCCAACAACGGCGATCACCCGGCCCGGATCGGCGACCGGTTCATCGTCCACCATGTGGACGACGGGGACGAGACGATGCGGGGCACGCTCCAGGGGTCGAAGGCGCTCGCGGAGTTTTGGGTGCCCTGGTCGGATCTGGAACCCGTGGAGTTTGGGTGGCGGTATGCCCGCCGCCACCTCCCCGCGGACGTCGTCGAACTGCTCTCCTCCTGCGACGGCATCCAGTTTCTCGCCCTCAACCGGCAGGTGAAGGAGGTGGTCGTCGACTCACTGCCCGACTGGAAGGCGCGGGTGATGGCCGCCATCCACCAGCTCGATCCCGACACCGCGGACGATTTCGACACCTGAACCGGAACCCTGGCCGCTCGTACCCGATCCACCTCGAAAGGCACCCCCATGAAACCCGCCCCCCTCGGTACGCTGATCCGAGTCGTCCGCAACAGCCATCAACACAACTACACCCTCGGCCGCATCTACCGGGTCGTCCACACGGACGATGACGGCACGTTTCGGGCCGCCGACGAGACCGGCACCACCGGCAACTGGCTGCGGTGGACGGAATGCGAGCCCGCGGGGAGTTCGACCTGGGGCCGGATCGCCGCTGAACTGCCGGTGGAACTCGTGCGGTTCCTGTCGTGCTTCGACGGCATCGCCGACATCTCGCTCAAGGAGTCGGTGATCGACGCCGTCCTCGCCGGGGTGCCCGACCTTCACGAACGGGTGGCCGCGCTCGCCGCCACACCCACAGGCGAGGCGCTCGTGTCCCTCAACCGTCCCCCGGTCACCGAGCCCCAGAAGAAGCCCAAGGAGGTGCAGAAGTCATGACGCCCGCCACCGCCACTCCAATCGCAGACGAGCAGACCAGCGACTCGCTGCCCTCCGGTGCCCGCTTCACGTTCGCTGCCGACGACGACCCGCCCCCGAAGGGTGCCCGGGTCTGGATCAGCGGCTTCCAGCGGCACGATCACGAGGAGATGGCCCGCCTGCTCGACCGCCACGGCTATCTGCCCACGGCGTTTGCCGGCGGTGCCGACGCCGTGCTCGTGCCCGAGGCGACCTCGGAAATCGTCGACGAGGCGCAGAAGGCCGGTCGGCGGGTGCTCCTGCCGCAGCAGTTGCAAACCGAGACGGCGCCCAGGCTGCGTCGCTCACCGCTCGAGATCAGCGACGACCAGGTGCGAATTCTCGACGTCACGCTCCCCCGGCGGGCCCCGGGAGCGCGGTTCGTGCCGCCGGCCGACCGCTTCAGCCACCTCTGCCTCGACGCCTCGTTTCTCGCGGCGGCCCGGGCGGTGGCCGTCGCCGCCGAGTCGCGGCTGCCGTGCGCCCTCGAAGGGGATACGGCCGTGGCGAAGACCACCGCCGTACTCTGGATCGCCCATCTCTGCCGCCAGGATGCCGTGCGGCTGAACCTCAACGGCCAGTCCGACACGGGTGAACTCGTGGGCCGATTCGTGCCGGCCGCCGACAAGCACACCACCGCCCCGTGGCGGTTTCAGGAGGGCGTCGTGCCCGAGGCGATGCGGCACGGCCGCTGGGTCGTGCTCGACGAACTCAATCTCGCCGAGCCGCAGGTGCTCGAACGGCTCAACCCCGTTCTCGAGCAGCCCCCCACGCTCCTGCTCTCGGAAAACGGCGGCACGCGTTTCGGCCCGGGCGGCGACGTGGACGTGGCCGACTCGTTCCGGATCTTCGCCACGATGAACCCGGCCGAATACTCCGGCCGGTCGGTGCTCTCGCCCGCCTTCCGGGACCGCTTCTGCCTGTGGAACGTGCTGTCCCCGCCGGGCGAGGCCGAGTATCGGGCGCTCCTCGGTCGGCTCGTCCACGGCGTGCATCCGGAGTTTGTCCTCGACGGAGTGATCTGGAAGGCTACGGACTGCGAGCCTGTCTACCCGCAGCTCGCCGCGGAGCCCGGGATCGATGCACTCCTCGAGGCGATCGCCTCGTTTCACTGCGCCGTGGCGGCCGCGAGCGGCAGCGACGGCGGCGCCGAACTCGGCCGCAGCCGGCGGGAGCGCTACGTGTTCACCCGCCGCACGCTGCTGGCCATGATGTCGATCTGTGCCGCCCGCGTGGCCAGCGGCAAGCACGCCGAGCAGGCCGCCATCGAGGCGCTCGAGACCGTCTACCTGGCGAGGGCGCAGCCGGGCCCCGACCGGCAGGCGATGCGCACCGCCCTCCGCACCGTAAAGATCGGATGATGATCGCCACGCCAGACTCACACGCCGATGCCGACCCTGCGGCCGCTGCGGCCGCCGCACTCCGTGACGAGCTCGAGGGACTCGTGCGGGTCGCGGCGCGGCGGCCCGACATCACACTCCGCGAGGGGCGGCCCGGTTGCACGTGGTCGTTCAACTTCGACTCCGACGTCGTGACCGTCGATCCAGACAGCCTGCGGTCGCTCGCCCCGGACCTCTGCCGGGGGCTCGCCCTCCACGAGGCATCGCATGCCGCCGTGACGGTGCTCCACGACATCCTGCCTCCCGCCACGATCGCCCGGTTCCATCCGCTCCTCAACACGCTCGAGGACATCCGGATCGAGATCTGGATGCGGACCCGGTTTCCCGGCGCCGCGCCCTGGATTCGGGCCTACAACGACGTCTTCTACGGGCTCGGCCGCCGCCAGCCGCTGCCGCAGAGCCGGCAGGTGCAGTTCCTGAGAGGCATTCTCGAACTCTGGTGGTATGGCACAACGTCTCCCGGCACGCTGCGGGAGGTGGAAGGGGCTCTTGCAGCCTGCCGCGAGCCGATCGCGGCCTGCACAGCCTGCCAACCGCCGCTCGATGACGACCGCACCACGATCCTCTCCTGCCAGCGGGCGATGTGGCTGATCATCCGCGAACAGATCCTGCCCGTCTGGGAGCGGCTCGTGACGCTCGACCGCCGCGACGGGCTCGGCCGACTGGCCCTCCAGGAACTGCAGGAGTTTGGCGAAATGCTGGGGGGTGGAGGCGGCGCGGGATTCATCCCCGGTCGCCGATCGGCCCGCCTCGCCCGGCGCGCGGCTCGCCGGCGCAGCCGCTCGGTGCCGTGCCACACCGCCAGCGAACGGTGGTCCGACGACGGCTCGTCGCGCGACACAGCCCGCGATCCTGGCTCGGACGGGGATGTCCGGACACGGATCACGCGGGAACTCGGCACCGATGACTCCGCAGCGTATCTCGCCGCCTGGCAGCGGATCGCTCCGCTCGCCGACCGGCTCGGCGATGAACTGCTGCGGGTGCTCGTGCCGCGGCAGCGGCTCCGCTGGAAGCCGGGCCATCCCACGGGCCCGCGGCTCGACCTCAGGCGGGCGATGCAGTTCGAGGCCGATCCGCGGCTCCATGACTCGCTCTGGTGCCGGCCGATCATGCCACAGCGGCGCGATCCTGCCGTGATGCTGCTCGTCGATCGGTCGGGATCGATGGCCGCGGACGGGCGGATCGAGCGCACGTTCGAGGGGCTCGTGCTCCTGGTCGAGGTCTGCCGACGCGTGGGCGTGCCGGCAGCGGTCTGGTCGTTCGCCGAACAGCCCCGCGAGGAACTCTCATGGGATGCGCCGCTCGATCGGACGACGCGGCACCGGCTCGGCCGCCTGCCGGGCGCGTGCGACGGCAAGACCCACATGACGGCAGCCCTGCTGGCCGTGCGCCGGGCGTTCTCGGCCCGTCACGGCAGCCCGAAACTCCTGTTCGCGCTGAGCGACGGCGAACCGGACGAGCCGAGCGGCGTGCTGGCGGCCGTCGGACAACTCGAGGCCGACGGGGTGGCCACGATCGGGCTCGGACTCGGCCCGGGTACGGCCGGGCTGGATCGGTTCTTCCGCCGGTCCGCCACCGAGATCCAAACCGGCGAAATCGCCGGGAAAATCGCCGGTTTGCTGGAAACTTTTCTGGTGGCGTGAAGCGCGCGGCCCTCCCCCGCGTAGTCCATGGTCCACGTCCGATTGCCCCCTGAGGGCGTGGGGCACCTGGCAACGGGCGGCGACGGGAGACGTTTCATGTTTTTCACCGAAAACGGCCTGTTTCACTTCGTGGCGTTCATCAACACCGGCAGCTACGGGTTCGACGCCTTCTGGGCGGAGGCGGAGAAGGGAATCCGCCGCACGATCGAGCGGAAGCTGCGCACCCGGCTCGTGCTCGACCAGTTCAACCGGGTGGACTTCTTCGCCATCGAGGAGGTCCAGGGGAATGTGTTTCGCAAACTGCAGACGATGGCCCGTCGGCCCGAGGGTCCGGGCTTCCATGTCGAGCGGATCCACTATTCACCGGCCGGGCTGGCAAAGTGGTTCGACCGGCTGATCGGCAACTTCGTCATCGATTACTGCCGACAGTTCCACGGGGCGAAGAATTCACTGAAGACCGTGTCACTCGCCGACGACGAGCTGAATGCCGCCGTCGAGCCGGCCTGCAACGAGAAGCACGGCCTCGACGCGCTTGTTCGGTCCGACGACATCGAAAAGGTGCGGCGATGCCTGAACCTTCTCGATGAGGAGTCACGGTTCTGGCTCGTGAAGGTGCACTACGAGGGAACGAGCCGGCATGCGCTGGCGAAACAGCTCGGCATCTCCTCGGCCACGGCCTGCCGGCGTGTCGACGCCGCCGAACAGGCGTTTCTGCGGCTGTTTCTCGCCGCGTGACCCCGGTCGCCCTCACACTTCCCGGCCTCACTTCCTGGCCAGGAAGAGATCGGTGAACTCGGGCACCTGGCCGGCGGTCCCCTCGAGGTCAAACTCGTCGGCGAGCGTCGAGCCGATCCACGACTGCAGCGGGCGGGCATCCTCCGCGTCCGCCAGATGCGTGGCCACCTCGCCCGCGAAGTTCAAGAGGTCGTAGACCCGGCACTTCACCGGCAGGAGCCGCTGGCGCCTCGCCGGAAGCGTGTCGAGGTTCGTGAGGCCGTAGAACTGTTGGATCCGGCCCGTGATCCGGTCGAACGTCTCGAGTGCGGCAAGCTTGCGGCCCGGGTCGATCGGCTTCATCTTCGCGAGCTGCTTCCCGAGCGTGTGGGCCTCGCGCACGCTCGCCCACGATGCCTGGGCCGAGAGGAACCGCTCGCGGATCGCGGCGAAGCCGTCGCTGTGGTCGAAGCACTCGATCGCCCGCCGGATCGTGTGCCGCGGGTTCGGGCTCGCCGGCACCTCGCTGGCGAATGCCCGGTGGTGGCCCACCATGCCGTTGGTGCACAGGAGCCGCAGCAGCGCCACGTGGATCCGGGCGTTGCCGTAACCGTCCACCGGCACGTCGAGCGTGAAGCGATTGGCGAACGCGTCAGGGCCGATCGCCAGGGCCTGTTCGCCGCTGCGGGGCGTGAAGGTGCAACCCACGACGCCGTCGGAATAGGTGATGCCGGTCGCTCCATGCGACCGTGCAAGCTCCTGCACGTCTTCGATCGTCACCAGCCGGTCGGCAGGGCGGGAGGCGGCGAGCGCCCGCGGCGGACCCTTCGGCCGCCGCTCCACCATCACCCGCAGCGTGTCGTTTTTCGAGACCTCGCAGATCCGCTGAAACACTTCCTCGGGCTGAAAGTAGCGGAACGTGCTCGCGCCGAACCGATACCGGGCGAAGATCGACTTCCAGAACCGCTTCGAGACGCGGCAGTGCTCGCCATCGAGGTCGACGAGGGCCTTCATGGGCAGGGTGTCGTCCCCCCGGCCGCTCCGGGAACTGGAGGCCGGCCCGGGGATCACGCGGATCGCGCGGAGCGGGATCGTCCGGCTGTCGATCGTCGCATCGATGGCATGGGTAACGGTCTGCATCTGTCGAGTCGTGGGCATCATGGGTCAGTCCTCCTCCTGGGTCGTGCGCGCGTCCACCATGGGTGTCCTACGCCGGAATCGGTCGGCTGCTTCGGCGATGCGGTAGTTCCACGGCTTGATTCGCAGGGCGCCGCGGCCTTCGCGAGGGTGCGATCGCCGGCCCTTGGACCTGCCGGACGCCGTGGCCTCGGCCTTCGACATCGCCACGAGCAGTTCGAGCATCCGCGTGCTCGCCTCCTCCACACGGTCGTTCATGCCGATCGACCGCCAGCCTTCGCCTGCCTGCACGTACTGCACGGCGGGCGGCGCCGTCGCCGTGAACGGATGCTTCGTGAAGCCGCACTGCACGATGTTCTTGAGCGGAAGTTCCACCACGCGGCGGAGCACGCGGCCGGCCATCTGCACCGTCGGCCCACGGCCTGATGGACGGCAGAACACGGTCGCGAGGGCAGGACAGTCGAAGCCCTCCGCCAGCACGCCCACGCTGAGCATGACGCGGCAGCCGCCCGCCTCGAACCGCGCGATCTGGGATTCACGGTCGCTCGAGGCCGATACCACCTCGCAGGCGACGCCCGCGGCCCGCAGGAACGCGGCGCATGCCCCGCACTCCGCGAGCGTGCGAAAGAACACGAGCGTGCGGCCCCAGCGATCGGGCTCGCGCAGCCAGGCCTCGGCCACGGTGTCGGGCGTGTACCGCTCGAGCGTGTAGTGGGCGTAGGGGCTCAGGTAGCCGTCGAGGACGAGCTGGCGGATCCCGGCATCGCGGATCGTCCGCTCGAAGCAGAGGCCGAGCCGGTCGGTGCGATAAGGCGTCGCCGTGAGTCCGAGCACCTTGGCGGGCCCGACGGCCGCATGGAGCGCGGCCATGCTCCGTGTGGCGTCGTGGTGGGCCTCGTCAACGACGAGCAGGTCGGCCCGGGGGGGTGACTTGTCGAACATCGACACGACCGCCAGATCGACGCCGAACCCGCGGTCGCGGTTCTCCCGCTCGACCTGGGCGAGCAGGTTGCGACGCATCGCCGACCAGACGACGCGCATCCCGAGCGTTTCCTGGGCCCAGCGGGCGATCAGGAGCCCCATCACGGTCTTCCCGCTGCCGGTCGGGCTCTCGATGATCACCGACCTCGCCTCGGGAAGTTCCTGGCGGCGGTCCACGTGCGGCCCGGTGAACATCTCGATCGCGCGGTCAACGACCCGGCGCTGATAGTCGCGCGACTCGATCCGAACATCTGGGAAGACGCCTGGCATCGGGAACCTCCAGCACACGCTTCGCCACCCGACCGCGGGGGCTTCCTCGACTACGCGGGCCGCACGGCCGTGATTCAGCGGGTTTTTTAAATTTTGGGGGGTCCGCGGCTTTTCTGCGAAGCGCAGCGGACCGTCCGGCGTAGTATGAATGTGATTCCCCTGCAAACGACGTTGTGCCAGTGGCCGGCGATCCATACCGTCCACCCCCGTAATCCCGGGTCCACCACCGATGCACCGTCTCAAGCCATGCCCCTGAATCTCGACCAGCTCGAACAGTTCTTCAGGGAGCGGCGGCTGAAATACCGACGCGAGCCCGACCGGCTCGTCACCGGCTTCGCGACCCGAAACTTCCGCGACGAGCGCGGGCAGGAGGGCGTGGCGATCGTCGCCCGGCTGAGCGAAGGGGGAAAGTACCTGGAACTCACTGCCCCGGGGCTCTACCGGTCGCACGGTTGCGAACACCCGGCAGCGCTCTTTCAGGCATTGCTCGATGCGACGATGCGGACGAAGCTGATCCGGTTCGAACACGATCCCGCGGACGGCGAAATCCGCTGCACGGTGGAGTGCCCCATCGAGGACGGCACGCTTACGGCGAAGCAGTTTCAGCGGATGCTCGACTGTCTGGCCGAGGCGGTGGACCGCTGGCACCCCGTGATTCGCCGGGCGATGGATGAAGGGGTCGTCTCGCTCCTCCCCTCCGAGCCCCTGGCAGCCGCGTCGGTCAACTGACTGCCCTGCCACTCCGACGCTCGCTCGTTGAACCGAGGCGTCGTCGAAGCGCGGCGCCGTCGCTTCCGTAGTAGCGGTGTGAACAAACCGGCACACGAGGGAGGCGAGACCATGGCGAAGACGCTCGACGAACTGAAGACGCTGCTCGAGGCACGGGGCTTTCCCTGCCGCAAGATTTTCGACCTGTGCGTCCTGGCGGATCTGCCGACGCAGTCCTACACCAACTCCAAGGGCGCCAAATCGATCGAGGTCCAGCTCGCGTTCGACGAGCAGAACGGCTGCCTCACGATCGACACGCCGTGGGCGTTCGACTCCAAGCAGGCGGCCCACAAGGAGGCGATGCTCACCTGCCTGCTGTCGGCGTCGGCGAAGACGCCGCTCGTGAAGACGCAACTCGACCCCACGGCGGGCGAGGTGCGGCTGCGGGTGGACTGTTGCTGCGGCAGCGATGGCGTCGAGGCCGAGAGCGTGGTGCGGATGCTCTCGCTGATCCCGGCGTTCGCCGACCGCTGGTATCCGCACATCAAGAACGCCATGGAAAAGGGCTCGTTCGACCCGGCCGGCGGCGGGGCCGCACCGGCCGAGAGCCGCCTGGAGTCGATCGCCCGCCGGGCGGGCGGCATTAACCGTCTGGAGGCGTTGCTGCGGATGCGGCACCGGAACAACTGACCACACCACCCCACACACCATTCTGAAGAAAGGACCACGCCATGGGCACGAGCATCAAGCAGGTGACGGAGTTTTTCGACGAGCATGACCTGAAGTACATGGTCGATGAGAAGCGGGATGCCGTACTCATCGGCTTCGGGGTCGACCCGGAGCGGTCGACCTATCGGGACGAGGAGGGCGACCCGTTCATCCGGCTCGTGGTCAGGGTGCTGGAAGGAGGCGAGTTCCTCGCCGTCTTCGCCCCGAACGCCTGGAATATCGACGACTGCGTCTACAAGGCTGCCGTGTGCGAGGCGCTCGTGTCGATCCAGCTGCAGTACAAGATGTTGCGGTTCGACTACGACGCGAGCGACGGTGAAATCCGGCCGAACATCGAGTTGCCTCTGGAGGATTCGGCGCTCACGTCCCGGCAGTTCCATCGGCTGATCCACGGCATGCTTCACGGCATGGGGCGATTCGACAGGGTCATCCGCCGGGCGATGGAAACCGGCGAGGTGTCGTTCGAGGATCTCGAGGACGAGCAGCAGCCGTCTTCGCCGCCTGATGAGACCGCCCGGCTCGAGGATCTCGCCGAGCGGGCCGGCGGGATCGACGAACTGGAAAAACTTCTCGGCGGCGACGGCCTCGAGTCGGATGCGGCATAAGCCGAACAATCGCCTCGAGAACTCACGAGCCGTGGGCCGGAAAGTCGGTGTAGCCCTTGGCGCCCGTCGGAGCGTACCAGGCGGCCATGTCGGCCGGCTCTGCCAGCGGCCAACCGTGGCGGAAGCGCTCCACGAGATCGGGATTGCTGATGAACGGCCGCCCGAAGGCGACGAGATCGGCGAGCCCGTCGGTGATCGCCTGCTCGGCCGACTCGCAGGAATACCCGCAGTTGCCCATGAGCGCGCCCGAGAAGACGCGCCGAAACTCCGCCAGGGTCATCGGCTCACCGAGCTTGTGAAACCCGAACGCCAGCCCATCCACGACGTGCAGGTAGGCGAGGCCGCACCGGTCGAGCATCGTGGCCACGTGCGTGAACTGCTCGCGGAAGTTGGGCGAGCCCATGTCGTTGAACACGCCGTTGGGTGAGATTCGCACGCCCACGCGTTTCGCAGGCCACTCGGCCGATACCGCCTCGACCACCTCCCGCAACAATCGGGCCCGCTTCTCGATGCTCCCGCCGTAGTCGTCGGTGCGGAGGTTGGTCTTCGACTGCAGAAACTGGTCGATGAGATAGCCGTTGGCGGCGTGGATCTCGACGCCGTCGAATCCCGCCGCGCGGGCCCGGGCGGCGGCCCGCCGGTAGTCGGCGACGACGCCGGCGATCTCCCGGGTCTCGAGGGCCCGCGGCGTCTCATACGGCTTCTTGCCGAGCGGCGTGTAGATGCCGTCGCCGTCGATCTTCACGGCCGAGGCCGACACGGGCAGGCTGCCGCCGTGAAAGTCGCTGTGCGAGGCACGACCCATGTGCCAGAGCTGGAGGAAGATCCGTCCGCCCGCGGCATGCACGGCCGAGGTCACCTGTTTCCAGCCGGCCTCCATCGCGTCGGTGTAGACACCGGGCGACTCGAGCCAGCCGTTGGCCTGCTCGGAGATCGTCGTGGCCTCGGCGATGATCAGCCCGGCGGAGGACCGCTGCACGTAGTACTCCGCCATGGTCGCGTTCGGAATCCGGTCCCTGCCCGCACGGCCGCGGGTGAGGGGGGCCATCACGAAGCGGTTGGGCAGCACGAGATCACCGAGCTGAAACTGCTGAAGGAGCGCGGGGGCGTGGGAAGGGACGATCATCAGCGGAATCTCCGAATCTGGACGGTGCGATGGGGCGTATTCTAGCGCACCTGGATTGAGCGCAGTCCAGCGAAAAAACGGCGGGGGACTTTCGTCCCCCGCCGCCACTCGCACGATCGGCGATCAGCCATCAGCCGCTACTTGCCGCAGCAGCCGGAATCGCAGGTGCCGGTCTCGCAGCACCCACAGCAATCGCACTTCGGGCAGCCGGCAACCGGACTGCCGACGACGGCGGGCACGACGGACACGAGGCCGAGTGCCACCCAGACAAGGAGACTGTTCATGAAAAAACTCTTTTCATTCAGAAGAAGACTGAATCGATCAGTCCACGTCACGACGTGTGAACGCGGAGGAGCCGACGGATCGCGGCGGTCGATTCAGTTTCGCCACACGCCGAACAGGATCCGCGGCGGGCGGATCGGCACGGCAAGCAAAGCCACCACATACTCTCGGCTCGCAGCGAGCACCTGCGGCACGGATGGCGCGGCCGTCGAAGGTGCGGCACTCCCGAAACCGAAATCGAGTGTCCGGAGCGTCGTCCGCGACTGCCCAAGCGGCTGATCGTCCCGGGCTTCCAACTGGCACTGGCACGGGGACGTATCCTCCCCGGTCGTCGTTTCGCAGCATGAGGCAGCCGGCACGGCATGGCATGACTCATCGCAGGCACGGCACGGCACCCCGGGCCCGGCTTGTGCAAAAAGCGTTGCACAGGCTGCCACGACCCACACGAAATGACGCCAACTGTGATCCACTGCCAGTCCTCCAATACCCTGATACGTCGGTCGCGGCGGTTTTGTTCGGAGAGCGGCGGATCGCGGTCGGATCGCCCTTGATCCGAGTGCCCGATCCTGAGAGTCTCCCCGCCGTCCATGGTGTTCCGGACGGCCGCCCGAACCGTTTTCCATGTTTGAGCCACGGATTCGCGGAATCGCGGCGATCACGGTGATCACGGCGGCCGGATGGGCCGCGTCGGTGGCCTGCGCGGTTGCCGGAGCGCCCGACGATCCGGCCCTCACGTCGTCGCGTCCATGGACACGGTTTCTCGCCGAGGCGTTTCCCGAGGGGATCGATCCGGAGCGATCGCGGGAGCCGCTCACGATCCGTGAACCGGGCCCCGACACGGCCAACTACCCGAACAGCCCCAACACGCTTCCGCGGGGCGGCGTGTATCTCGAGACGTCGCCGGTCTTCTACACCGGCGCGATGAGCACGATCCAGCCGCCCACCTACAACGCCGAGTTTCTCCTGCGGTTGGGGCTCACCGACCGGTTCGAATTCCGCCTCTACTCCAGCGGCTTCACCTGGCAGGGGGCAGGACTCGGCATGGGCCAGACCACCGGCTTCTCACCGCTGGTGTTCGACACGAAGATGCACCTCTGGGAGGAGAACGAAGACTGGTTCATTCCCGCCGCCGGGTTCGAGGCGTTCGTCCAGACGCCGTGGGGGTCTCCCGCATTCAACTCGGGAACGGTACCCGGCCTGATGATGCTGTTCCGCAACACGCTGTTCTGGGGCCTCGTCGCGGAATACAACGTCGGCATCTCCGACGATTCGACACAGGCGGGCTTCCAGCCCATCGACATCATCCAGTGGGCGATCACGAAGCCGCTCACCGACGACTTCCAGGTCTTCGTGCACGGATTTCAGAATCAGTCGGCGCTCCCGCGGCTCGTCGCCCAGACGGTCGTGGGAACCGGGTTCGTGTGGTTTCCGAGCGACCGGCTGTCGGTGTTCGGCAACTGGGGCTTCGGCACCGACAAGAGCGGTCCCGCCACGACGTTCCAGGCGGGCCTCGCCAACTCATTCTGAGGCGAGGCCCACTCGGCAGATCGCCGCCACGTTCACCGGCTCGTCACCGCAAGGATCGGCACCACGCCTACCGGGGCTTCGTGACCGCACACTCCTCGTCTGCCGCGGTCTCGAGCATCAGGAGTCTTTCGAAGACTCCCATGGCGGTCGTGTTGTCGTTGATCGCCTCGATCATCACGTCCCGGATCTCGCCGTCGGTCAGCTCGAGACCGGTTTCACGACGGATCGCCAGAATCAAGACGCGCTCCTCACCTCGCTTGTAGTCGCCAAGCAGCCACGCCTTGATGGCCGACATGGCGTCCAGGTGTTCGAGCCGGTCGTAAGGATCTGCTTTCGTCAGCATCGCGGGTTCCTCCTTGGGTGTCGGGAGGGTAGCGAACGATGATGAGCGCCGCGTGATTCTCCATCATGTGAAATTGGCGTGGGTCCGGTGAAAAATTCGTGAGGTGCAGCACATCATGCCGGCACCGGAGCATGCGACGATGGATTTCACGAGGATCCTCCTGCCGGTGTCGGCTTGCGCAACCGCGGCGGCAGCATGATGCCGACGTTCTCCCGGAGTTTCGCAAGCCCCTGCGGACTCACATGCTCGAGGCCCTGCAGCGAGAGCGACGCGCCTGCGTGCGTGGCGAGGATCGCGGCCACGCGGTCGGTCACGCTCGTGACGCGATCAAGCGCGAGGAGCGGGTGCTTCACGAGTTCGCGTGCGACGTCCTCGGTGATCGATCTGAGTCCGCAGAGCGCCAGTTCGCCTGCGCGGTGCGTGGCGAGCGTGGCGGCGACGCTGCCCGTCAGCTCCCGGACGCCCGAGAGGTAGAGACCGGACAGTCCTGCGATACCGCGGTAATTGGGCTGGGACACGAGGACGGCTGCGCGACGTTGATCGAGACGTTCGAGGCCGCCGATTGTCACAGCCCCCCGATGCTGTACGAGCGTCGCGAGTCGCTCGATCGGAATGTCGTCGGTCACACTCAGTGAGAGCGATCCCTCATGATGACCGAGGCAGGCCGCAACGTCGTCATCCACCTCCACCGAAGCGAGATGCAGGGGACCGCGGTGATTCGCCAGGTGACGGGCCTGTCGGGGCGACAGGTTCTTCAGTTTCTGCAGACAGAGAAATCCCGTCCGCCGGCCGAATGCCTCGGCCGCCGCATTGGACAGCCTCGTGAGTGCATGGAGGTGCAGTTTGCCGCCATGTCTGGCCAGATGCGTTGCCGCCCGGCCGCTGAGCCGCACGAGCCCGTCGAGGCTCAAGTCGCCGCGGTGCCGTGAGAGCCCAGCCGCCGCGACGGGCGACAATCCAGTCAGCCCATTGAGATAAAGATCATTCGCGTGGCGTGCAAGCCCGAGCGCCACGTCCGGTTCGAGTCTTCGCAGGCCATCGAGCGACAGTTCCCCCTCGTGCCGGCCAAGGGCCCGGGCCGCCGCTGGAGACAGCCGGCGCAGATTGTTGAGCGAGAGGCCTCCCGAACGATGCGTCGCCAGCGTGGCGGCCACCGCATCGGTGATGCTCGACAGCCTGTCGAGGTAGAGGTGCCCACGATGCTGCACGAGTTGCCTCGCCACCGAGAGCGGGAGCAGTTCGAGGCCGTCGAGGTAGAGGTGGGTCTTGTAGGAACCGACGACAGCGGCAGACCCGTTGTCTCCCGCAGGACGGTCGAGCGTCACCCAGCCACAGGTCGCCGACGTGATGGAATCGTCGCCGTCGAAGGCGAGATTCACGTCGGTACCGTCAACCGGTCGCGTGAACAGGGCGACGATTTCCCGTGCCCGTGCGGCATCGAGCCGCCGGATGGCGCCGGTCTGCTTTCGCAGTGAACGATCCTCGATCGACGTACGGGGCATCGTGCGCACTCCAGAATGAGCAACGCACCAAGAACCAGCCCGGAGAGGCGTCAACGCCCCTCGGGCTGCTACAACATTGTTTCGTGAGGAGCGAATCCTCACGCACATCCCGCCAGCATTTTCATGCCGACGGAAGCACCGTGTGCCTTGCAGGGGCTCGGTTGCGGAAGCGTCACGAGACGTTTCCAACACGTCGCAGGGGACGTGTCGTTCCTGATGCTGCCCTCATTTTACCGGTCGATTGCATCGCAGACCAGCGTTCGATGCGCGTCGAGCGTGTCATAGCCGGACCAATGGTTGTACCCGGAGTGGCCCCGCTTCCGGCTGCTCGAGGAGTGAGGCTTCCCTCATTCGGCAGCGTGGGACGCGGTTTGAGTCAGCCGTCGTCTGTCCTGCCGGGTCACTTGATCCAGCGGTGCGCGTGATCGAAGCTCGAGTGATACCAGCTGCCCTTCTTGAATGGCCGCAGGTGGATGCCGCAGGGGATCGCGTGGCCGCTCGAGTCCTTGATCCGGCCCCCCGTCGAGTCGATCACCAGCGGCACGCCGTCGGGGCTCTTGGCGCAACCCCCCACCCACATGATCACGTGTGTCACGTGGTCCTGCTTGTTGTTGCGGATGTAGAGCAGGTCGCCGGGCTCGAGCGAGCGCACCAGCTCGTCATACCACTCCCCCGGCTTCCCCTCAGGCCGCCGGATCACGCGGGCGTGCAGTTCGCCATGGGCCGACTTCGCCGCGGCCCGTTCAGCCTGGATATGGATGTCGGTGTTGAGGTGGATGCCGAAAGCCCAGTTGTAGTTCCAGCCGCTGAAGTTGCTGCAGTCGACCCCCTTCCCCTGCCGCCCGGCGCAGCACTTTTGCCATGGCCAGTCGGCGGGCGGATCCCAGTCGGGAACGTGGTGGTGTTGATACTGGTAGCCGATGAAGCGCGCGGCGGCCGCCACCACCCGCTCCCGCCGCCACTCCGCCGGCTTCTCCCACACGCCCGCCGGGCAGTCGAACTGCCTCGCCGGCGCTCCCCATGAGCCGAACTCGCGTCGCACTGCGGGGCCATACCATTCGTGCGGCGGCAACGAGCTCTGCGCCTCCGCGGCCCCGCGCGGCCCCCGCGCGTCGGCGAGCAGCTCGTGCACCGGCACCTTGAACACGAGCGTATAGGGGCTTTTGTAGGGTCCGTCAAACGGCTTCGAGTCGGCCGCTTCGTCGACGTCGCCGCTCTCACCCCGGTCACCCTCGCCCGGCTTCTCCTGCACCGCCGGATGGCGGCGCGGCTCCGGCGCGGCGACGGCCTGGGCCCGCGCGGCGCTCGCGGAGAGGACACACCAGATCACGGCGGCCAACAGGAAGCAGAGATGCATGGCGACAGCATACCGCACTGCGTTCATGGCTGGTGAGACACCGGTATCGCTTCCCGAAGCAAGCTTTCCACAAGTGCCGGCACGCCCTCGCACGCCGGCTTGGCGATGCATTCGCACACATCCTGCGGCACGAGATCGGGCACCTCTGGATTGACGACGATCCTCCGGGCCCGCCGCGGCGTCGCAAAAATCAATGAGTTCGCAGGGTAGACCTGCAGCGACGTGCCCACGCACACGAAGATGTCGGCCCGTGACACGATCCTGGCCGCCTCCTCGAGCTCCGGCACCTCCTCCCCAAACCACACGATGTGCGGCCGCAACTGGCTTCCGAGCGGGCAGGTGTCGCCGAGCGCGATGTCCGCGTCGCCGAGGGGCTGCGTGTGGCTGGGATCCTGCGTGCTGCGGGCGAGCAGGATCTCACCGTGCAGGTGCAGCACGCGCGACGAGCCGGCCCGCTCGTGCAGGTCGTCCACGTTCTGCGTGACGACGTGCACGTCATACGCCCGCTCGAGTTCGACGAGCGCCTTGTGGGCGGCGTTGGGCTGTGCCACACGCACCTGCCGTCGGCGCTCGTTGTAAAACTCGAGCACGAGCGCGGGATCACGCGCCCACGCCTCGGGTGTGGCCACGTCTTCGACACGGTACCCCTCCCACAGGCCGCCATCACCGCGAAACGTCTTGAGTCCGCTTTCAGCGCTGATGCCCGCGCCGGAGAGCACGACGATGGTTTTCAAAGTCGATCTCATGCTCCGCCATCGTAGCGTGGAACACATCGCGGGATACGTGTCGAGCGTGTCATAGGAGGGACCAAGGTTGTCCGTGTCATTCGTCACAATGGCCAAGCTTTCAGAAGGAGACTCCCATGATCGGACCGGCGCAGAATCGGCTCCACGACTACGAGGCAGGGTGGCTCACGCTGCTCGTCGGGATGGGCATGGCCACGAGGGCGGAGGCCGAGGCCGCGATGAACCGCGTCGTCCAGTCCTTCGACGGCCACGACCTTGGCGGGCGACCCGTGGCCGCTCACCACGGCGATGCCCGATGCTTGAATGCCGAGACGGTCGGCGAGCAGGGCGACGACGGCCTCGTTGGCCCGCCCCTTCTCAGGCAGTGCCTTGACCTTCACCGTGAGCGAGTCGCCGAGCCAGCCCACCACCTCGTCTCGCGACGACCCCGGCACGACCTTCAGGCTCAAGCGCCCCATGGAGTGCGACTGCCCGGGCGGTTGGTGGGCGTTGGTCAGCGACACGATCAACCCAGCGTATCCGGGTTACACCAAAGCAGAACAACCCTTCATACCCTGCCCCATCGCCACCTCGGAGGCTCGCCTTTCCACCAGCAGATCGCGACCAGCACGGTAGACACCCCAAACACACTCACAAGAAAGCCGGGCATGTTTCGGTTGGGCGGAAAGACCACGACCGCAACGGGCAGCGCGATCAAGTACGCAATCAAGGTCAACCAACCCTCCCATGTCAGCGGCAATCCCCACCCCCAACCGAATGTCTTCGCGGCGAACCAATAGCGGGGTGTGGGCTTGGGGCCGCTCATCAGACGCCGTGCTTCTTGAACCAGTCCAGCAACTTGTTCCAGCCGTCTCGGGCCTGCTCTTCGCGATAACTCGGCCTGTAGTCTGCATAGAACCCGTGCGGGGTGTCGGGATACAGAACGACTTCGGAGGGCTTCCCTGCTGCTTTGAGTTTTTCCTGCATCTTCGCCACAAGTTCGTTCGGGATGCCTTGGTCCGCGCCGCCATACAGACCTAGCACCGGCGCTTTGAGTTCGCCGACGATGTCTATGGGATTGGTCGGGTGCAACTCATCCTTCGGCGCATCGAGCCGGCCATACCAGGCGACCCCGGCCCTGAGAACTGGGTTGTGGGCTGCGTAGAGCCACACGATCCGACCACCCCAGCAAAAACCCGTGATGGCCAACTTCGTGATGTCGCCGTTGCCTGACGTTTCGGCCCACGCGACAGCAGCATCGAGGTCGGCCAAGACTTGTTTATCCGGAACTTTGGAAACGACTTTTGAAATGATCTCCTTGAAGTCTGTGATCTGGGAGACGTCGCCTTGGCGGGCATACAGTTCCGGCGCTATGGCCAGATATCCGAGTTTGGCGAATCTGCGGCACACGTCCTTGATGTGCTCGTGCACACCGAAGATCTCCTGCACGACCAGAACCACCGGGAACGGACCGCCTGCCTTTGGTGCTGCCCTGTACGCCGGGATCCGGCCATCTGTGGTCGGGATTTGCACTTCATCGGCCAGGAGTCCTTCATCGCTGGTCGTGATGGTCTCGGCCGAAACGGGCCTGACCGCCAACGCGAAGCCGGCGGTCAGCGCAGCGACGGCCTGACGGCGGGTCAGGTCACACTGGTTTGAAAGCGAATGGTCGGCCATGCGTTGCTCCCGATTCAGGTTTGACATTACCGCAAAGATATCAAGTTCGGCCCCGAAGCATGCTGCCCACTTTCGTTCATCCAATCTGTGAGTCGTGTGGCGAGGCTCGCGTGAAAGACGAGCACGAATGTGCCTGCTTCCTCCGAGTACGAACGATCTGCGTCGCGGCTCTCTGGCCAGCGCAGGGTTTCTTCGACTCTACGGGCTGCTCGAACTCATCCCCGGCTCGATCGATTGTCTGCTGCCCGACGGTAGCGATGGGGTCATCGCCGAACTGCCGGCCTTCGGGGCCGGCTCACGTCACGTCGAACGCGGACTTCCAGATCACGCAAACCGGTCCTGCACCACCACCTCGGACAGGGCCAGTTGGCCGCCCTTCGGCATGGCGGGTTTCACGGCCTTGCCGACGGCGATCATGAATCCGATCACATGGTCGCTTGGCAGATTGATGATCTCGGCCACCTTCACCGGGTCGAAGCCGATCATCGGGCAGGAGTCGTAGCCCATGGCCTTGGCCGCGAGCATGATCGTCTGCCCCGCGATGCCGCACGACCGCATCGCCTCGTCCCGCTGCAACTGCTCTTTGCCTTCATAGAACGGCCCCATCCAGCCCGTGACAAGTTGCTGAATCTCCGGCGCCGCGTTTCGCCAGTAACGCTCGGGCGATTTCTTCCAAGCCTTGAGGTCGGCGGTGAGCACGATGAGCAGCGACGCGTCCGTCACCTGGGCCTGATCAACGGCGGCGGCTCGAATCTGTTTTCGCAGATCCGCGTCGCGCACGGCCACGAACCGCCAATTCTGCATGTTGAAGGACGTCGGCGACTGGATCGCGGCCTCGAAAAGTTTCGTTTCTGCGGCGGCGGTTAACCGATGGGTCGGATCAAAGGCCTTCACGCTCCGCCGCTGGTTGATCGCTTCGAACGTGTCCATGGGAAATGCATGCCTCGGTAGGGGTGTCGAAGGCAATTAGACCGGCTAGCCCGGTCATCCGGCGAATGTTGCGACCGGTGCGGCGACGGGGGCCTCGATGACAGCCCTTGCAACGCCCTCGTCGGTCACGAGCCGTATGCCTGCACCGCGTCGCTGACGGCCCGCACGTGAGGAAGAAAGTCCTGTACGTACGAGACCGTCAGCGGCTCCCGAGCAACCATTCACCGACTGGCGTTGCCGCGAGGCTTGGCAGGCGTGGTCGTGGTGCCAGAGGCCACGGGTGTGACGGCGGCGGACATGTCACTGAAAGCGCTCTGCCCAACCCTGTTGACGGCCGCGACTTCGAAGACATACGAAGTGCCATTCGTCAGCCTCGGGATGATCGCGTGCGTCTCGCCGAATCGGCGATTCACCGTCGTCCATGTCGCTCCCGCGTCCGTGCTGTACTGCACAACGTAGCCAACGCGGCCCGTATCAACGGTCGATGCCGGTGCCGTCCACGACAGCTTGACGGCTCCGTTGTACGCCTCAGCGGTGACAGCGGTCGGCACGCCTGGGGCCGTGGCTGCCACGGGTGTCACGGCGGCGGACATGTCACTGAAAGCACTCCGACCGGCCCTGTTGACGGCCGCGACTTCAAAGACGTACGAGGTGCCATTGGTCAGCAACGGGATGACCGCGTGTGTCTCACCGAATCGGTGATTCACCACCGTCCACGTTGCCCCCGCGTCGGTGCTGTACTGCACAACGTAGCCAACGCGGCCCGTATCAACGGTCGATGCCGGTGCCGTCCATGTAAGCTTCACAGCTCCGTCACCGGCGGTGGCAATCACGCCAGTCGGAACCCCTGGAGCCACGGTGGCGGTGCTGCCCGAGGTTCCGGTATGGAAAATGTGTCCTCCGGTCGGGCTACTGACCTGCTGCAGCACCTGGGCCACCGGGGCCTCGCGATGCATCGCCGGAGGAGCAAGCACGGCGTGGAGATCGCCAGCCATGACGGCGCGGTTTTCCAAGGCTTCGAACAGATGGATGTTGGTCCGAGTGCGCGGGCGTTGGCTCTGCGAACGATGCCAAGGAGTCAGAGTCCATTTCATGGGTCACCTCCGGATAGTTACGGCTCCCCGCCATCGACAGTTTTGTGGCTGTCGATGGCCGGGCACCTTGCCCCGTCTCTTCCCTCTAACGGACTTATCCGGAAAAAGTTCTGTTTCGGTGGTTTCTCTCGCTATTGAAAGCGAAAACCCGCCTACTCCGCCTCGGGATTCTCTTCGAGTTCCTCTGTCAATTCGTTCTGGCAGGCAGCGTTGAATTCGTCTTCGGAAATCAACCCTTGCTCCAGCAGTTCACGAAACCACTCCCGGAGATGCTTGCGAAAACGGTGGTGCGGCAGATTTTTCATGGTGCTCTCCTTTCACCAGCAGGAACATCCGTGTGGGGCGAAGGCTATCCGATGACTATGAGAAACCTGCAAAGAGGGGCAGGCGGCGGCGATCCGATGCCAATGACTTTTTGGTCCGGTTCTATGGACGGTTCGCCTTGTCTGCACGTAGGCTTACCGGCCGGAGGCGTTCACGGTGCCGCGGCTGCTACTCGTGATACTGACACTTCCTGCAGCAGGCTGTGGGCCGTTCGTCGCGTCCACGCTCAAGCGCCAGTTCGCCGAAGCCTATCGTGGCATCAAGGCAGACCTGGAGTTTCACGAGTCAGAAGGACTCGAGTCGTTTGATCCGAAGGCGGCTGCAGCCGCCCGTGCCATGCGAAACGAAGGCACGGGATCCAAATAAAAACGCCATCGTCTCGGGCTTCGAGGGCGCTGCCAGGGGAAGCGGGGCCACGGGGGGTAGTCGCCCTGCTGCCTCGACGTGGCGAGGTTATAGAGCCCACCGGAAATTTCCGGCAATTGCAATTCATGCCGCTGAATTTCGAGGTTTGGCACTGCGGCAGGGTGCTGTCCCTCGTGACCTGTCCCCCCCCCGCGTGTCGACCTCATGCAACTCGACTTATCCCGGCCGACTTCGCGGTCGGCTGCAGGGTGAATCCAAAGTCACGCAGCGTGTCACCGATGTGAACCGTGGCCTCGTTGCCGCTTCCTGCCGAGGGGGCCGCCTGCTGCCAGCCCTTCGGCAGCACCACGCGGATCGTCGTTCTTGTACCCTCGACGGTCGCCGGCACGATCAACTTGTAGCGTCCGTCTTCCTGCGTGCAGGTTGAGGGCTCTCCGGCGTCAGCCTTGCCGTTGTTGTTGAGGTCGGCGAACACCTTCCACTTCGCCAGTGCCTTGCCCGCCACGTCGGAAACCGTGCCGGAGACCGTGCCGCTGACGAGCTGCGCGACGAAGCCGACACCCGTGACCGTCGTGCGCGGCGTCGCGAACACCACCTGCCGCGCACCGCCGACGTCGGGCGTTATCTGCCGCCAACCCTCGGGCACGACCTCCCGGATCCCGACCGTGCCGCCGGCGTCGGGAATCACGAGGGCCAGCGTGTAGTCACCCGCGGAGTTCGTGCGGGCCGCGACCTCGCCCTTGTCCAGCCGCCCGTTGGCGTTGGCGTCGGCGTAGACGACCCAATTGGCGAGCGGCCTGCCGGCCGTGTCGGTGAGCGTGCCCGACACACGGCTACCGGCGAAATCCTGCCAGGTGTAGACACCGGAGAAGGCGGAGTAATTCAGCGCCCCCACCGCCTCGTCCAGCGTATCCTCCAGGTTGGCGTTCTGGTTCAGCTGGACGAGCGATCCGTCGTGCCAGACCGTGGGAAAGCAGACGTGGGAGATGACGTTGTCGTCGAACAGGTCGGTCAGCGCGTTATGGCCCCGGTTGAGTCCCGGGCCGACGTAACGGGTCGTGGCGTCGACGTTGTGCTGAAAGTCGTTGGTGTAGCCACGATAACGGACCGCGGGCGGACTGTTGAGCCCGTGCCCTTGTACGGCCAGCTCGTAGAGCGTCGCGTCGGACTGGATCGTTCTTTCGAGCGTGAGGTAGGTCTGCGGCGTGAAGGGTGCCCGCGGGTCGATCCCATACCGCTGGAAATCGAGCGTCAGGGCAGCTCCGAGGGAGTCGAACTCCCGCTGCGCGTCCTCGCGATAGATCGACTGGAGACGGGGATCGACGGCTGCGATCGCGGTGTGCTGGAAGATCGTCTCCGCATTGCCCTCGAGCCGTTGCACGGCGGTGAGGCCCGCCCCCTTGCCGGCTAGCATGAGGGCCGAGTAGCCCCGCCACTCCGCCGCCAAGTCGAC
>Ga0209189_1000579_pt1 | contig 30178 bp, 23 predicted proteins | sample C_130820_EF_Meta_FD_187308 | JGI IMG/M metagenome (GOLD analysis project Ga0209189, IMG submission 187308) | Freshwater microbial communities from Lake Croche, Canada to study carbon cycling - C_130820_EF_MetaG (SPAdes) (version 3) | ecosystem: Environmental > Aquatic > Freshwater > Lake... | reverse complement strand
ATGGGGCATCCGGGGCGACGGCGGAATCATACCGCACGGCGATCGTCCGACTCAAAACTGCTGCGCCACGTGCCGGCGTTTCAGCCGGGAACGGAGCCAGATCGCCGCGACATTGAGCAGGGCGATGATCGTCACCAGCAGGAACGTGATCGTGAACACCATCGGCTGGGCGGCCTGGCTGTTGGGGCTCTGGAACCCCACGTCGTAGATCAAGTAGGCGAGGTGCATGAACTCGCGTTCCGGGTGGATGAAGGGAAACGTCCGGTCGATCGGCAGGTCGACCGCGAGTTTTTTCACGCCCACGAGCATCAGCGGCGCCACCTCGCCGGCGCCGCGGGCCATGGCGAGGATCAACCCCGTCATGATGCCCGGCAGAGCGCGGGGCAGCACGATGCGGCGGATCGTCTGCCACTTCCCGGCGCCGCAGGCGTACGACCCCTCGCGCATCGAATTCGGCACCGCGGAGAGCGCCTCCTCGGTGGCCACGATCACCACCGGCAGCGTGAGGAGGGCCAGGGTGAGCGCGGCCCAGAGCAGACCGCCGGTCCCGAACGTCGGTTGATTGTCGGCCACCAGCGCCGACCGGAAGAAGAGGTCGTCGATGCCGGCGCCGAGCACGTAGCAGAAAAAGCCGAGGCCGAACGCGCCGTACACGATGCTCGGAACGCCCGCGAGATTGTTGATCGCGATCCGGATCGCCGTCGTGACCGGCCCCGGCGTCGCGTATTCGCGCAGGTAGAGCGCGGCGAGCATGCCGAACGGGGCGACGAGCAGTGCCATGATGAGCGTCATCGCCACCGTCCCCCAGATCGCGGGAAACACGCCGCCGGCGCTGTTCGCCTCCCGCGGATCGTCCGTGAGAAACTCACCCCACCGTGCCACGTAGACGCCGAGTTTCCCCCACCACGAAAGCCGATTCGGCTGCCACGCCCGCACCATGTTCGCGAGCGGCAGCGTGCTCCGTTCGCCGCCCGCCACCTCGAACTCCATGCCCCAGCCGGCGTTCTCCGCCCGCAGCCTCTCGGTCTCGGCATCGAGCACGGCCGACCGCTCCCTGACCCGCTCGGCGACCACCTCTTCCGCACGGCGGGCCGCCTCGTGGACCGCGCTCCCGCTTCCGCCCCGGAGCTCCGCCTGCACCACCGCCAACCGGGCGGCCCGCAGTTCCCGCTGCAACACGCCGCGGTCGTGCCGATCGATGTGCGCGATCTTCCTCACCCGCCGCTGCACGGCGGGGTGGACCCGCTCGTACTCGCGCCAGGCGGCTGCGGGCCCTTCCGCCACGGTCTCCTCCCCGCGCTTCAGCCGCAGCGGCAGGCCGTGGAGCCTGCCCCCTTCGAACCGCTCCACCGCGGTCGCCCAGACCGGCCGTTCGGTCCGCACGATGTCCGGGTCGTCGAACCACTCGTAGTGCTTTCCCGTCACGTCGAACGCCGCGGTCTTCAACTGCGTTCGGCCGAAGCCGGCCCGGCCGGCGGCCGGCGCGACCCGCTCCCGGGCACTGACTTCGCCCAGGGCGCTGCGGTCGCCCGACAGTTCCAACCGCACGAGCGGCTCGGGCCAGAACGTCGAGCCGCCGCGGATGGCGATGAACAGGAGCAGCCCGGCGATCATCGCGATCGCCAGCCCGAGGGCCCCTCCGGTCAGCCAGAGCATCGGCTCGCCGTGGGCCGCGAGGCTCGAGTGCGCCGATCGGAGGCGGCGCGGCGGGCGAACGGGTTCAGAGCTCATGGGCGCGCTTCCGGAACCGCTGACGAACCGCCTCGGCGAGCGTGTTGACGACGAACGTCATGGCGAAGAGCACGAGCGCCGCGAGAAACAGCACGCGGTAATGACTGCTGCCGCGGGCCGCCTCGGGAAGCTCGGTGGCGATCGCCGCGGAGAGCGTCTGGAAGCCGTTGAACGCGTTCCAGTCGATGAGCGGCGTGTTGCCCGCCGCCATGAGCACGATCATCGTCTCCCCGACGGCCCGTCCGAGCCCGATCATGACGGCGGAAAACAGCCCGCTGGCCGCCGCCGGGACGATCACGCGGAGGGCGGTCTGCCAGGGCGTGGCGCCGGCGCCCAGCGAGGCGCTGCGCAGGTGGTCCGGCACGCTCGACAGGGCGTCGTCGGCGATCGTGAACACGAGCGGGATGATCGCGAAGCTCATCCCGATCGCGACGACGAGGGCGTTGCGCTGCACGTAGGTGCCGAACAGTCCGCCGCGCGTGTCGAGCCGCAGGGCGTCGAAAAACATCGCCGCCGCCACCGCGATCGCGACCGCGAGCCCCACGCCGAGGGCGAACGTCGCGAGACCGGCGACCGCGGCCTGCCGCTGCGACCACCCCTGGCTGCGCCGCCGCAGCCACGGACCCGTCACCCGAGTGGCCAGGATTCCCGCCCCGATGCCGGAGAGCGGGAGCAGCGCCAGGACCCACCCTCCGAACCCGCTCCCGCCACGGCCGTCGAGCCACGCGCGGAAATCGCCGAGGAACAGCAGTCGCTCGACCATCGGCGCGAGCCAGCAGGCGGCGAGGACGCCGGCGGGCAGCGCCACCAGCGCGATCAGGGCGAACCGCAGGCCGCCCAGACCGTTGCGCCGGCCCGTGGGCACGAACTGCCACAGGTGCGCCCCGGCCAGCAGGGCCAACGGTACGGTGAACAGCCCTGTGATGAGCGTGATCGCAGCCGGCTCGATCAGGGGCGCCAGCACGAGACCGGCGATGAACCCGAGGACCACGCTCGGCAGGCTGGCCATCATCTCGATGAGCGGCTTGATGCGGGCCCGCCAGTGCGGCCGCATGAATTGGCTGGAGTAGATCGCCGCCAGGAGCGCGATCGGTGTCGCGAAGAGCATCGAGTAGAGCGTCGCCTTGATCGTGCCGAAGATCAGCGGCACGAGGCCGAACTTCGACTCGAAGGCCTCGTGCCCGGTGGTCTCCCAGGCATGCACGGCCCGCGGATAGTTCTCGTACCACACCCGTCCGAACAACGCGCCGGGCGACACCTCGGGATAGCCGGGATCGCAGGCCCATGTCGCCACGCTCGCGCGGTCGGCAGCCAGCAGGACGTTTTCACGCGGCGCGATCGCGAGCCGATCGACCTCTCCGACGGGCGCACCGGGCACGTGGACCTCGACGACCTCCCTTCCCGCCGTGGTCTGCAGCAACCGCACGCGACCCTTGGCGTCCGCCACCGCGAGCAGCCGCGACCGCGGAGATGCGGCCAGAGCGGTGATCGCCGCCGCGGGCGCGTCCGCGGCGAACCGGCGGCTCGCCACCAGTCGCACGCCATCCGTGGCCGTCGCCTCGGGAGTCCGCGTCGGACAGTAGATCCTCACGACTCCCGTCGAGTCGCCGACCGCGAGCGCGTTCCCGCCGAAGAGCCGCGTCACGGCCGTGACCGTCGCCGCCCCGGGGACGAGGTCGACGGTCTCCATCGCCGCCGGCGACTCGACGTTGCGAATCGCGTATCGGCGGCAGGCGCCGTCACGGGCGATCACGAACAACTGGTCTCCGAGTTCGGACACCCGCACGAACGCGGCGGGGGGATCGGACGCCGCGGGCTCGATCGTCGCCCCCGCCGACCGGGTCAGCACCGCGTCGTTGAGCAGATTGCGCCGCGACGAGGATGTCTCGACCCGCACGCGTCCGCGGGCATCCAGTGCCGCCACCAGCGGCCCCGACGGCCGCTGCGTGGCGTCGATGTCGATCACCCCGGCGTCGAGCGCCCGCGAGGGCTCGGCCGTCATCTCGAGCACCGCCCGCAGCCGCGCGTAGCGGTCGTCTCCCGACCTCACGATCACGTCGTCGCCGACCGCCCGGGCAGCGCCCACGGCGAGCGACTCCAGCCCGGCCGGCAGCTTGGACGCGGAGAGAAATTCCGATTCGAGCCCGATCCGGCCGGCGCGGAAGGAGCCGTCGGCGTACCCCACGACCGCCTGCAGCGTGCCCGGCTGGACCCGCAGCGCGGAGATGGACGAGAGCCGCTCCCCCAACGGCAGATCGACCAACTTCGCGCCGTCGCGGGCGCCGAACAGCCTCATCCGCGGCGTGGTGCCGTCGAGCACCCAGCCAACCAGTCCATCCTCGTCGCAGCCCAGCGCACAGACGGCGTTCGGCTCGCGTTCCACCGTCGCGGAGCGGAGGTAGTCGGTCGTCGCGGACCGGAACAGCGGCAGCGCCACGGCGAGAAGAAACACCCCCACGAGGAGCACGGCCCCGATCGTGCCGATCCCGCCGAGCGTGATCAGCAGACGCGCGGCCGTGTCTCCCGCCTTGACCCAGGGATGCGTCGTGCGGCGGCGGGCTCGGCCCGTGAATGTGGGCTGGGAATGCATGCCGCCTCGAAGCGCGACGCCACGGAGTCCGGGTTTACGGGGCCTCGATTCCGACGCTCTCCAGCCCGCGACGGGCGATCGGTGCCGTGACCGGGAGGTAGCCGTCCTTCTTGACGTCCTCCTGGCCGGTTCCGCTCAACACGTACCGCAGGAACTCCCGCCGCAGTGAATTGAGCGTCGAGTCGGGCTTGTAGTTGACGCTCAGGTAGAGGAACCGCGAGAGCGGGTACTCGCCGCTGTAGGCGAACTCCGATTCGGCGGGGATCGCCATCTCGCCAGCCTTCGATGCCAGCGGCACGGCCCGCACGTCGGCCGTCCGATACCCGATGCCGCTGTAGCCGATCGCGAACTTGTCGCTTGCAACCGCCTGCACGACCGTTGAACTGCCCGGCTGCTCCTTGACCGTGGGCTTGAAGTCGCCCTTGAACAGGGCGTGCTCCTTGAAATACGTGTACGTGCCGCTGGCCGCGTTGCGTCCGTAGAGGCTGATCGGCTTGTCCTTCCATTCCCCCTCGAGGCCGAGGTCGCCCCAGGTGCGGATGTCTTCCTTCAGGCCGCCGTTCCGGTTCTTGGAGAAGATGGCGTCCACCTGCTGGAGCGTGAGTTCCTGGATCGGGTTGTCCTTGTGCACGAACACGGCCAGCATGTCGATGGCCACCGGGACCACGGTCGGCGGGTAGCCGTGCTTCGCCTTGAACGCGTCGATCTCCGAGGGCTTCCAGTCGCGGCTCATCGGACCGAACGTGCAGGTTCCCTCGGTGAGCGCGGGGGGCGCCGAGGAGGATCCCTTGCCCTCGATCCCCTCCCGGACGCTCGGATAAAACTTCTTGAAGCCCTCCGACCAGTGGGCCACGAGGTTGTTCATCGTGTCCGATCCCACGCACTTCAGGTCGCCCGACACCTCGCCCGACACCTTCTCGTAGGGGGCGATGTCGAGGTCGACGGCATGCACGACAGTCTGGAGGCACAACCCTGCGGCGAGCAACGCCAGGGCTCGGACGGACGGCTTCGGCAAACACATGGGAAGGCTTCCTCGAATGGGTGCTCGGACGACGATCCAACTCATCGCGGTGGTCCTGATCACGGAGATCACGAGGCCTAGGTGTAGGGGCAGAGTGTAAGGGTTTCGTGAGCGTTGGCCAGCGGGGGCGAAAAAAGGCCGGCCGCCCGATCACGCAGGTTCCGGCGGCGGTGCGAAGCCTCTGCGCAACGTGTTCTCCGTGACCGTCCGCGGGACCATGAACTGGAGCAGGTAGTCCGGCCCTCCCGCCTTGCTTCCGATCCCCGAGAGTCGGTAACCGCCGAACGGCTGCCGGCCCACCAGCGCTCCCGTGATGCCGCGATTCAGATAGACGTTGCCCGCCTCGAGCGACTCGCGGGCCCGGGCGAGACGGGCCGGACTGCGGGAGAACACGCCGGCCGTGAGCGCGTAGGGCGTGCCGTTGGCGAGGGCGATCGCCGCCTCGAAGTCGGCCGCCCGAAACAGCGCGAGCACCGGCCCGAATATCTCCTCCTGCCCCAGAGGCCCGAGCGGATCGGCGTCGGCGAAAACGTGCGGCCCCACGAACCAGCCCGCCGCGGCGAGCGGCCCCGGATCGACGGCGACGAGTGTCCGGCAGGTTCGTTTACCGAGGTCGATGAACGTCGCGACGCGGTCGCGGGCCTCCTCGTCCACGAGCGGGCCGACCCGCGCGCCGGGATCCCGGGCCGGGCCGATCCGCAGGCTGCGCACGGCGCCCGCGAGCCGGGCGGCGAACGCGTCGTACACCCGGTCGAGTACGATCACCCGCGAGCAGGCCGAGCACTTCTGCCCCTGGAAGCCGAACGCGCTCTGGACGACGGCCACCACCGCCTCGTCGAGGTCGGCATCGTCGTCCACGATGATCGCGTTCTTGCCCCCCAGTTCGGCGATCACCCGCTTCACGAGCCGCCCACCGACGGCCGACGCCTCGGCGGCCCGACGGTTGATCTCCAGTCCGACGGCCCGGGATCCGGTGAAGGCGATCAGGGCCGTGTCGGGATGGGCCACGAGCGCCGGCCCCACCGCCTCCCCCCGGCCCGGCAGGAAGCCGACCACGGCCGGCGGCACGCCCGCCGAGAGCAGGATCTCGTGCAGCGCGAGTCCGACGAGCGACGACTGCTCCGCCGGCTTCATCACGACGGTGTTGCCAGTGACGAGCGCGGCGGCCGTCATGCCGGTGAGGATCGCGAGCGGAAAATTCCAGGGCGCGATCACGACCGCCACGCCGCGCGGCACGGAGCCGTTGACGTTCTCCTCGCCCGGCACGTCGATCCGCACGGGCCGGCCGAGCCGCTCCGACTCCCGGGCGTAGTACTCGCAGAAATCGATCGCCTCGGCGACGTCGGCATCGGCCTCCCGCCAGCCTTTCCCGACCTCCGCGATTTCAAGGGCCGCGAGTTCGAACCTGCGGCGGCGCATGATCGACGCCGCCTGGCGGAGGATCGCCGCCCGGGCCGCGAAGCCCCGCGCCCGCCAGGAACCGCAGGCGGCGCTCGCCACGGCCACGGCCCGCTCGGCGGCCGCGGCGTCGGCCGCCGCCACCCGCGCGAGCAGGCGGTCGCGCGAGGAGGGATCGCGACGCTCGAACGACTCGGGGGCCGCGGTCCGGACGCCGTCGATCACCAGCGGCACGCTCGCCGGCCCCGCCGCGAACCGGCGGTCGGCCGCGTCGATCTCGCGCTGGAGCGCCTCGCGGACCTCGGCGATGGAGAAATCGGCGAGCGGCTGGTTGTGGAACGCGGCTGCGGCCACCGCGGCGGCGGCGTCCGTGGACCCGGCCGGACTCAGCGCCGGCGGCGCCGGCGGCGCGAGCAGCGTCGCCGGCGGCACGTGCTTCACGAAGCCCGCGCGCAGGAACGAGTCGTTCGAAGAGTTCTCGAGCAGCCGCCGCACGAGGTAGGCCATGCCGGGCACCAGCTGTCCGTAGGGCATGTAGACGCGCAACCGCCACCCGGCCCCCGTGACGGCGACCTTTTCCGGGTCTCCCATCCCGTGCAGCATCTGCATCTCGACGCCGCGGCGATCGAGGCCGAGGTGTTCCGCCACCGCCATGCCGTGGGCCAGGGACCGCAGGTTGTGGCTGCCGAGCGCCGGCCGCAGCGCGTCGGCGTGCTCGATCAGGTAGCGGGTGGAAGCCTCGAAGCAGGCGTCGGTCCGCCACTTCTCCCGCCACACCGGCACGGGCCATCCGGCCGCCTCGGCATGGATCGTCTCGGCGTCCCAATAGGCGCCCTTCACGAGCCGGACCCAGACGGGCGTGCCGCGGCCGCGCGCCCATGCCGCCAGCGACTCGAGGTCGCGCGGCGACTCGCGGAGGTAGGCCTGCACGACGACGCCGCAGTGTGGCCAGTCGCGAAACTCCGGCTCGGCGGCGATCTGCCTGAAGATCGCGAGCGTGAGGTCCTTCGTGGCGTGGTGCTCCATGTCCACGTGCACCTGCGCGCCGCGGTCGCGGGCCAGCCTCCACAACGGGCGCAGACGGGCGAGCACGCGGTCGGAGGTGCCACGGGGATCGACGGCGTCGAACTGGCTGTCGAGCGCCGACAGTTTGAGCGACACGTTCACCCGCGGCAGCGGGCCGTCGATGCCGTCGTCAATCAGGGGGTCGTGGGCCCAGTGTGCGGCCTGCGGCGGAAGGTCGGTGAGGAGCCGCGTGTAGGCGGCGGCATAGGCGTCGGCCTCGTCGTCGCTCGTGACCGCCTCGCCGAGGAGGTCGAGCGTGAACGCCCGATGATGCCTCCGCTCGGCGAGCGCGGCGGCGGCGGCCTCGTCGGGATTGGAGCCGGCGATGAAGCGGCGGGCCTGGGCGAGCGTGGCAGCCCTCACGGCCCGGGCGGCCAGGGGGGCGAGCACGCCGCTGCGGGCCGCCTGGAGCGCCATCCGCAAGGCCGTCGGGAGACGCTCCACGACGCCATCGTCGAGATACTCGCGGACGTGCCGATCGAGGGCGGCCGGATCATCGAGCATCGGCATGCAGTCGACGAGGCGAAACAGCCGGACCTTGAGGTCGTCGTCCCCGGTCGCCCACTCCCCGGCCTGCTGGACCCACCAGTCGGGCGAGATCGGTGTGGGCTGCGCGGAGAGCGCCTCGTCGAGAAGTCGCCGCCCGATCGATTGCGTGGCGTTTTCGATCGCCTCGAGGTCCGCCGCCGTCAGACGGGTGGGCAGCGGGGATGTCAGGTGCGCCGCAGTGGACATTCGGAACCTCCTGGCGGGCGGATGACGCGGTTGTCGCCTCACCACAAGTCTATCAGTCGGAACCGTTTAGGCGTCGTCGGGACGGGTTTCGGCGGACGCCAGGACCGGGGTCCGCCGGGCCTGTGGTAGGATGCTTGGCATGGATGCGGGTGCATCGATCACCCGACGACCTTCCGCGAAGCATCGGCCGCCAGTGACCTCTCCGGCAGGACACGCCCTCGACCCCCTCGCAGCCCGTCTGGAAACCCGCGGGCCGGTCGTGCTCCCGGCCCTTCTCCTGTGCGACTTCGGCCACTTGGCCCGCGAGGTGGAGCGACTGGAGGAGGCGGGTGCAGCGGCCCTCCACCTCGACGTGATGGACGGCCGCTTCGTGCCCCAGTTGACCTACGGGATGGTGGTGGTGGAGGCGGTGCGACGGGCGGCCAAAGTGCCGCTCGAGGTGCACCTGATGATCGAGCAACCCGAGCGGACGATCGTCGACTACGTGCGGGCGGGAGCCGACATCCTCACCGTGCACGTCGAAGCCCTGTCCGACCCGCGGGCCACGCTCGAGGAGATTTCGGCGCACGGTGCCAAGGCCCACCTGGCGTGCAGCCCCGCGACGCCGGTGGAGCGGGTAGAGCCGTTCCTCGATCGGTGCGACGGCGTTCTCGTGATGAGCGTCGAGCCGGGGTACGGCGGCCAGCGGTTCAATCCCGTCGCGCTCGACAAACTCGCGGCCCTGGCCGAGATCCGACGGCTGCGGAATGCCGGCTATCGCCTCTGCGTGGATGGCGGCATCTCGACCGAAACGGTCGGGCCGGTCGCCGCAGCGGGAGCGGAACTGATCGTGGCCGGCAGCGCCGTGATCCGCGCGCAGAACTACACCCGCGCCATCACTGAACTCGAACACCTCGCGCGGGAGGCCGCGTGAATACCACGCACCCCGGAGACCTGAGCCACTGATGGCCGATTCCCTCGTCGTGATCCGTGCGGGAACGACCGACTACGACCTGCAGGGCCGCATTCGCGGCACGCTCGACATGCCCCTCGCGGACGAGGGCGTGGCGGAGGCGAAGGCGGCGGCACATCGCATCGCCACGCCGCTCCCGGACGCCGTCTACGTCGCGCCGGACTCGGCCTCGCTGGAAACCGCCCATCTCATGCTTCAGGGATCGGGGCTGCGGCCGCGGCAACTCGACGACCTCGCCAACCTCGACCAGGGACTGTGGCAGGGCCTGCTCGTGGACGACATCCGTCACAAGCAGCCGCGGGTCTACCGTCAGTGGCAGGACAACCCGTGGGCCGTCTCTCCTCCCGACGGAGAACTGCTCGAGGAAGCGTGCGGCCGCCTGGAGTCGGTGCTTGAATGGATCCAGAGGCGACATCCGCGCGGCCGCATCGCGGTCGTGGTGCCCGCGCCGCTCGACCGGCTGCTCCGCTGGCTCACGGGGGGCGAGGCGCTCGACGACCTGTGGGCCCGCGGGACGGTGGAATCGGCCGTCGTCGAACTGCCGCTCGCCGACCAGTGGCGGCGCTCTCCGAGGCTGGAGCGGGCCCGCGCGTGAGCCGGCGCAGCGTCTCGGGGCGGGTGCGGATAGACTGACCGGGCGTCGGGCAGGGACAGCCCGCCGATTCCGAGGTTCGGACAGGAGCAGGCGATGGAACGTGTGAGTCACGCCGCGGCCCGCCCCAAACGGGGCGTTCCCGAGGGACTGTGGCTGAAGTGCGACGGCTGCCAGGCCACGATCTACCGGAAGGAGGCCGAGGAGCTGCTCAACGTCTGCCCGCAGTGCGGCTTCCATTGGTACGTGTCGGCCGCCCAGCGCATCGCACAACTCCTCGACAGCGGCACGTTCGAGGAGTGGGACTCCCACCTGCGGCCCGCCGACCCCCTGGGATTCAAGGACAAGAAGCCCTACGCGGAGCGGATCGTGGCCGAGCAGAGGCGGACGGGCCTCTCGGATGCGGCGCTGACGGGCGGTGGCATGATCCGCGCCCGCCGCGTGGCCGTGGGCGTCACCGACTCCTCCTTCATCATGGGCAGCATGGGAAGCGTCGTGGGGGAGCGTCTCGCACGGCTCGTCGAACGGGCCACCGCGCAGAGATTGCCGCTGATCATCGTGAGCGCCTCCGGTGGCGGTGCCCGGATGCACGAGGGGATCCTCTCGCTCATGCAGATGGCGAAAGTGTCGGCGGCCCTCGCCCGCTACTCCCAGGCCGGTGGACTGTTCATCTCGGTGCTCACCAATCCCACGATGGGCGGCGTGGCGGCGAGCTTCGCCTCGCTCGGGGACCTGTGCTTCGCGGAGCCCCGGGCCCTCATCGGCTTCGCCGGCCCGCGCACGATCAAGGCCACGATCCGCGTGGAACTGCCGAAGGGCTTCCAGACGAGCGAGTTCCTCCTGGAACACGGCTTCATCGACCGGATCGTGGCCCGCAAGGACCTCAAGAGCGAGATCGCGAGGGCGATCGACTACTGCGGAGGCTGACGGCCGTCACGCGGCCGGAGCCACGGCGTCGATCTTGGCCGCGAGGATGAAGTCGTTTTCCGAGAGGCCGCCGATGGCGTGGGTGAAGATTTCGACCCACGCGTTGCGGTAGCCCTCGAGATGCAGGTCGGGGTGATGCTGCTCGCGCTCCGCGATCGCGCCGCAGTTGTTGAGGAACTTGATCGCCTCGCGGAAGTTCTTGAACGTCCAGTCGCGGCGGATCCGCTCGCCTTCGTGCGTGAGCCGCCAGCCGGGCAGGTTGGCCAGTTGGGCCTCGGCCTCGGCGCGGGAATACTTCGGCACGCCCCCCTCGCAGGGCACGCACTTCCTCGCGGTGAGCTCGCACGCGGATCGGGGGGGCGTCGTCATGGCTGCATTGTAGCATCCCGGATCTCGACGACCCGCAGCATCGACGGCTCGGGCCAGGGCTCGGGCCGCGGCTTGTCGCGATTGGCCCCGAGTGTCTCCCAGCGGAGGATGAATCGCCGCCCCGGCTCTCCCGAAGTTCCGGCGTCGTCTGCGTAGCGGACCTTCATCTCGGGAAACGACGACTCCACCTTCCACAGGCTGCGCGGATAGCGGTGCACGACCGGCTCCGTCCGCAGCACCGCGAGCGTCTCCTCGTCGAGCACCCACACGCCCGAGCCCTCCTTCACGTGGCTGAACTCGAGCCGCAGTTCGCCCTCCCGGCCGGGCTCGACGGCCCCGAGGCGGATATCGTAGTTCGGCAGCGTGCCGCCACCCGTGAGTTCGAAACGATGCTTCCAGTCGCTGAGTTGCACGACATTCCACGCCGTGCCGGTCCACCGGGCCACGAACGCCTGGGAATTGCCCGACGGATCGTATTTGAAGGAGGAGAGGAGAGGGCGTTTCCGGGAGTCGAATCCCACCCGCCCCGAGCCGTTCAGGAGCCCTCCGCCCACCGGGATCCGATCGACGATCACGCCGGGGGTGTCGAGCGTGATCGGCAGCGCGATCGGCCGGCCCGAGGCCGTCAGCCAGTGGGCGAGGTCGCGGCTTCGCGCATATGAGAGATCGTGGTTCGCGGCCGCGTCGGGCGCCTCCCGCCACACCCAGGACATGTGAAACGCCCCGTCCGGCCCGGCGACGGGAGGGAGCGGATAGGCGTTGCGTCTGCCGTCGCCGTCGAAGAGGGGCGAGTCCACCAGCCGCCGCCACGACCGCGACTTGACGTCGTAGAGGTTGAGAAACGTGCTGCCGTCGCCGCTCCTGCCCGAGCGATACTGGAACACGAGCCGGCCGTCGGCCAGTTTCATGAACACCGGATACGTGCACTGCTCCTCGTCGCGGCCCACCATCGCCGCGACCGGCTCGAACGTGTCGATCGCCCCCGGCTCGCGGGTGCGCCAGGAGGTGAGCCGGTTGCAGTGCATGTTGCCGGCGAGGTGGAGGTGGCCCGCCGAGTCGGCCGCCATCACGATCGAGTTGTGGCTGTCCCAGCCGACCACGGCCGACGCCTCCGCCGCGCCATACCGCGGGGGCCCGGCCTGCCGTGAAGGGAGGCGGAAGAATTGCCAGGCGTCGCCGCCTCGCGGTCGCGATGCGACGGTGAGATGCCGATCGGCCGCGTAGAACGCCACGTACTGCCGGTCGGGCTGCGTGAGCAGCGCGAAGCCGACGGGGTGCCCGGCCCACGCGGGCGCCACGTCGATGCTGCCGACGACCTCGGCGCCGGGAGGCGTCGCTTCCGCACGAGCCGCCGTGTCCCGGTCGACCGGCCCGAGGAGCAAGACGGCCACCGTCTGGATGGCGACGAAAACCGTCTCGCGCGACGGGTGACGTGTGCGAATGCGGTCGGTCCGGCTCATGGCGCCTCCTGAACTGGCGGGGGTCGCAGGCGCCACCTTGCTTTGATCCGGCGGCGTCGGTGACATTGACGCGGCGGCGTGCGGAGCGTGATCCCGCGACGAACCTCGACCCGGAGCCACGACATCATGATCATGCGGCGGACCGCGACGCGCACCCTGGCGACGCTCATGTGCTTCCTCGGCTGCTCGGCCGGCTCCCTGTGCGGCACCGATGCGGCGGCCGCGCCGATCCGCGTCGTCGTCTGGGACGAAAGGCAGCCGGAGCAGAAGCAAGCCTACGAAAACTTTCTCGGCAACGCGATCGCCGCGGGTCTTTCCCGCCGGGAAGGGATCGACGTGCGGTCGGTCGGCCTCGACGACGCCGAGCAGGGCCTCGCCCCGGAGATTCTCGACTGGGCGGAGGTGCTCGTCTGGTGGAGCCACCGCCGCAACGGCGACGTGAAGCCCGAGCCTGTGAAGGCGATCGTCGAGAAGGTGAAGGCGGGGCGGTTGCTGTTCGTCGGCGTCCATTCGGCCCACTGGGCGCCCCCCTTCACCGCGCTCATGGACGAGCGGGCCCGACAGGACGTCCGGCGGCAGTTCGCCGACGTGCCCGCCGACAAGCTCGTGATCACCGAGATTCCCGGCGCGCGGAAGGTGCTCGCCCGGGACGCCCGCCTGACGCCCGCCACTGACGTCGAACGCAAGCCCGACGGCACCGTCGTCGTCACGCTCCATCTGCCGGGCTGCATCTTTCCCGCCTATCGCAACGACGGGAAGCCGAGCACGGTGACGGTACTCGAGCGTGGTCATCCGCTCGCGGCCGGCCTTCCGGACGTGTTCACGCTGCCACAGACGGAGATGTACGACGAACCCTATCACGTGCCCGAGCCCGATACGGTCGCGTGCGAGGAGACATGGGCCGGCGGCGAGCGATTTCGCAGCGTGATGGCCTGGAACGTGGGCGCGGGCAAGGTCGTGTATGTGCGGCCCGGGCACGAAACGTTTCCGGTCTGGAAAAACGAGCACATGCTTCGGCTCCTCGAAAACGCGATCCGCTGGCAGCGACCGGGCCCGTAGAACGGCGGCAGGCCGACGGCTCGCTCCAGGCCTGCTCGAGCTTCAGTAGCGTCCCTGAAAGCCCGCGAAGCCGCCGTGCACGATCGTGCTCGAGCCGGCCGTGATCCCCGAGAGGTCGCCGGCGGTCGTGATGTTCGTCGGCCATTGGCCGTCGGCCTGGGCGATGTTGCCCACGCCCACCACGCGGTATCCGATCCACAGGCTCCAGTGGTCGGTCACGTCCCACGCGACGGCGGTATCGACCGAGCCCAGCCACGAGAAGACGCCGAGCGTGGAGTGGACGTTGACCGGCGCTCCCGTCGCGGTGAACGTGGCCTGCGTGCCCGCGTCGGTGGCGAGCGCGGACGTGTTCGTGATCGAGTTGCCGGCGAGCAGGAACTTCGGTACCGCCGACAACCGCAGCCGGGGGGCGAACCGCCAGTCGAACTTCGCTCCCATCTGCCCGCCGTACAGGTTGTTGTTGGTGGCGACGCTGAAGTCGAGCGGGCTCCCGGCCTGGCCCGAGAACGTGGAGAGGGTGAGCACGTCCTGCAGTTCGAAGAAGCGGAAGCCCGCGAGCCACATCAGGCTCATCGGTCGCGTCGGTCTCGCCGGATCGGGTGACAGGAATTCAGGCCGCTCCCAGAGCGCGTACAGGTAGTTGATCTCGACGTCGTTGACGAGGTCGGCCCTCGCCACCTGCTGGCTCGTCGCTCCCTGGAGAAAACTCGTGGCCGGCACGCCCCCGACCGTCGCTCCACCCGCCTGCGGAATCGCATCGATGCCGGAGACGGTGGCGGAGGCCGTCGAGTCCATGCCGAACACCCCCCAGTAGACGAACTCCAGTCCGTGATGCTGCCTGGCGCCGAACCATCGTCCGAGTTGCAGATCGACACCCCCCGGCCACGTCAGGCCGCCGGTCGTCGTCGAGAGCTGGGTGCCGCCCACGGGCTGCATCGTCGCGACGCCGCCCGGAAGCGTGCGCGTCATCACGAGGCCGCTCGCGCCGGCGAACCAGCGCGGCCAGTCGGGCAGCCGGTCGGCCGCGTTGAACGGCGTGAATCCGGGAAAACCGTCGCCGGCCGCCGGGTCCGGGATGTACATCGGCGGCGGGTCTTCGACTGGCGGCAGCGACGTCGGCGGCGGAACAGCGGGCGGTGCCGGCAGCGGTTCGGCCGGTGACGGCGACGCGGGCGACAACGCGAACGCGACGACGACCACCGCGGCGCGCAGCGACCGTGGGGGCCGGTGAAGCTGGATGCTGGGGATGTCGAATCGCATGAAGGTCCCGCGGCGGACGGCGGGGCGGGAGACTCGGGATTCCCGCGGAGAGGGTCAAGTCCGCTTTTGGCCACGGAGGGAATCCCGGCTGGCTACACTCGTTGCAACCATGTCCGCGAACCCGGGAATCTGCGCAGGATGACGGAGCGGCGGCGTTCCCGAGCCAGACCGTCACGCGCCGAGGCACTCGCCTGGCTCGATCGGCGGCTCAACTACGAGCGGGTGCGGCCGGCGGCCGGCACGTTCGCGCTCGCACGCGTGCGCCGCCTGCTCGAGGCGGTCGGATCCCCGCACGAGAAAGTGCCCGTGGTGCACGTGGCGGGCACGAAGGGCAAGGGATCGACGGTGGCGATGATCGCCTCGGTCCTCGAGGCGGCGGGGTATCGGGTGGGCCGCTACCTCTCGCCACACGTGCATCGCATCGAGGAGCGGATCGGCGTCGGCGGCGTGCCGATCGATGCAGCGGCGCTCACAGCGGCATTCGCCACCGTGATGCCGGCCGTCGAGGCCCTCGACCGGGTGGCCGCGGAGCGGGACGCCCGCGGCCCCACCTGGTTCGAGGTGCTCACTGCCGTCGCATTTCTCCACTTCGCCCGCTCGCACGTCGATCTGGCGGTGCTCGAGACCGGGCTCGGCGGGCGACTCGACGCCACCAACGTCGCGCTGCCGATCCTCTCGGTGATCACGAGCATCAGCCTCGACCACATGGCCCTGCTCGGGGGCACGATCGCGGAGATCGCGCGGGAGAAGGCGGGCATCATCAAGCGTGGCGTGCCAGTCGTGAGCGGGGCCGCGCATCCGTCGGCCCGGCGCGTCATCCGGGAGGTGGCGGCCCGGCGTCGGGCGCCGCTCCTGGAACTCGGCCGCGACTTCCGCGTGACGCCGACGGCATCTTCCCGCGGCCGCGGGCCGCTGGCCCGGCGGACTGCCACCGTCACCCTGCCTCGAAGTCTCGGCGGGGAGGGGGAACGCGAGTCCCGCTATGAAATCGGCATGCTCGGGCGCCATCAGGCCGACAACGCCGCGCTCGCCGTCGTCGCCGCCCGTCGGCTCGTCGCGATGGGGTACCGGATCCCGGAACGGGCGGTCGTGGCCGGCCTGCGCCGGACCATCCTGCCGGCCCGCATCGAGGTGGTCTCACGCCGTCCGCTCGTGGTCGTGGATGCGGCGCACAATGTCGCCTCGATGCAGGCGCTCGTCGAGACGCTCGGCCCGCTTCTGGATGCACGCCGTCCGCGCGTGCTCGTGTTCGCGGCCAGTGGCGACAAGCAGATCGAACGGATGCTGCGGCTGGCGGCCGGTCGTTTCGACCGCGTGATCGTGACTCGATACGAGACGAACCCGCGGGCCGCGACGGTCGAGCGGTTGCGCGCGGCGTGTCGCAAGGCGGGGATCGAGCCGGTCGAGACCGCTTCTTCACCCGCCGCGGCCGTCGTCCGGGGACGACTCCTCGCCGGCTCCGGCGGCCTCGTCTGCGTGGCCGGCAGCTTCTTTCTTGCCGCCGAGATCGGGCAGGGCGGCAAGGGCGACGGCCAACGCGGGATCGACGCGTCGGGGTAGATCGGCCGCGGAGTTGTCGGCAGCCAGTCCTGCGGCAGGTGGCAGGTCGCGGCGGCGCCGCCATGTGGCGACCGCCTCGCGGGCCTGGGCGGTCAGGTCGATCTGCCGGCCCTCGTCGGGGCACACGCACCACGCCGCTTCCCCGCGCCGCCGCTCGATCCCGGCGTCCGCAGGCCGGCGATACTCGGCGGTGGTGAGTTTCAGGAGCCGGCGGCCGTCGCTCAGGGGGATGATCGACTGCACCGTTCCCTTCCCGAACGAGCGGCTGCCGACGACCGCCGCCCGCCCGTGATCCTGCAGACACGCCGCGACGATCTCGGCCGCACTGGCCGTGAGCCCGTCGATGACGACCGCGATCGGCACCCCCCGGAGCAGCTGGCCGTCCGTGGCATGACGCGCATCGACGGTGTCCGTGGCCCCGGCTCCGCGACGCCGTGTCGAGACGATCAGCCCGCCGTCGAGGAACCGGTCGCAGACCTCGACGGCCGCGGTCAGCAGTCCGCCCGGATTCCCGCGGAGGTCGATCACCAGCCCGCGCAGGCCGGGCAGCGCCGAGATCGACGCGAGGGCCGCGTCGAGTTCCGCCGCGGTCCGTTCGCCGAAACCGGTGATTCTCACGAGGGCGACTCCCTTCTCTCCCTCGATTCTCCAGTCCCACGTCCCGTCGGGCAGCCGCCGGTCGCCGAGCACGCTCTCGGTGCGCACGATCTCGCGCACGATGTTCACCTCCCGCGGAGCCACGAGGAGGTCCACGCCATCCACCCCGCCGTCCGGTGGCGGGCCGCCCGCCGGATCCGGCGACACCACGCCGGGCGGTATCGGGCCCGGCGACAGGACGCCGAGGAACACGTTCGAGCCCACGTCGCCCCGCAGCAGCGCCACCGCATCCCGCACCGACATCCCGCTCACGCTCTGCCCGTTGATCGCCACGATCCGGTCGCCTGCCAGCACGCCCGCCCGCCAGGCAGGCCCGCCCACGATCGGCGCATGCACCACGATGCCGCCGTCGTGCGCGACCAGTTCGAGACCGACGCCGCCGAACTGCTGGTCGAGCGTCGCCTCCAGGTCGCGGCGCGCCGTTCCATCGACGAGCGCTGAGTGCTCGTCGAGCCGGGCGACGATCGCCTCGAGCGCCGCGGTCTCGAGCTCGGCGGCGGCGGGCGGCTCGAGGGATGCCCGCTCGATCACCGTCAGCACCTCCCCGACGTGCCGCCCGCGCTGATCGTGGTCGCGGGCCAGCCACGCCACGAGCGAGATGGCCGTGATCAGCGTCAGGAGCAGGAGGTTGCGCTTGGGCATGGCGGAGGCGGGCGGTTCAGGTGAAGGCCACGGTCGCCCCGGGGGATGCGAACTGATGGCCCTTCGGCACCACCGTCACGCCCAGGGGCGAAACCGTCAAGCCCCGGGCCAGATCCTCCCCGGCATCGAACCCGATCTCCATGCCCGGAGGGACACGCACCCCTTTGTCGATGATCGCCCGACGGATCCTCGCATGACGCCCGATGACCACCCCCTCGAACAGGATGCTCTCCTCGATCCGAGCATAGCTGTTGACGCGCACGCCCGGACCGATGATCGACCGCGTCACGCGTCCTCCCGAGACGATCGCCCCCTGGCAGACCAGGCTGTCGGTCGCCTCGCCGCGACGGGCGTCGGGCCCCTCTGCGGCGAACACGAACTTCGGTGGTGGGTAGGCCGGATGGTGCGTCCGGATCGGCCACTCCTCGTCGTAGAGATTGAGCTGCGGATCCACCTCGATCAGGTCCATGTTGGCCTCGAAGTAGGCGTCGATCGTGCCCACGTCGCGCCAGTAGGCGTGCTGCTTGCGGTTCTCGTCGCGAAACGGAAACGCATGGACCCGGTGCGTCTCGATCACGGCCGGCAGCAGGTCGTGGCCGAAGTCGTGATTGCTCGCCGGGGCATGGGCGTCGTGCCGCAGCCGCTCGAGGAGGAACGGCCACGAGAAGCAGTAGATGCCCATCGATGCCAGGCACATGTCGGGCTGGCCGGGAAGGGCCGGCGGATCGGCGACCTTCTCGCGGAAGGCCCGGACGCGTCCCGCGGCATCGACTTCCATCGTGCCGAACTCGCGGGCCTCCGCCCGCGGCACCGGCAGCGCGCCGATCGTCACGTCGGCGGACCGCTCCTCGTGCGCGGCGATCAGCGACTGGTAGTTCATCTTGTAGATGTGGTCCCCCGCGAGCACCACGACCAGCCGGGGCGCGGCCATCTCCAGCGAGTAGATGTTCTGGTAGACCGCGTCTGCGGTGCCGAGATACCAATTGTCGTCCACGCGCTGCTGCGGAGGCAGCACGTCGAGGCACTCGCCGAGGTCGCGGCAAAAGAACCGGTGCCACCCGAGGTTGAGATGCCGGTCGAGACTGCTGGCCTTGTACTGCGTGAGGAGGAGCACCCGCCGCAGCCCGCTGTTGAGGCAGTTGGAGAGGGCGAAATCGACGATCCGGTAGAGGCCGCCGAAGGGAACGGCCGGCTTCGCGCGGTCGCGGGTCAGCGGATCGAGCCGGGCTCCCCGGCCGCCGGCCAGCACGACCGCCACGACGTCCCGCATGCGCGTGTTGTCCGCTTCGATCGAACGCATCGAATCAGAGTCTCCTGTCCCGAATTCCGCGCTCCTTCGGGGTGGGCCGTGTCATCCGCCGCCAGGCTGACGAGGCAATATACGCCGCGGTCCAACCTTCCGAAAAAGACCGATTTCCAGCCGCCAAGCGGTCTGGCAGCGAGCGCCCCCGTTTCCTACGATCCCGCCCCCTCGTCGCCTCGCAGGCCCCCCATGGCACCACGATCCAAGGCTTCCCGTCGTCGCGAACACGACTCCGACCCGATGGAGGCTCTCAAGCCCCTGCTCGTCCTGGGGCTGCTGGGCACGATCCTCTACGGCGCCTACTCGATCGTGCAGCGCGGCCCCACGGCCGCGGGACCGGCCTGGCAGCCGCCGTCCTCCCCCGTCGCCGCGACGGCCACGGATGCGCCGCCATTCCAGGCACCGGCCGTCGAAATGCAACCACCCGCCGCGACGGCGGCCGCCGTCACGAGTCCGGCCGTTTCCCCAACTCCGTTCCCCGCCCCACCGGGTGCAGGCGGCGGCCTGCCGACGACTGGCGCCGGCAGCGCGCCGGCCGCCGTTCCGCCCCCGCCGCCGAGCCGCGGCGTGGTTGCCCCACCGGCCGTCGTGGAGACCGCCCCCGACCAGCCGCCGACCTACCTCACCGCCCAGGCGGCAGCCCCGCCGGTCGATGTGCCTCCGGCCCCGCAGTCCCGGCCCGGCCCGCTGCCCGTCGAATCACCCGCACGCTTGTCCCCGGCGCCGTCCGTCGGCGGCCCCGGCGCCGCCGCGGCCTTCGCGTCCGACTGGGCGGAGGCACATGACAAACTGGCCTCGGGCCGCTACGCCGAGGCCCTCGCGGTGCTGTCGGTGTGGTACGACGACACGTCGCTCGGAGTCGAGGAAAGCCAGCGGCTCGAGGACCTTCTGGGCCAGTTGGCAGGCACGGTGATCTATTCCCAGCAGGATCTGCTCCTGCCGCCACACGTCGTGGCGGCGGGCGAGAGCCTCCAGGCGATCGCCGCTCCCCTGGGAGTGCCCTGGCAACTGCTCGCGAAGATCAACGGCGTCGAGGATCCGGCGAAACTCGTGCCCGGGGAGCAGCTCAAGGTTGTCCGCGGCCCGTTCGACGCCGTCGTGAGCATCTCGCGCGGGAGACTCAGCCTCCAGGTGGGCGGCAACTACGCCGGCAGCTTTCCGGTGATCGTCGGGCGACAGGTCCAGGAGCGGGTCGGTGCCTCGCTCGCCGTCGTCGACGTGCGTCGCGGCGGACAGCCCGCACCCGCCGGGCCGGGCGGCCCCGCCCAGGTCGCCTACATGGCGGCCGGCAACGCTGCGATCGTTCTCGGCGACGGACTGTCGATCGAGGCGGTGGAAGATCCGAGCCTGATCGCCGATCGGGCACCGAGCACCAGCCTCGTCGTGGCGGCGGGCGACCTCGATGAGATCGTCGATATCCTCGGCCCCGGCTCGCACGTCCTCGTGCGCAAGTAGGCCGGGTCCCGGACCCGGCGTGGCCCGGGTCGCGTCGGCATCCTGACGAAGTGTCCGGAACGGCCGCCGGGTGTTTCGCGGCCGCATGGCCCCCCTTGCCGATTCTTTGCCGCACACGGCCCGCGCCGTCTACCGTTGCCGTCCCCGGCGGTCCGCCCTGCGTCAGGATCGGACCGTACGCATCCCCCGGGGAACTCACGTGAGGGTTTGAAAGATGATTCGCAAGACCATGGTTCGTGTGATCGGAGCGCTCGTCTGTCTGACGGCGGTGGCCGCCGGCTGGGATGCCGAGGCGGCCCACTGTCGGCATCGCCGCTGCTGCTCCACCTCGTGCTGCACGCCGTCGTGCTGCTACGACCCGTGCTACCGGCCGGTGTGCGAGACGGCCTGCGCGCCGGCGTGTTGTGCGACCGTGGCGACCTGCTGCGCCCCCGTCAGCTATGCCGTCGTGCAGGAGACGGTGATCCTGCCGTCGGCCTGCTGCGCGGCGACGACCACCACCCGGGAGACCACCGTGGTCGAGAAGTCGGCCGAGCCGACCACGCGGCTGGCGTCGGCGCGTCGCTGAGCGACGCCGATCGCAGATGCCGTCAAGCGTTGCGGGCCCGCGGTGGAACTCACCGCGGGCCCGCTTGCTTCCTGGCGACACGCCCCGCCTCGGCCGCATCGCATTCGCCATTCACCCGGGCCGGCAGACTTCGTGCACGGCCCACCACGCCTTCCGCCGCCCCGCCCTGCGTTCGCCTAGCGCACCGCCTCCTGCAGCATCTTCGCGTTCGGCACGGAGTGCCGCGACACGAGGCCGTTCTCGCGGGTCTCGATCACCGTCGCCACGGGGCCGACCTCGCGAACCGTACCCTCGAGCGTGCCCACCGTCACGACGTCGCCAGCCTGGAGCCGCTGCCGCACGTAGTAGCCCGACAGGATCCCGCTCATCACGTCCCGGCCGCCGAGGCCGAAGGCGAGCGCGAACCCGGCCGAGAGGCCGGCCGACGCGATCAGGATCAGCTTCTCTAGCAGGGCGAATTGGATGCCGAGCTGGTTGAAGGCCGCGATGAACGTGAGGATCGAGAGCACCCAGTAGCAGCCGCCGGCCAGATACTCGGCGTACGACAAACCGACGCGGTCGGCGCTGGTCGCCACCACTCCGCGGAGGAACGTCGCCGCCAGGAGGCCGATCACCACCACCACGGTCGCGACGAGCAGCCGGGGAATGTAGTTCACCACCTCGCCCATCGCGTTCGAGATGCTGTCGAGGCCGAGGATGTTGAAGGCCGCCATCGTGAACACGCACATCAACAGCCAGAACACGATGCCGCCGACGATCGCGGGGAGCGGCCGGCGGATGCCGACGTCGTTCATGCTCTTGGCAAGACCGCTCTTCTCCGCGGCCGTCTGCAGACCGATCTTCTCGCTCACCACCGCGATCACGCCGCCCACCCAGCGAGCCACGACGTAGCCCACCACGAGCACCACCGCCATCGCCACCACCTTCGGCGCGAGCAGGATCACCTGGCTCCAGGCCTGGGTGAAGCTGTCCACGAGCGCCTGTCTCGAAACGTTGACCGTGTCGGCGGCCGACTGCCCGACCTTCGTGAAATCGTTCATCGAATCTCCTGTGTAAAACCCGTCCCTGGTCGTCCGAACTTCTTCCTGCCCGCCGGCGCCACACCGGCGGGTGTTCTTCGGTGGCGGACGTCTCGCCCGCCGGAGAGTGAGTTGCCGCCCGCACCCGCCGCGCAACAAAAAAATTTTTTGCCCGAAATCCCGCGGCGCAGGGTGTCAGCGGGCCGGGGGAAGTCTGCGACGCGGGGGCGTCAGCGACGCGGGGGGTCGCGGTCCGGCCAGCGGCCGGTGAGCGTCAGTCGCGCGGCGGCCGACAGGGCCGCCGCCATGTGGACGACGGCCCAGATCGTCGCCCCGAAGGCGAATTCGAGGATGTGCGCCGCAAGCAGCCGGGGATGGAGCTTCCGCCGCACCCCCGCCGTGAAGGTCTTCGCAGCCGGTACCGGCGGCACCTCGATCTCGGCAAGCTTTTCCAGTGGATCCACGGCATGTCGCCCGTCGGCGTCCTGGGGGTGGTCGGACATGTTCATCCTGCCTGCGTCGCCAAGCGGGCGCGGATGCGGCTCACCCGCATCCGCAACGCGGCCGGGGTGGAGCCGAACATCTCGGCCAGTTCATCGTATTCATGCCCTTCGGCGAATTTCATGATCACGAGGGCGCGATCCTCCTCGTCGAGGTCGGCGAGGAGCTTCGTGATGTCGTGGCCGGCATCGACCGCCGCGCTGGCTTCCGGCTCGCGGGAAGCCTCCTGGTCGATGCATTCCGCGCCACCGGACTCCTCGCGGCGGCGGCGGCGGGAGCGGGAACGCCGCACCGTGAGGCAGGTGCGGATCGCCACGCCGTGCAGCCAGGTCGAGTAGCGGGAACGTCCCGCGAACCTCTCCCGTTCGAAGAACAGCCTCACGAACACCTCCTGCGCGGCGTCCTCGGCGTCGTGCTCGCTGCCCATCAGGCGCCAGCACACCCGCCACACCTTCTCCCGATGCCGCTCCATGAGAGCCGTAAACGCGGCGCCGTCGGATCCCTCGCGGGCCGCCTGCGCGGCGAGCGCCTCGTCGGAGAGTGCGGCGAGTCCGGCGATGTCGGACGTGTCGGGGGGCATGATTCGGAGGTGAGGGTGCCCGACGCCGCGGCTACGAGTCGAGCAGGGCGGCACGGGCCCGCGCCAGCGCGTCGTCGACGGCGGCCTCGGTCTCGGCTTCGGCCACGAGACGCACGATCGGCTCGGTGTTGCTCGCCCGCACGAGCAGCCAGCCGCCCGCGAAATCGAGCCGCAGGCCGTCGAGCCGGCTCGCCGTCGCGCGAGCAAACGCCCGCTCCACCCTTCCGTACCCGGCGGCCAGCGCGGGCCCCTGCACGTTTGGCGTGAGGTCGATCCTCGTCTTTTTCATCACGCGTCGCGGCAGCGCGAGGGCCAGGTTCTCGAGCGTGGCGTCGGGGCCCTCTTTCGCCATCCGTTCGAGCACGAGGGCCATCGCCACGAGGCTGTCGCGCACGAGCACGACCCGCGGATCGATCACGCCCCCGTTGCCCTCGCCGCCGAGCACGGCGCCCCGGGCGAGCATCTCATCGACGACATTCGCCTCGCCCACCGCCGACACCAGGCAGGGAACGCCGTGGCGGGCCGCGATCGCGGCCGCCATGCCGCTCGTGGAGCAATTCACGACGATCGGGCCGCGGTTCTTTCCGAGCACCGCTTCGACGCACAGGGCGAGCGTCGCCTCCTCGCCGATGTAGCGTCCCTCGGCCGTGGCGATCGCGAGCCGGTCGGCATCGGGATCCTGGAAAAAACCGACGTCGGCGGCGCTGTGCCTGATGTGCGGCAGCATCCCGGCGAGATTCTCCGCCGTGGGCTCCGGTGGATGCTCGAAGAGCCCGTCCGGCTCAGCACCCTCGATCACGAAATCGCAGCCGAGCCGTTCGAAGAGGAGACGCGCGGCACGGCTGCCCGCACCGTGACCGGCGTCCAGCCAGACCCGGAGCCGCCGTCGTCGGATCGCCTCGACGTCCACCGTCTCGGTCACCAACCGGACGTGCGCCGGTCCGCCATCGACCTGCCGCACTGCACCGCGCGTGACGCCCCCCGGAGACGGGCCCGGGGCCCCCGCCCGGAATCGCTCCAGCACCGCCGCTCCGGCCGCCGCCGGCAGGACCCGGCCCGCCGGAGAAAACAGTTTCAGGCCGTTGTACTCGGGCGGATTGTGGCTCGCCGAAATCTGCATCCCGCCGGCCGCGCGCTCCTGGCGGACGACGATCCCGACGGTGGGCGTGGCAGCCACGCCGCAGTCGATCACGTCGCGGCCGCAGGCGGCGAAAAAATCGGCGATCGCCGCGGCGAACAACGGGCCGTGCGTCCGGCCGTCGCGGCCGATCACGATCGGGCCGGTTGGCAGCGTTTCCGCGAACGCCGCCGCATACCGCACCGCCACCTCCGGCGTGAGCGTCGTTCCCACGACCCCGCGCAGCCCCGAAACACTCACGATCAAGGTGTCGGCCATGTCGCGGGGGAGTATAAAACGGCCGCGTGAAAACCGGCCACAGCGGCTCCGAATCCCTCCTCGAGTTCCGACCGACGATGACCACGACGAACGACTCCGCCCGGCTCGCCGCGATCGACGCGGCGCGAGCCGCCGGCACGATCACCGATCATTCCGCCCGCACGATGCGGGCCTGGCTCACGGAGCCGCGTTACGCGGAATTCGCTCCCGAACTGGCGGCCCGGATCGACGAGGGCCGCTGGAAGGAACTCGACGACGTCTACTGGACCGTGATTCCCTTCGGCACGGGCGGCCGCCGCGGCACGATGTATCCGGTCGGCTCGAACGCCATCAATGATCGCACGATCGGCGAGAGCGCCCAGGGCCTCGCCGACTACGTGCAGTCGGTCGTCCCGGCCGGCACGATCCCCACCTGCTCGATCGCCTATGACACCCGGCACCGCTCCGAGCACTTCGCCCGCCTCTGCGCCGAGGTGCTGCTGGCGGCGGGCTTCCGCATCTTCTTCCTGCGTGGCTTTCGCAGCACCCCGGAACTGTCGTTCACGGTGCGCGAGACCGGGAGCACCTGCGGCATCATGGTCACGGCGAGCCACAATCCGCCCAGCGACAACGCCGTGAAGGTCTACTGGTCGGGAGGCATCCAGGTGCTGCCACCGCATGACAAGGGGATCATCGACCGCGTGATGACGGTGGACGTGGTGCGGCGCGAGAGTTTCGATGCGGCCGTGTCCGACGGCCGCGTGCGGTTCGTCGAGCAGGAGATGGACGGGGCGTTCGTGTCCGCCGTCCTCCGGCAGTCGGCACCGGGGCCGCGCGACCTTTCCATCGTCTACACGCCGCTGCACGGCGTGGGCGCGACCGCCGTCGTGCCCGTGCTCCGGGGCGCGGGCTTTTCCCGCCTGCAGGTCTACGGCCCGCACGAGCGGCCTGACGGCGATTTCCCGAACGTGCCGGGGCACGTCGCCAACCCCGAGAACCCGGCTGTCCTCACCGGCCCGATCGAAGAGGCGCGGGCCGGGGGCGCCGACCTCGTGCTGGCCAGCGACCCGGACTGCGACCGGCTCGGCGCCGCCGCGCCGCTCACCCGCGCCGCCGGCTCGGCCTGGGGCACGCTGACCGGCAACCAGCTCTGCGCCCTGCTCTGCGACCAGGCGATCGGTGCGCGGCAGGCGCGGGGGGAGTTTCGCCGTGGCGACTTCATCGTGACCACGCTCGTGACGAGCGGCCTCGTCCGCCGCGTCGCGGAGTCCCGCGGCGTGCGGGTCGACGACACCGAGCTGGTCGGTTTCAAGTGGATCTGTGCCGCGCTCGACAGGCTCGGCCCCGACCACTTCGTGTTCGGCACGGAGGAGTCGCACGGCTACCTCGCCGGCACGCACGTGCGCGACAAGGACGCGAGCGTCGCGGCCCTCCTCATGGCCGAACAGGCGGCCGCCCTGAAGGCCGCGGACCGCACTCCGCACGAAAGGCTCGACGAACTCTACGTCAGCCATGGCTGCCACCAGGAGCGCCAGATCTCGATCATGCTGCCGGGGGCGACCGGCATGGACAGAATGCAGGAGATCATGGCCACGCTCCGCGCGAAGCCGCCGGCCGCGCTCGGCGGTCTCGACGTCGTCCGTACGCGGGATCAGGCGAGCCTCTCGACCTGGACGCCCGGCACCAAGCCGAACACCTACGAGGGCGTGAAGAGCGACCTCGTGATCTTTGATCTGGCCGGACTCCCCGGCGCGGGCACGGTCCTCGCCGACGGACGGTTCCCGCCGCTGGCCAACGCCGTCGCCGCCCGCCCCTCGGGCACCGAACCCAAGATCAAGTTCTACCTCTTCACCGCGGCGCAGCCGGACGCCCCGGCGACGCTCGCGGCGACGAAGGCCCGGCTCCAGGAACGGCTCGACGCGCTGGAACGCGACCTGCGCGCGATCGTCGAAGCGTGAGCCGACACGTTCCGGCGGCTAGCGGCCCGCGCCGCTGGCCGCGATCGCTTCGGCGACCTCCATCCGGCCGAGCGGCCGCCGCTTGTCCGCCATGCCGTCCACACCTCCCGCCGGCCAGGTGGACGGGTCGGCGTACAGGCCGGTGTCGCCGTACTCCTTCTGCAGCCGCTCGAGTTCGGCCTGCAGTTCCTCGAAGCGGGCGGCCACCGTCGGCGACGTCGCCTCCACCGGGTCGAAGAGGAGGTTGCGCTGCTCGGTGGGATCGGCGACGAGGTCGTACATCTCCCACGCGTCCTTGCCGGGATAGCGGATGAGTTTGTGGGTGGCGGTGCGCACGCCGTAATGGGCACGCGTGTTGTGATGCCCAGGATCATGGTAGTAGCGATAGTAGACGCTGGTGCGCCAGTCCGCAGGCGTCTCGCCGCGCAGCAGCGGCGCGAGGCTGCGTCCCTGCATCGACTCCGGCACCGACAGGCCGGCGAGATCCAGGATCGTGGGCGCGAGATCGATGTTGGCCACGAACTCCCGTGGCGCGATGCCCGCCCGAATGCCCGGACCGCGGGCCAAGAGCGGCACCCGCAGCCCCGGCTCGTACATGAACCGCTTGTCGAACAGCCCGAGGTCGCCGAGGTACCAGCCGTTGTCGGTCGAGTAGATCACGATCGTGTCACCTGCGAGCCCTTCGCCGTCGAGCCAGTCGAGCACCTCGCCGACGCCATCATCCACGCCCTGCACGCAGGCGAGGTAGTCCTGCATGAAACGGCGATACTTCCAGCGCACGAGTTCGGGTCCGACGAGCCGGCGACCATCGACCTCCAACTCCATCGGCTTCCCGGCCAGCCATCGCTGGCGCTCACGGGGCGAGAGCCCGTCGGGCGGGACCAGTTTGAGATCGCCGCGGGTCAGGTCGCGGGCGATCGTCTGCTCGTTTTCGGGCAGCGCGGCCGGCCGCGTGTCGTAGGTGTCGAAGAGTGTCGCGGGCTCCGGCGGCTCGTAGTCGGCGAACTTCCCGCGGTTGCGCGGATCGGGCTCCCAGCCGCGGTGCGGCGCCTTGTGGTGGAGCATGAGGAAGAACGGTTTGTCCCGCGGCCGCGTGCGGAGAAACTCGAGGCCGAGGTCGGTGGTCACCTGCGTGCAGTGCCCCTCGATCGAGAGCGTGCCGCCGGGCACGATGAACGTCGGATCGACGTAGGTCCCCTGTCCCGGCAGGACGATCCAGCGATCGAAGCCGCTGGGGTCGGTGCCGAGATGCCACTTCCCCACGACGCCGGTGTGGTAACCGCCGGCCTGCATCCGCTTGGCCAGGTGATCACGCGAGGCGTCGAACGCATTGAAGACGGGAACGCCGTTCCGGTGGGAGTATTGCCCCGTGAGGAGCGTGGCCCGGCTCGGCGAGCAGATCGAGTTGGTGACGAATGAATTGACGAACCGCGCTCCCTCGGCGGCGATCCGGTCGAGGTGCGGAGTCCGGTTGACCCGGGAGCCGTACGCGGAAATCGCGTGCTGGGCATGGTCGTCGGTGAAGATGAAGAGCACGTTCGGCCGCCCCATCGGGGCCGCGTTCGCCTCGGCGACGACCGCCGCGAGGCCCAGAAGAACGAGGAGCACCATGCGAATCTCCCTGCCGCGCGAGCGAGGCCCCGATCGGTCGGCCGATCACCGCGGAACACACTATACTCGGGATGATGTGCGATCGTGCCGCCGAGACGACACCCGCCGACACCGACGCCGCCGCGGCGGCCCGCGATCGCTCGACGGCCGCCGAGAAGGTGCGGTCGTTTCCCCAGTCGCCGGGCGTGTACCTGATGAAGGACGCCGCCGGCAGGGTGATCTACGTCGGCAAGGCGAAGAATCTCCGCGCTCGGGCGGGAAGCTACTTTCTCAAGGCCGCCGAGACCGATCGGCGCACCGCCGATCTCGTTCGCGAGATCCGCGACATCGACTTCCTCGAGGCCGAGAGCGAGGTCGATGCACTGCTGCTCGAGAGCCGGCTCATCAAGGACGTGCAGCCACGGTTCAACTCCGACCTCAAGGACGACAAGACGTTTCCCTACCTTCAGATCACCACCCACGAGGACTATCCCCGGGTCGAGTTCACTCGCACACCGCGGCCGAAGGGGGTGAAGCTCTACGGGCCGTTCACCAGCGCCGGCAGCCTGCGCGGCGCGATCGTGGTGCTGCAGCGGATCTTCAAGTTCCGCACGTGCTCGCTCGACATCGATGCCGACGACCCGCAGTGGCGCTGGTTCCGGCCCTGCCTGCTCGCCTCGATCGGGCAGTGCACCGCCCCCTGCAATCTCCGCATCACGAAGGAGGACTACCGCAGGGACATCAACCGGCTGAAGACGTTCCTCGAAGGGGGGAAGAAGCGGCTGCTCGAGGAGATGCGGCAGGACATGCTCGCCGCCTCGACGGCGCTCGAATTCGAGAAGGCGGCCCGGCTCCGCGACGAGATCCGGTTGCTCGAGACGCTCGACCAGCGGGGCGACCTCGAGGAGAACGTGCAGCCGGAGGTGTTCCTCGTCGATCCGAAGAAGGGGCTCGCCGGCCTGGAAAAGGTGCTCGGCCTGAAGAAGCCCCCCCGCGTGATCGAGGGCGTGGACATCGCGCATCTGGCGGGCGACGAGACCGTCGCCAGCCTCGTGCAGTTCATCGACGGACTGCCGTTCAAGCCGGGCTACAAGCGGTATCGGATCAAGACCGTCGACGGCATCGACGACTTCAAGAGCATCCACGAGGTGGTGTCACGCCGATTCGCGCGGCTCGCGCGCGAGGGGGAGCCGCTCCCGGACATTTTTCTGGTGGATGGCGGGAAGGGACAGCTCTCGGCGGCGCTCGACGCGCTCGAGTCGCTGGGGATCGAGCCCCCGTGCGTGATCTCGCTCGCCAAACGCGAGGAGGAGGTCTTCCTGCCGGGCCGCAGCGAGCCGCTCCGCCTCACCCGTGACTCGTTCTCGTTGCGGCTCCTCGAATACGTCCGCGACGAGGCCCACCGCTTCGCCCAGCACTACCACCACCTGCTGCGCGGCCGGAAATTCACCTCCGGCTGACCGGTCGGGTACTCGGCCGAAATCCTTGCCGACGCTCACCTTGCAAAAAATGGTCCCGGGTGGCGGCCGGATTGACGCGGGATCGGCCGACCGGTGCTACGATACATGACGATAGAACATGACGATAGAAAGAGGAGCTTCGGTGGGAAGGTTCCTCGGTCTTCAGGAGTGCCCGGCCATGTCCCGTCCCCGATCCCTGCCGGCGTGCGGGGGTCCCCCGCAGGGCAACCGTCGCGAATTTCTCCAGGTCGGCTGCCTGGGCGGTCTCGGTCTCTCGCTCGGGTCGCTGTTCCGCATGCAATCGGCCGGGGCCGACACGAAGTCGTTCCAACACTTCACCGGCACCGCCCA
>Ga0209189_1000578_pt1 | contig 30214 bp, 28 predicted proteins | sample C_130820_EF_Meta_FD_187308 | JGI IMG/M metagenome (GOLD analysis project Ga0209189, IMG submission 187308) | Freshwater microbial communities from Lake Croche, Canada to study carbon cycling - C_130820_EF_MetaG (SPAdes) (version 3) | ecosystem: Environmental > Aquatic > Freshwater > Lake... | reverse complement strand
GCGAATCATGTACAGGCCCCACGTTATTGGGAGATGGGCGAGAGCCAAGACTCTGATAGCCGAGAATTTAAATGGAATAACTACATCAGTCGTTATCACATGCGTCATCTCGATATGATGGATCTGCTCGCTAAATTCAATGGTCGCGCAAATGCACCCTTGGATGGCTTAGCAAAGCTCTGTGGCTTTCCGGGCAAGATGGGTATGGATGGCAGTCAAGTCTGGCCTGCTTATCAGGACGGCAAGATTAATGACATCCGTCGTTATTGCGAGACTGATGTTGTTAACACCTATCTCATGTACTGTCGCTTTCAGTTATTGCGTGGCGGGTTTTCGCTTGAGGAATATCAAGAAGAAATTGATTTTGTAAAAGCCTATCTTGAACAAGAAGCCAAAGAACCGAATGGTAGTCAGTGGCAAGAATATCTGCAGGGTTTTTCAGCAGATGCGTAGAGGGGATAAGCCAGTCAATATTGAAGTGACTGAGCCCATTACAGTTGAAGCGCTAGATTTGGATGCCCAAGGCATAGCCCGCTTACCTTCCATGCCCCCCGTACCCCCCACTGAAGAAGAGGCAAGGAATAGCCCAGAGGCGGGTCAAAGTGGTAAGGTGATTTTCATTAAAGGCGCATTGCCAACCGAGTTGGTGACTTACACCATTACGAGTGATAAAGCCCGCTTTAGTAAAGCCAAAGTACGCGACATTCTCAAGCCTGCGGTATTTAGGGCGGTGCCTAAGTGCAAAGCCTTTGGTGTGTGTGGCGGCTGCACTATGCAGCATTTAGATATTCGCGCTCAAGTCGCCATGAAGCAGCGCGTACTCGAAGATGACTTGCAACATATCGCCAAAGTAAAGCCAGAAGAGATTCTGCGCCCTATGGGTGGTCCCACATGGGAGTATCGTCATCGCGCCCGTTTAAGCGCAGTCAACCGCTCCATTAAAAAAGGTACGGTACTGATTGGCTTTCATGAAGGTAAGAGTGGGTATGTAGCAGATATGTTGGCCTGCGAGATTTTGCCAAAGCATGTATCTGATTTATTACCAGAAATGCGTAAATTAGTCATGGGTCTGTCTATCGTCGATCGGATGCCACAGATTGAGATTGCAGTTGGTGAGCCTGAAGATGCGTTATCTGACGATCCCAAAAAATCGAAGCCAGTAACTGCTTTGGTATTTCGTAATCTGCAGCCTTTAACGGCGGAGGATGAGCAACTGCTACGTGCCTTTGCGGATCAGCATCAGGTATGGGTTTGGCTCCAGCCCAAGGGCATTGAGACAGTAGCGCCTTTTTATCCAGAGACGGGCAAGCTTTGCTATCGTCTGCCTGAATTTGAAATCGAGATGCCGTTTAAGCCTGCAGACTTCACGCAAGTAAATCATATGATGAATCGCGCACTAGTGAGTAGGGCGATTCGCTTATTGGAAGTAAAGCCTACGGATCGTGTTCTTGATTTATTTTGTGGCATTGGCAATTTCACATTACCCCTTGCCAGAAAAGCAAAAGCAGTTTTAGGTATTGAAGGTCTCGAAAGTTTGACGACGCGTGCAAAAGCGAATGCGGGACACAATGGACTTATCGATAAAGCCAGCTTCATGCAAAGCGATTTATTTTTAGTCACAACAGAGACGATTGCATCGTGGGGCAAGGCAGAGCGTTGGCTAATGGATCCACCGCGCGAAGGTGCGATGGAAATTTGCCAAGCCCTTGCAGAGTTGCATCTTCAGCAAAGTCACTTACTACCGCAGCGCATTGTCTATGTCTCCTGCAATCCCAAAACCTTAGCCAGAGATGTAGAGATCTTGTGCCATCAAACTGGTTATACATTGAGCAGTGCAGGGATTATTAATATGTTCCCGCATACCTCCCACGTTGAGTCTATGGCCGTTTTTGAGCGCGCATTCCTTTTATAAGTCTTACAAGGCTCCGTAAGCTCCTTAAATCCTTGTTTTAGAGCTATTTTTCTGAGGAATATGCCCTAAATACGAGCATAAGGCCTATTCCAGGTGCATTTACTCAAAATACAGGTCTTATAGAAGAGTAGATTGAACTTGTGCAGTAATGAATTGCTGCTCATCCTTTCCACCTTCGGGAGAGCGTCATGAAAGCCTCAGATAGTTTTGTGATCTTATTGATATTGATAGCATTGTCTTATGCAGTGAGTATGTTTGTGGCAAATTAAATATGGGGTGGGTATAAATCCCACTAAAGTTGCGTTCACCTTCATACTGTTACGTGATAAAACTGAATTCTTATTTTCAACTCACGTAAAGGATGTCTTATGCAATTAATTATTGGGCTCGTGCTTGGCCTTAGTCTGAGCTTCATTGCTAATGCGCAAACGATTCCCGCTTTAGCAAAAGTCTATAGCGGCAATACAGTGGAAACTTCTATCAATGCATCGCAAAAAAACCCAAAGATACAAAAACAAAGTCTGACTGCCACCTTAACTATTCTGAAGCAAGATGGGCAGCATGTCGAATTTATGTATCAAAATCCCAGCTATAAAGCCTATGAAATTGGCACCATCTCTTCAGATGGAAAGAAATTACAAATTGCGTACAAGGGTGGTTTAGGTTCCTACGACATCAGTGAAGGTAAATTGGTAGGCTGCGGCTCTGGTCGAGCTAGTGAGGGCCCTTTTAGCCAATGGATTAACACCTACTTCGCTTGGTGTGATGACTTGACTGCTAAGTAAGGTGCAATATCCTGTAGTGCCATAAAAAATAAAGGCGCCTAGGCGCCTTTATTGATGAGCAAAAAGATTGCTTAGTCTCTGTTACCACCAACAATACCCAACAGGGCAAGCAGGTTGGTGAAGACGTTATAGACATCTAAGTAGATAGCTAAAGTAGCCATGATGTAGTTGGTCTCACCGCCATTGATAACGCGTTGCACATCCACCAAGATGAAGGCAGAGAAAATAGCAATAGCAAGAACCATCACTGTCAACATCAAGGCAGGCAACTGTAACCAGATATTTGCTAAGGAAGCAACGATCAGGAGTAGTACACCAACCATCAGCCATTTACCCATGCCAGCAAAATCGCTCTTGCTTACTGTAGCAATCGTTGCCATCGTTGCGAAGATCGCAGCAGTACCACCAAATGACAACATGATGAGGGTGGCGCCATTGCTATAACTGTTAAGCGTGTAACCAATAAGGCGAGACATCATGATGCCCATGAAGAAGGTAAAGCCCAGGAGCAAGAGAACGCCGATCCCAGTATCTTTATTCTTCTCGATTGCCCAGAAGAAACCAAAGGCAACTGCCATAAACACGATGAAACCAATAAATGGGCTGTTAGAAAACAGGTCTAGACCCATAGCAACGCCAAGCCATGCACCAATGACAGTAGGCACCATAGATAGGGCCAGTAGGGCATAGGTGTTGCGCAGTACGCGGTTGCGTACTTGGACAGTGCTAATTGAGCCGGTTTGGCCAAAGCCGTAAGAGTTCAGATCACTCATATTGACTCCTTCTTTTTCATAGTTATTTCACAAGCCCAATAAGGGCTGATGACACTAAGTATAGACAAAACCCCGAAATTTCAAGTCCCTGGATAAAAGACCTACAAATTAGAGGTTTATGCCCTGTAAATTCAAGGGCTTAGCCCTACAGACATAGGGGTAAATACGGTCAAGCAATGTATAATTCGGGGGTCGCTGAGGCAAGGTGGAGTATTTGACCCTTTACTCAGCAAATACCTTTGAAATCACTATTGGAGTCCTGCATGGCAATCGAACGCACCCTATCTATTATCAAACCTGATGCTGTCGCTAAAAACGTCATCGGCAAAATCTATGACCGTTTTGAATCTGCTGGTTTGAAGATTGTTGCTTCCAGAATGGCGCATCTCTCACAAGTTGAGGCTGAGCAGTTCTACGGCGTTCATAAAGATCGTCCTTTCTTCAAAGATTTGGTAAATTTCATGATCTCTGGTCCTGTAATGATTCAAGTGTTGCAAGGCGAAGGTGCTATTGCGAAGAATCGTGACTTGATGGGCGCAACAGATCCTAAGAAAGCAGATAAAGGCACAATTCGTGCTGACTTTGCTGACAGCATTGACGCAAATGCTGTGCATGGTTCTGACGCTCCTGAAACAGCTGCTGTGGAAGTTGCATTCTTCTTCCCTGGCATGAATGTTTTTAATCGTTAATCACCGATTAATCGATTAGCTATTTATTTATAAGTAGGCGCATTGACCTCCCCGCGCGTAAATCTCTTAGATTTTGACGCTGACCAAATGGCGGCGTATGTCGCGGGGTTGAATGAAAAGCCCTTTAGAGCAAAGCAGCTCATGCAGTGGATACATCAACGTGGTGTAGCCGATATTAACGACATGAGTGATTTAGCAAAAAGCTTTAGAGCAACTTTGCTAGACAAAGCAGAAGTACTTTCTCTTCCGGTTATTAAAGATGAACATGCACTAGACGGCACCCGTAAATGGTTGCTGGACGTGGGCGCTGGCAATGCCGTGGAATCCGTCTTTATTCCTGAGGATGATCGAGGTACATTGTGCATCTCTTCTCAGGCGGGCTGTGCAGTCAATTGCCGCTTTTGCTCCACTGGGCATCAGGGTTTTTCGCGCAATCTCACCGCCGGTGAAATCATCGGGCAACTTTGGTTTGCTGAACATCTGTTGCGCAATGATCCAGAGGCTATTCGCCGAGTTGAGAAGTTTCCAACCCCCGGTTGGGAGCATACGGGGCGCGTGATTTCTAATGTCGTGATGATGGGCATGGGTGAGCCTTTACTCAACTATGACAATGTTGTGTCAGCATTACATTTAATGCTAGACGACAGGGCATATGGTTTATCGCGTCGACGTGTGACGGTTTCTACATCGGGTGTGGTGCCAATGATTGATCGCCTCGCACAAGATTGCCCAGTTGCTTTAGCGGTTTCTTTGCATGCGCCGAACGATACACTGCGTGATCAATTGGTGCCACTCAATCAAAAATATCCTTTGCGTGAGCTACTCGACGCGTGTGAGCGTTACTTACCATTTGCACCGCGCGATTTCTTGACCTTTGAATACTGCATGCTCGATGGCGTCAATGATTCAGATATTCAAGCTAAAGAGTTGGTGCGCTTGCTGAGAAACATTAAGTGCAAGATCAATCTCATTCCATTTAATCCCTTCCCAGAATCTGGCCTGAAACGTTCATCTGCGCAGCGGATAAATGCATTCGCTGGCATTTTGTTGGATGCAGGGATGGTCGCTACAGTACGTAAGACCCGTGGCGATGACATTGCCGCCGCCTGTGGTCAATTAGCAGGTGACGTTGTGGATCGCACTAGAGTGCGCGAACGTGCTGTGCACAAAGCAGAGATCGAGCTCGCTGAGGTCGACCCTGAAGAAGAGTTCGATGAGGATCTCCATGCTGAGCCAAACGAGCATCCGATTGAATGGTTGAAAAAGTTAAAGTAAAGATTAGATCTGGATCCATAGCCCCCATGCGCTCTAATAATTCAATACCACCATTACCCCCATTGCCCCTCGGACCCTCTCCTAAGCGCGCCACGCGTCAAGCCACGGTTGCCTGGAAAACCAACATCATTACGGTTGGTGGTGATGCACCTGTGCGCGTGCAGTCGATGACCAATACCGATACTGCGGATGCAGTAGGCACTGCGATTCAAGTCAAAGAACTAGCGCGCGCTGGTTCGGAGATGGTACGTATTACTGTCAACACACCAGAAGCTGCAGCAGCAGTTCCTTATATACGTGAGCAGTTAGATAAGATGGATGTCTTAGTGCCATTGATTGGTGATTTCCACTATAACGGCCATACTTTATTAAATGATTTTCCAGAGTGCGCTAAAGCCCTCTCGAAGTATCGTATTAATCCAGGCAATGTGGGTAAGGGCGCTAAGCGCGACCCACAATTTGCGCAAATGATTGAAGCTGCGTGTAAGTACGATAAGCCGATTCGAATTGGTGTGAATTGGGGAAGCTTAGATCAAGATCTTTTGGCATCCATCATGGACAGCAATGCGGCTTTAGTAGATCCAAAGACAGCACAAGAAGTCATGATTGAGGCCTTGATTCAATCAGCTTTGCAATCAGCAGAAAAGGCAGTTGAATTGGGCATGAACCCTGACCAAATTTTGCTCTCTTGCAAAGTGAGTAATGTGCAAGACTTGGTGGCGGTATATCGGGATCTCTCGCGTCGTTCAGACTATCCATTGCACTTAGGCTTAACTGAAGCAGGTATGGGTAGCAAAGGTATCGTGTCCTCCACTGCGGCTATGGGCATTTTGTTGCAAGAGGGTATTGGCGATACGATTCGGGTGTCATTAACCCCGGATCCAGGTGCGCCTCGTGAAAACGAAGTTATTGTTGCTCAGGAGATTTTGCAAACCATGGGCTTACGTAATTTCACGCCGATGGTGATTGCCTGTCCGGGGTGTGGCAGAACTACCAGCACGACCTTCCAATCCCTTGCGGCCGATATTCAGTCGTATTTGCGTCAGCAAATGCCGGTTTGGAAGAAAACCCATCCTGGCGTAGAGAATATGAATGTTGCTGTCATGGGTTGTATTGTGAACGGCCCAGGCGAGAGTAAGCATGCCAATATTGGTATTTCCTTGCCGGGGACAGGCGAAACTCCAGCAGCCCCAGTGTTTGTCGATGGGCTTAAAGTAAAAACGCTGCGTGGTGAGAGAATTGCTGAAGAGTTTCAGGTGATTGTGGATGAGTATGTTCAACAAAACTACGCACCCAAGGCTTAAGTAAGTTTAGGTAAAGCAATAGCAAAACAATAATAAAAATGACCGATCAAAGCAAAGATTCCAAAGAAGCAAAAGCGCAAACGAAGGTTCAAAAGATCAATGGCGTGCGTGGCATGAATGATTTACTGCCAGCGGATGCTGCACAGTGGGCACATCTTGAGCATGTATTGCGTGATTTAACACGTGCTTATGGCTATGAATTTTTGAGAACGCCGATCGTGGAAGCAACAGCAGTATTTCAGCGTGGAATCGGCGAGGTTACCGATATCGTTGAGAAGGAAATGTATTCCTTTGAAGATCGCTTAAACGGTGAACAACTCACTTTGCGTCCTGAAGGCACTGCTGCATTGGTCCGCTCCGTTATTGAAAACAATTTACTCTACGAAGGGCCTAAGCGTCTTTGGTATACCGGTCCTATGTTCCGCCATGAGCGCCCACAACGTGGCCGCTATCGCCAGTTTCACCAGTTTGGCATTGAAGCTTTAGGTTTTGCCGGTCCTGATATTGATGCAGAAATCATTCTCATGGGACAGCGTCTTTGGGATGAGTTGGGTTTAAAAGGTGTGCGCCTCGAAATCAACTCGCTAGGGCAGGCTCCTGAGCGTGCTGAGCACCGCGCTGCCTTGGTAACTTACTTTGAGAAGAACCAAGAGCAGTTAGATAAAGATTCTCAACGTCGCCTTATTTCTAATCCATTACGCATCTTAGATTCTAAAAATCCAGAGATGCAGTTATTAATTGAAGGTGCGCCAAAGTTATTGGACTTCTTGGGCGAGGAGTCGCTCAAACATTTCAATGCGGTTCAAGCATTACTAAAAGCAAATAACATTCCTTGCAAAATCAACCCCCGTTTAGTGCGCGGTCTAGATTATTACAATCTCACTGTATTTGAGTGGGTGACTGATGAGTTAGGTGCTCAAGGCACGATTGCAGGCGGTGGACGTTATGACCCTTTGATCGAGCGCATGGGTGGCAAAGCAGCACCTGCGTGTGGTTGGGCTATGGGGATGGAGCGCGTTCTAGAGTTGATGAAGGTTTCAGGTTCTTTGCCCGAAACGCAGTCTCAATGCGATATTTTTGTTTTACACCAAGGTGGCGAAACTTTGACAACGGCCATGATTATTGCTGAGCGCTTGCGCAGTGCTGGCATTGATACCATTCTTTTCTGCCCTCCTGATGGTCAATCTGCCAGCTTTAAGTCACAAATGAAAAAGGCGGATAGTAGTGGGGCTGCCTTTGCGGTCATTATTGGGCCTGATGAGCTGGCGAAGAGTGAAGCAGGGCTCAAAGACTTACGGGGCACGGGTGAGCAGAAGTCGGTTCCTTTAGATGATGTGTTGGGGACAGTAATTGACGCGCTAGTAGGCGCCTCCGAATAGAATTAAGTTAATACACCATTAATTACCTATAAATGAGTTTGGATTGAAATGCCTTTAGATCTAGAAGAACAAGAACAATTAGACCAATTCAAAGCGTTTTGGCAAAAATACCGCAACATCATTACGGGTGTAGTTACTGCTGCCTTATTCGCCTATGCTGCTTATAGTGGCTATCAGTGGTGGCTCAATAGTCAAGCACTCGAAGCATCCAAGCTATATGACACGATGGTCAGTGCAATTGCTAAAGGCGATAAAGATCAGACCTTGCGCGCAACGGATGATTTGCAAAAAGATTTTGGACGTACGCCTTATGCAGCAATGTCTAGCTTGATTGCTGCACGCATTACATCCGATGCTGGTGACAGTGCAAAAGCGCTAGATTATTTACGTTGGGCTGCCAAGAATGCCTCAAATGATGGTTACCTGGCGTTAGCAAAATTACGTTTAATCACTCAATTAATAGAGTTGGGAAGTGAAAAAGATTTTTCTGAAGCCGATCAAATTTTGAAAGAAAAGCCGATTGCTGGTTTTGAATCTCTATGGCTTGAGCGTCGCGGAGATTGGTACTTGGCCCAGAAGAAAAATACTGAGGCTAAAGCGAGCTATCAAGAAGCCTGGAAAAAATTAGACCAAGCCAAAGAATTTCCTGAAGAGGCACGTCGTCTCTTGAAGGTGAAGTTAGATGCTGTTGGAGGGGATGCTCAGTGATCACTAAAGAGATAAAGCGTTTATCAATGCGCATAGGTACCGCTCTGGTGTTGGGTGCCGTTGTCATTACTTTGGCGGCATGTTCAGGAAGTTCGAAAGTCAGGAAGCCTGCCGATTTAGTTGCCGTAACCAATCAGTTTGATTTGCAGCCGGTATGGTCAAACAGCATAGGCTCATCAGAATCTTTTAACTTTCATCCAGTTGTTGCCGGAGATGCGGTGTATGTAGCCTCTCATCGTGGCAATCTAGCGAGAATTGATTTAATGTCAGGCAATAAAACTTGGGAAGTTTCTGTTCCTGAGCGTTTGTCTGTAGGACCTGGCTCTGATGGTCGAACTACCGTTGCCGTGACAACCAAAGGAACAGTCTATGCCTATGACGATACCGGTAAGCCAATCTGGAACGTGAAGGTTAACAGTGAAGTCTTGAGTGAGCCAGTAGTTGCTGGTGGTGTGGTGATCGTACGAGCGCTCGATAATCGCTTTATTGGCCTTGATGCGCTAACCGGTGCAAGTAAGTGGAACTATCAACGCCAGCAGTCTGCTTTGTCCTTGCGTGTTGGCTATGGAATGTTAGCCATTGGTAATGAAGTGATTGTTACGGGTTTCACAGGCGGTCGCTTTGGCATGATTGCGATTGCGAATGGTGGTCTTGTATGGGAGACCCCAGTTTCCTTTCCTAAAGGCTTCTCAGAAATTGAACGTTTGAATGATGTCACAGTCAAGCCCAGTATGGAGGGTGACATTATCTGCGCTGTTTCTTATCAAGGGCGTATTGGTTGTGGTCAAGCCCGCACCGGTAACCTCTTGTGGTTTAAGGATTACTCAAGCTATACCGGTACTTCACAAAGTACTGATATGGTTTTCTCGGCAAACGATAAATCTTATGTGACTGCCTTTGCAACCAAAGACGGGACGCAGATTTGGGAAAACACGCAGCTGACATTTCGTGATGTCGGTGAGTCACTCGCAGTTGGCAGGGTTTTATTGATGGGTGATGCTCAAGGCTATATCCATGCATTTTCACAGGCGAATGGCGAGATGGTTGCGCGCATTCGTCATGACAGTAGTCCAATCTCGGCTGCCCCCATTGCGGTAGGTGGCCTCATCTTGGTTCAATCTCAAGGTGGAAAAATAGCGGCGTACAGTCCAAAATGAATCCAGTCATCACTATCGTCGGCCGTCCTAATGTGGGCAAGTCGACACTATTTAATCGCTTAACGCGTTCACGTGATGCTTTGGTAGCGGACTTTTCCGGCTTAACCAGAGACCGTCACTATGGCAAAGGCCGGATTGGCGAGCGTGCATTTATTTGCGTGGACACCGGTGGTTTTGAGCCAGTGGCCAAGACGGGCATTGTTGCCGAGATGGCAAAGCAGACAAAGCAAGCAGTTGCTGAATCAGACATCGTCATTTTCTTGGTAGATGGACGCTTAGGCATGGCGCCACAAGATCGCGTGATCGCTGATTTCTTGCGCAAGACTGGTAGACCTATCATCCTGGCGGTAAACAAGACAGAAGGTATGCAAGCCGGTGTTGTCACGGCAGACTTTCATGAGTTGGGTTTAGGTGAGCCATTCCCGATTTCTTCTGCACACGGTGATGGTGTGCGTGGCCTGATTGATGACGCATTAGATTCTTTGGGTATTGCAGAGCCGGAAGAAGATGAGTTAGCGAGCGATCCCAATCGCCCAATGAAAATTGCGGTAGTAGGCCGTCCTAACGTTGGTAAATCGACCCTGATCAATAAATTGATCGGTGAAGAGCGTGTGATTGCCTTTGATATGCCAGGCACTACACGGGATGCGATTGAGGTTCCGTTTGAACGCAATGGCAAGCCTTATATTTTGGTCGACACTGCAGGCTTGCGTCGTCGTGGAAAAGTATTTGAAGCAATTGAGAAGTTCTCAGTCGTTAAAACATTACAAGCCATTGCAGACTGTAATGTGGTGATCCTCATGCTTGATGCTCAACAAGATATTTCTGAGCAAGATGCCCATATCGCTGGATTTATCGTTGAAGCGGGTAGAGCATTAGTGGTTGCGGTAAATAAGTGGGATGGTTTAGATGCGTATGTAAAAGAGCGCGCTCGTTTAGAGATTGCCCAAAAGCTGCGCTTCCTCGATTTTGCAAACGTTCATCCCATTTCCGCTAAAAAGGGCACCGGTCTCAAAGAACTCTTTAAGGACGTGGATGCTGCTTATGCCGCAGCGATGGCAAAGCTACCAACCCCTCGTTTAACGCGTATCTTGCAAGAAGCAATCGAGCATCAACAGCCAAAACGCGTGGGCATGGGTCGTCCGAAATTGCGTTATGCCCACCAAGGGGGCATGAACCCCCCAATAGTGGTCATTCATGGCACATCCTTGAGTGGAGTGACCGATAGCTACAAGCGATACTTAGAAGGTCGCTTTAGGGATGTCTTTAAATTGCGTGGCACGCCGCTACGGATTCAGATGAATACTGCTAAAAACCCCTACGTCGATGAAGATAAAGGCAAAAAAGGCAAAAAGCGCTAATTTAGGCTAAGCTTTAAACCTGACCTCGAAATGGGCTTGATTTTTTTAGAAATCAGCCCAATATAGAGAGTCTAAGAGTATTTTGGTTCAGCAGTTTGGTGCAGTAGTTTGGTTTAGTAGTTTGATTCAGTGGTTTAGTGATGTGTATTGAGTAGTGATGATGGATATTGAATAAAAAAAGCAAGACTCCCAAAAAAGTAGTTAACAAAAGATAAACAAGGGGCGGTATGAATAACAAACAAATTCAATTACTTCAGGATCCTTTCCTCAATGCTTTGCGCAAAGAGCATGTTCCTGTCTCGATCTATCTCGTTAATGGTATTAAGTTGCAGGGCAATATTGAATCTTTTGATCAGTATGTTGTTCTCTTGCGCAATACCGTGACCCAGATGGTTTACAAACATGCAATCTCCACGATCGTTCCCGCTCGTGCGATTGATTTCCGTTTAGAAGAAGCTAGCCCTGTATAAAACCGGAGTAGATGCGGCACGCGCTGTTCTGGTTGGAGTAGATACAGGACGCGAAGATTTTGCGGATAGCATGGCCGAGCTCAGCCTCTTGGCTGACAGTGCTGGTTCTATTCCCGCGGCCACTGTGATTGCACGTAAGGGTAAGACAGACCCGGCCTTATTTATTGGCTCGGGCAAAGCAAATGAGCTCAAGCGGGTCATGGAGGAGCAGGGTGCAGAACTGGCTATCTTTAATCATCCTCTGTCCCCAACTCAGCAGCGTAATTTAGAGCGCCACATCGGCTTTCATGTAATGGATCGCACTGGTTTAATTTTGGATATCTTTAGTCAAAGAGCACAAAGTCATATTGGTAAGACGCAAGTTGAACTGGCGCAAGTGCGTTATCGCATGTCTCGTCTAGTAAGAGCTTGGAGTCACTTAGAGAGACAGCGTGGCGGTATTGGTGTTCGTGGTGGCCCTGGCGAAACCCAAATGGAGCTGGATCGCCGGATGTTGGCTACTAAAGCAAAGCGCTTAGAAAATGAGCTTGAAAAACTACAGCGTCAACAAAGGACTCAAAGAAGAGCGCGTAATCGTAAAGATGTCTTTTCCGTCTCATTGGTTGGGTATACCAATGCGGGTAAATCCACCTTATTTAATGCCCTAACAAAAGCAGGGACTTATGCCGCGGACCAGTTATTTGCCACTTTGGATACCACCTCTAGAAAAGTCCATTTAGATGGAGTGGGTTCTATTGTGGTCTCCGACACAGTAGGTTTTATCCGGGATTTGCCTCACCAGCTGGTAGAGGCTTTTAGGGCCACTTTGGACGAAACTATTCATGCTGACCTGATTTTGCACGTGATAGATGCCTGTAGCCCCGTAGCTAGGGAGCAAAAGGCTGAAGTAGAGGCTGTTTTGGAGGAAATTGGGGCCGATGACATCCCTCGAATCGAGGTAATGAACAAGATCGACCAGATGCCACAAACCTTTACCCGCGGGGCTGTTTTAGAGCGGGATGGGCAGGGTTTCCCGAGCCAGGTTTTCCTGTCGGCCAAGACGGGCTTGGGCCTTGATTTACTTCGCTTGGCCCTCGCTGAATGCTCGCAAATGACTGATAGAATAAGGGTCGAACACAACCGTGCCAAAAAGCAACTGGCCCCGGATGAGTTTTTAGAACCCTTACCCGAACGACCAGAAACTTCTGAATTTAATCCGATTTCCAACCGAAGCTATTTTTCTAATGATGCGTAAATTTCTCGAGCTGTTTTCGGTCAATGATCCAGGTTGGGGCAATAGCCACAATTCTGGCGGATCCAAAGATGCCAAAGATGGGCAGGGAAGCGATCAAGCTCCAAAAGCCGATCCAGAAACCAATCGGCCGGTAGAGACTCAGCCAGGCAATCAACCAACTAGTCAGCCAACTCATCCGGTAAATAAGCCAGATGGCCCTCCCGATTTAGATGAGTTGTGGCGCGATTTCAATGACAGAATTGCTGGCATCTTTGGTGGCAAGAAAAAACCAGGTGCAATGGGCGGCTCTGCGAGTAAGCCAGCCAACAAACCGAGTAGCACCGATATTCCCCCGCCATCCCAGCGTGGCAATGGAGGAAATGGTGGCGGTAATGGTGGTATCAACACCCCAAACTTTAATTTCACCAATCCATTTGGCTCTAAAGCAAGCTTTCTGATTGCTGGAGCAATTGTTTTCTTTATGTGGGTCTGTAGCGGCTTCTTCATTATTCAAGAAGGTCAAGCCGGTGTCGTCCTTACTTTTGGTAAGTACGATTACACGGCTAAGCCTGGCATTAACTGGCGTATGCCATGGCCGATTCAGTCTGATGAGACTGTGAACCTATCGGGCGTTCGATCTGTTGAGGTAGGTCGCCCGATATTAATTAAGGCCACCAATCAAAAAGATTCTTCAATGCTCACTGAGGATGAAAATATTATCGATGTGCGCTTTGCTGTTCAATACCGTTTGAAAGATCCTACGGATTATTTATTCAATAACCGTGATCCGGATGCAGCAGTTGTGCAAGCTGCAGAGACAGCCGTACGTGAAATCGTCGCGCGCAGCAAGATGGATACTGTGCTGTATGAAGGCCGCGAAAAGATTGGTATTGATTTAGCGAACTCCATCCAGAAGATTTTGGACAGTTACAAAACAGGCATTTACGTAACGAGTGTGACTGTGCAGAACGTGCAGCCACCAGAACAAGTGCAAGCTGCGTTTGATGATGCGGTGAAGGCGGGACAAGACCAAGAGCGTTTAAAGAGTGAAGGTCAGGCATATGCTAATGACATCATTCCGCGTGCAAAAGGTACGGCTGATCGCCTTATCCAAGAGGCTGAAGGCTATAAGGCTCGTGTAGTAGCTACTGCAGAGGGTGATGCCACACGCTTTAAGCAAATCTTGGTGGAATATGCCAAGGCACCTCAAGTGACTAAGGATCGTATGTATATCGATAGCATGCGTGAAATGTATAACAACGTAACGAAGATCTTGGTCGATACCACTAAGAGCAATAGCTTGTTGTATCTTCCGCTCGATAAGATCGTGGCCCAAGTAAGCGCAGAAAGTGCTCAAGCAGCTAGTGCGCAAACTAGCTCAACAGGAACAAGTACGCCTACTGGTAGTGTGACAGTGGGCGGTGCTACCGGAGTCAATGTACCGAACCCTGGTTCTAGCTCCGCAATCTCATCTTCTTCGAGTGGCTCCGCTGATAAACGCGATGGCCTACGCAGTCGCGATAGGGAGTCCAGATAATGAATGCCAATCGTTTAATTGCTGCAGGTATTGGCTTTATTGTCCTGATATATGTAATGTCTTCCAGTATTTTTGTAGTCGACCAGCGTAAGTTTGCCGTGGTGTTTTCATTCGGACAAATTGTTCGTGTAATTGAAAAGCCGGGAATTCAGGTAAAGCTGCCGGCTCCATTTGAAAGCGTTCGTTTCTTTGATCGTCGTATTTTGACGATTGATAATCCAGAGGCGGAGCGCTTCATTACTGCTGAGAAGAAAAACCTATTAGTCGATTCTTATGTGAAGTGGCGTATTGTCGATCCCCGTAAATTCTTTATTAGCTTTAAGGGTGATGAGCGCTTAGCACAAGATCGCTTAACCCAGTTAGTTCGCTCCGCCTTGAATGAAGAGTTCACAAAGCGCACTGTGCGTGAATTGATTTCTGATCAACGTGAAGAAGTGATGCAGGGGATTCGCAAGAAGGTTGCTGATGATGCATCCGATATCGGCGTTGAAATCGTAGACGTCCGCTTAAAGCGGGTTGATCTCTTGGCAGAAATTAGCGATTCTGTTTATCGCCGTATGGAAGCAGAGCGTAAGCGTGTAGCTAACGAGCTGCGATCTATGGGTGCTGCAGAATCTGACAAGATTCGCGCAAATGCAGAGCGTCAGCGCGATACGATTTTGGCAGAAGCATATCGTGATGCACAAAAAATTAAGGGAGCAGGCGATGCTAAAGCTACTGCGCTCTATGCAGAGGCATTCGGGCGCGATGCCCAGTTTGCTCAGTTCTATCAGAGCCTAGAAGCTTATAGAAGCTCTTTCAAGGATAAGAAAGACATCATGGTGGTTGAACCCAATGGTGAGTTCTTTAAGTTCCTACATAAAAAGCAATAAGGCAAATAGTCCACATCATGAATCGCTGGTTACTTCCTGAAGATATTGCAGACGTCTTGCCTGCAGAGGCTCGCAAAGTAGAGTCTTTACGTCGTGCTGTCTTGGATTTGTATCAGTCTTATGGATATGAGCTAGTGGCTCCTCCAATTCTGGAGTTTTTAGATTCTTTATTGACGGGTACTGGCTCTGACCTCAATCTGCAAACCTTCAAGCTAGTAGATCAATTATCTGGTCGTACTCTAGGTCTTCGTGCCGACATGACGCCACAAGTTGCCCGCATTGATGCACACCTTTTAAATCGTGCTGGTGTCACCCGTCTTTGTTATGCCGGTTCTGTGGCCCATGCGCGTACTCCTGTTGGTAGTTCAGCGCGTGAAGAGTTACAACTCGGCGCAGAGATTTATGGTTGCGCAGGCTGGGAGGCTGATCTTGAGGCAATTACCTTATTACTTAAAACCCTTTCTGTTGCAGGTTTAGACAAGGTTTATCTGGATTTATCTCACGCCGGTATTTTGGCAGGCATCTTAGATGGCCAGAACTTAGATAAAGCAACGGTTGAATCTTTATATGAGCTCTTACAAAGCAAGGATCGTCCTCGCTTAAGTCAGTGGGCCACTTGCTTGCCTGCCAAAGTGTCTGAAGCGCTGATGGCGCTCACCCAATTAAATGGTCCATGTTCAGAAGTATTGGCTAAAGCAAAAACAGTATTGCCCAAACATGCTGAGATTGATCAGGCACTGGCAGATCTTGAGCGTTTAGTTTCTGCTGCAGCAAAGTTATCTGATCATCTAGAGCTCAGCATTGATTTGGCTGATCTGCGTGGTTATCAATATCACAGCGGCGTCATGTTTGCCGCCTATGTTGAGCAACTGCCGCAGCCAATCGCTAGAGGTGGTCGTTATGACCATGTTGGTCAGGCCTTTGGGCGCTCGCGTCCTGCAACAGGATTTTCTTTAGATCTCCTCACCTTGGCAAACTTATCACCACTAAACGTGCGTCAGTTGGCTATCTTGGCTCCCTGGATTGAAGATGCTGAATTGAGCAAAGTAATCGCAGATCTCAGAAGTAAAGGCGAGGTAGTGATACAGATTCCAGCAGGCACAACAGTTGAAGCCGCTGAGTATGAATGCGATCGAGAGTTGGTGAAGCAGGGCAACTCCTGGGAAGTCAAGAAGCGGTAGTAAAAAATGAATTAAAGCAGTGAAAGAATAAAGTAGAAAATCAATACAGCAGTGAACAGTGAACTTATTTTGTAATTATCTTTTTGGATTTGATTATGTCTTCACAGCAGCATACTAAAGGCCGTAACGTAGTTGTCATTGGCACCCAATGGGGTGATGAAGGCAAAGGCAAGGTAGTTGATTGGTTAACCGATCATGCGACAGCAGTAGTTCGCTTTCAGGGTGGTCACAATGCAGGCCATACCCTCATCATTGGTAATAAGAAAACGATTCTGCGTTTGATTCCTTCTGGCATCATGCATAAGAACGTCACTTGCTACATCGGCAACGGCGTGGTTCTCTCACCAGAGGCGCTTTTTAAAGAAATTGGTGAGCTCGAGGCTGTTGGCTTAGATGTTCAGTCTCGCTTAAAGATTTCTGAGGCGACTACATTGATCCTGCCTTATCACGTGGCGATTGATCATGCTCGTGAGAAGAAGCGCGGCGAAGCCAAGATTGGTACAACTGGGCGTGGCATCGGCCCTGCATACGAAGATAAAGTAGCTCGTCGTGCACTGCGTGTACAAGATTTGTTCTACCCAGAAAAATTTGCAGAGCAGTTGCGGGAGAATTTGGAATATCACAATTTCATGCTCACGAATTACTATGGCGCTGAGCCGGTCGACTATGAAAAGACTTTGGCTGAGGCCATGTCTTATGCAGAGCGCTTGAAGCCAATGGTAGTGGATGTCTCTAGCGCTTTGTATGCTGCCGAGCAGTCCGGTCAAAACCTCTTGTTCGAGGGTGCGCAAGGAACCTTGCTCGATATTGATCATGGCACCTATCCTTACGTCACTTCCAGTAACTGTGTAGCGGGTAATGCTGCCGCTGGTTCAGGTGTTGGACCAGATTCTTTGCAATACATCTTAGGTATTACTAAGGCTTACTGCACACGCGTTGGCGCTGGACCATTCCCTAGCGAACTCTACGACCATGACAATCCTGCTAAGCAAGACCCGATTGGCGTGCGTTTAGCTGAAGTTGGTAAAGAATTTGGTTCAGTCACTGGTCGCCCACGCCGCACCGGTTGGTTGGATGCTGCCGCATTGAAGCGTTCCATTCAGATCAATGGTTTATCTGGTCTCTGCATTACGAAGTTAGATGTGCTCGATGGTTTTGAAACTATTCGCTTATGTGTTGGTTATCACCTTGACGGCAAAAAGTTAGATGTATTGCCACGCGGTGCAGAGTCGGTTGCTCGTTGTGAGCCGATCTATGAAGATTTTCCAGGATGGCAGGGTACAACTTTTGGTATTCGTGAGTGGGATAAGTTGCCAGCGGAAGCCCAAAAGTTTCTCCGTCGTATTGAGGAAGTCGCTGGTAAGCCAATCGCCATGGTATCGACTGGTCCAGAGCGTGATGAAACTATTCTTCTCCAGCACCCCTTTGAGAAATGATGTGGGTTATTTGAGTCAGCAATTAAATAATCCATTCAATAATGAATTAACCCCTTTTTTAACTTTTGCATAAGAAATTACTATCATGACTGCGCGTACTACCTGCAATAGCCTTCAAGTGGCAACTCCTTTATATCGCTTTATCGAAGATAAAGTGCTTCCAGGTACTGGCATTAACAGTGCTGACTTTTGGAAGGGTTTTGATGAGATCGTTAAAGACTTAACTCCAATAAATGAAGCCTTGCTTGCAAAGCGTGATCGTATTCAATTAGATTTAGACAAATGGCATAAAGCCAATCCAGGCCCAATCAAAGATATGCCTGCATATCGTCAGTATTTGCAGGAAATTGGCTATATCGATGCTGTACCTACTAAGATTTTGGCAACTACTCAAAATGTGGACGATGAGCTCGCACTTCAAGCTGGCCCTCAGCTGGTTGTTCCGGTCCTCAATGCGCGCTATGCTTTAAATGCTGCCAACGCCCGCTGGGGATCTTTGTATGATGCTCTATATGGTACGGACGTGATCTCAGAAGAAGATGGCGCTGGTAAAAGTGGTGCATACAACCCTATTCGCGGAGCAAAAGTAGTTGCCTATGCTCGACAGTTTTTGGATCAAGCAGCCCCTTTGGCGAAAGCCTCATACAGTGATGTCCTTGCTTATACCGTTGTTGATAACAAACTGTTAGTCAAACTAACAGACGGAAACACCACTGGTTTGGTTGATGAGAAACAGTTTGTTGGCTATCAAGGTGATGTCTCTGCACCATCCTCAGTTTTATTGCGCAACCATGGTATTCATATTGATATCGAAATTGATAAGACAAAAACCATTGGCGCTTCTGATCCAGCCGGCGTGAATGATGTGGTACTTGAAGCAGCGCTTTCAACCATTTTGGATTTGGAAGATTCGGTAGCAGTCGTTGATGGCGATGACAAAGTTGTAGCCTATGAAAACTGGTTAGGCATCCTCAAAGGTACTTTGGTTGAAGAAGTGAGTAAGGGCGGTAAAACATTTACTCGCAAGCTCAATCCCGATCGTCAATATACAGCTGGCATTGGTGCGACCAACGCTAAAGATGGCATTGTGACGCTGCATGGTCGTTCGCTCTTGTTCCTGCGTAACGTGGGCCACTTGATGACTAACCCAGCCATCATTACTGGTGAAGGGAAGGAAATCTACGAGGGCATCTTGGATGCGGTAGTAACTGTGTTGATTGCTTTATATGACATCAATCGCCCGGCGACTCAGGCGATTGGTAATACTCGTAAAGGCTCTGTCTATATTGTTAAGCCAAAAATGCACAGCGCAGAAGAAGTAGCCTTTGCAAGCGAGCTCTTTGGTCGTGTTGAGAAATTACTGGGTTTACCTGAGAATACTGTCAAGTTGGGCATCATGGATGAAGAGCGCCGTATGAGTGTCAACATTAAAGCAGCGATTGCCGCAGCTGGCGCTCGTGTGGCCTTTATTAATACTGGGTTCTTGGATCGTACCGGTGATGAAATGCATACCGGAATGTACGGTGGTGCCATGGTTCGCAAAGGCAGAATGAAGATCGCCAAATGGTTTAGTGCGTATGAGCGCCGTAATGTTTTGGCGGGCTTGGATTGTGGACTGCGTGGCCGGGCTCAGATTGGTAAGGGCATGTGGCCTGCACCAGATCTCATGAAAGAAATGGTGGAGCAAAAAGGTGCGCATCCGACAGCAGGAGCAAATACCGCTTGGGTACCATCGCCAACAGCTGCTACTTTGCATGCTATGCATTATCACCAGGTCGATGTTGCCAAGATTCAAGAGGACATGGAGAAGCAAGATACTGCAGCTGAGTATGAGGCCTTAACTGATGATCTCTTGACTGTGCCAATCGCGCTCTATCCTGATTGGACTAAAGAGGAGATTCGTGAATCTCTGAATAACAATTGCCAAGGTATTTTGGGTTATGTCGTTCGTTGGATTGACCAAGGTGTTGGTTGTTCTAAGGTGCCAGATATTTATAACGTAGGCTTAATGGAAGACCGCGCAACATTGCGTATTTCTAGCCAACATATTGCGAACTGGTTGCTACACAAATACGTCACTAAAGCTGAGGTAGAGGAAGCAATGCAGCGTATGGCTAGTATTGTTGATATGCAAAACGCAGGCGATCCTTTGTATAAGCCAATGATGCCCAATTACAAAGATTCTTATGCTTTTAAAGCGGCTAGTGATTTGATTTTCAAGGGTCTTGAGCAGCCTAACGGTTACACAGAGCCTTTGTTGCATGCATGGCGCTTAGAAGTGAAGAAGGCGCAAGCTAAGTAAGTCCACTGAAGTCTAGACAGAAATGGATTTGCCCAAAAAGCAAATCCATTTTTTATTGGCTATAAGCGTATGTTCGGATTTCTAAACCCCTTCTCCAAAGCCCACTCCCAGTTTCCATTTCAATTGAATGATGGTGGTAGGAGGGAGGCCGGCTTTAAAGGTGGGGCTGGAGATTGTGTTGTGAGATCTATTGCCATTGCCGCAAACCTTACTTACATGCAGGTGTATGAAGATTTAAGACTTGCAAATGAGCGTTATGCCCAACTCAGAAATGATCGCCTTGCTAAAAGGCTGAATGTAAAAGGCTCATCACCCAGGAATGGCAATCACCGCAATGTCTTTCACGACTATATTTTGGGCTTGGGTTTTGAATGGGTGCCCACTATGAAAGTGGGAGCGGGTTGTCAGGTACACCTACGCCCCGATGAGTTGCCCAACGCAATACTGATTGCTAAAGTTTCTAAACATCTCACCGCAATCATTGATGGAGTAATTCATGACACGCACGATCCCTCTCGGGGCGGTAGTCGCTGTGTCTATGGCTACTATATTAAGAAGGGGTAGGATCTTTTTGGTGATGCTTTAGGTTCCATGCAGCCTTGTAAGAATTGGTCATCCCAATCATGACTGATGTGGTCCAAGCAATTGAAAATAATCCCGAAAACGAGATAAAGAAAGCAAAACTTTTCCAGCCATTTGGCAAGATGTCTGGAACAAATCCCACTGTGGTGTAGCAGCTTCCTGCGAACAATAGGGCATCAAGACCTCTGTCAATTAACTTGATCTGAGTCATATAGAATGCCCACATGACGATTTCAATCAGATGCATTAGTGCAATAAAGAGAAAAGATAAGTAGAAATGAATAAATACGCGGTTGTATTGCTTTTTCTTCAGATTTTGATTTGAATATTTTTCAAAACGCATGATGATGAAATTAATCGAGCTACCATGGAAAATCAGCACGGAGATCAGGCCTGCTATCCCAAAACAAGTATCTCGCAGTAGCGGCAAAAATGGAATTCCAGCTAAGGTTGATTGGGTCAGAGCATCGGCGGTAATTGACATAAATTTGGCTAGATCTTTAAAGGTATTGAATAAGCAAACATCTTCATCAAGGTTGATAATGTCATATTGAATACCCCAAGTAAAGCGCCTCTTGAATAACATCCCGCACACCATTGAAACAAAGAAACGTGAGCACTTCTTTTTGTTTTCATTGGCAGGTATTCAGTTCACCCACATTTTAGATTTCATGATCATGATGCCCTTGGGGCCCGAGTTCATTCGGGTGCTCAATATCAACACGCATCAATTTGGGTTACTGCTTTCTTCTTACACTTTTGCCGCTGCAGCAGCCGGTATTTTGGCTACCTACTTTGTAGACCGATTTGAACGTCGAAAACTACTGTTAAGCCTGTATGCCTTTTTTATTATTGCAACGCTAGCATGTGGTTTAGCGCCCAATTATGAATTGCTATTTATAGCCCGCGCTTTTGCGGGCGCATTTGGCGGGATCTTGGGTTCCTTGGTGCAAACCATTGTGGCAGACTCGATTCCATTTGAGCGAAGAGGGAAGGCGCTAGGAACGGTCATGGCTGCATTCTCAGTGTCTACCGTTGCTGGGGTTCCCTTAGGGCTATTCCTGTCAAACCATATTCCATCTTTGGGCTGGCGTGCACCATTCTTCTTTATCGCGATTATCTCAACCCTGGTTCTCTATTTAGGCTATCGAAATATTCCGACCATTGCCGGTCACTTGGGTCATATTCATGAGGGCACTCGTCTGAATCAGATTCTGAAAATCTTGACAGCAAGTCAGAACGTCAAAGCCTTCATCTTTATGGCGTTAATCATGATGACGGGATTCTCGGTAATCCCATATATCGCCTTATATCTCACCGCCAATGTCGGTGTTGCTAATTCCTATATATCGCTGATTTATCTGTGTGGCGGTATTGCCACCTTAGTAAGCTCACGCTTGATAGGTCATATGGCCGATCAGTATGGGAAAGTTCTGGTATTTAGGATTCTGGCGATTGTGAGTTTGATCCCCTTATTGGTGACAACCAATCTAGTGCCCGTTCCCCTCTGGATTGTATTGGTCAACTCAACCGCATTTTTTGTCCTCATATCTGGACGTATGATTCCGGCGATGGCGATTGTGAGTCAACTCGTAGAGCCTAAAATTCGGGGGACCTTTATGAGTTTAGTGGGATCCACGCAAATGCTAGCTTCTGGAATTGCTTCGGTTCTGGCTGGTCTGGTAGTGACGATCACAGCCGATGGCAAGATGGAGCATTACAGCTTGGTTGGGTACGGAGCCGTTGCGTGTGGCTTGCTAACGTTTTGGCTGGTAGGATATATTCATTCTGATACAAAAAAGCATAAGGAGACCCCATGATTGAATTTAAACGACCTGATGGACAGGTTCTCAATGGATATTTAGCTGAGCCTAGCGATACAGCTCATGCTCCTGGGGTAGTGGTTATTCAGGAGTGGTGGGGACTAGATGAAGAGGTAAAAGCAGTGGCCGATCGTTTTGCTCAAGCGGGATATCGTGCGCTAGTACCAGATTTATATCGCGGTAAATTGGCCCTAGAGGCTAATGAAGCGGAGCATTTAATGGGCGACCTAAATTTTGGAGATGCGGCCGGCCAAGATATTCGAGGCGCCGTTCAATATTTAAAAGCTACCGGCAGTGCAAAAGTTGCCGTCACTGGATTTTGTATGGGCGGCGCATTAACTATTCTTGCAGCTTGTAATGTGCCAGAGTTAGATGGTTCTATTGTTTGGTATGGCAATCCTCCTTTGGAATATGTCAACGCGGATGCTATTACCAAGCCGATGTTAGGGCATTGGGCTTTGCAGGATGAATTTTTCCCGATTGCGGGCGTAGATCAGCTGGAGGAAAAGTTAAAACAAGCAGGTGTCAATTTTGAATTTCACCGCTATGACACAAAGCATGCCTTTGCAAATCCCAAGGCAGACAGCCGCGGTCTAGCGCCCCTAAAGTACAGCGCTGAAGCTGCGCAGTTAGCCTGGGATCGCACGATCAATTTCTTGCAAAAGTACATCAATCAATAGTCGACCTTTTTTGAATCACCATGCACTTATTTTCTGAAAACCTGGCCGTAGAAATTTCAACCTACTACCGTAATTTGACTTTGGGTCATGGGGTTACCCCAAAGGTATTTACTTTGGTAAATGCTGAGGGTAATCAATACCTCTTCTTTATTGACGATCTTCCCATGGAGAGTGATGAGGAAAAGAATCAGTTTCTGGCCTATATCGTACAAGCGCATGAGGCAGTTTGCTATGCCCGTGGCACTCTAGTGATTGTTGAGAGAAATCAGCAATATATTGAGTTTGCAGTGATTGATCGCGATGACGCTGATGCCATTGTTTGTTCAGCGGAATTGACCAGAGATATGGACGATAAGCCAATGAGCTTGAGTGAGTTTGCAAAGACTTTGGTCAAGAAGGGCTCCATTATTTTTGGAGGTCTCTTCGAACCTATTCAATTATCAGATAACAAGATCGAAGATTTTGAGAGTCTCTGGGTAGAGATGAAGTCCAAAATTTTGCAACGCTCAATGGGTCTTTAACTTAGATCTGAGGTGTCTACGATAAGTTGCTTCAAGCGCAAAGGATCCGACCAAGGCAGCCCCCAGTGCGATGGCGCTATTTGGTGCGCTCTCAACGACATTGATCAATAAAGTAGTAAACAGGCTGAGATTGATGATGATGGCTGCCCAGAGTGGCCATAGCTTGGCGCCAGTTTGTTGGCGCACCCGAATATGTCCATAAGTAATGGCTGCGTACACTAGTAGAAAGGCCAGACTAGCCATTTTGCCAACTACGTCTAATGGAAATGCCAGCACTAAGGCAATCACCAAGAGTGCGGATATGCTCAATGCGCGTAACTGTGTTTTTAAAATGGATTCACCCAATACTCTTGAGATCGAGTTCTTGCGAGTCACATCGGCAGCAATATTGGATGCTGCAAAAATGGTGGCATTTAAGGCGGCAGCGCATGCCAAGAGGGCCGAAGCGCCAATCACAACAAACCCTATCCTGCCAGCAACGATTTGGGCTGCATCAGCTAATACGTGACCGTTATACAGAGCCATTTGTGCAGGGGAGAGCAGCAGTATTGCTGCCGTACTCACGAGCACATAAGCAATAGTGACCAATATCAGGGCTGAGAACATCGCAAGCGGCAGTTCTTTTCGGGGTTCTTGCATCGCACCCGAAGAGTTAGTGACTACCCCGAAGCCCTGAAAGTTAATATACAAAATGCCAGTTGCAATTGCTATGCCATTAATGGACCAGTCGGTCATCTTAAATGTAGCAATATCTGCAACATGAATGCCTTCTATTGAAAACAAAAGCAGGGCAAGTGTCACAAAACCAATAGCCAAGGTCTCTGCTTTACCAACGATATTTGTTCCCAGTAAATTGATAGCAGTACAGAGTATGACGATGCCAGCACCAACGATTTTTACTTCCAGAGGGGATAAACTTCCGTTCAGTAAAGTATTGGCATACTCTGAAAATCCTGCAGCATAAAGTGCGGCGGCAATCAGGTAGGCGATATATTGAAAGATATTGAGACCGCCTGAAATCACTCCAGGACCAAAGCTCATGACTGTGAATGTGGCAGCCCCTCCGCTACTCGGAAAGGTAGCGCCTAATTTGGCATATGAGTAGACCGAAAAAGAGGCTGCAAAGGCGCCTAGCAAAAAGGCTATGGGGATATGTGAACCAGCATGAGCGCTAGCAGTGCCTAGGAGCGAGAAGAGCCCAGCCCCCATCATTCCGCCGATACCGAGTGCGGTAGCTGAAAAAAGGCTAATGCCGGTGGATTTCTTACCCGAGTTTTTGAGTAAGGCGGGATTCAATGAGGTGGCTGGTGGAGTAATGATTAGGACTTGATGTTAATTGGGTTTCCCTATATTAAAGCCAGAACAGGATCGAGGCCATTGACCTGGGATGAGTGGCCGGAATTTAGCGTACTTCTAGGGAAATTACCCCCCTATTAGCCATAGAGCCATAGAATATGGCTTCAATGAAGATCTAGCTAAAATCCTACATGACAGCAATACATTAGTTAGGCAAACAAGCGACGCCTCAAGAAAAGCCGCGCTGTGTAAACTTGAAATCATGGAGCCCTTGGGAAACTAGACGACACACTATCGAGCGCTCATTGGGGAAACTGTGACAATATCTACTACTGAAAAGCAGGTCCGTATCGATTTAGCATCGGCTTATCAGCTCGCTGCTATGAAGGGCTGGGATGATGGTATCTATACCCATATTTCTGCTTGTGTACCAGGTGAAGCCGACGCCTATCTTATCAACCAATTTGGCTTGCGCTTTGATGAGGTCACCCCTGAAAATCTTGTCAAAGTCAACCTTCAGGGTGAGATCCTCTCTGGTACAGGCCCGGTCAACCAATCTGGTTTTGCGATTCATGGGGCGGTACATATGGCAAGGCCCGATGCATTTTGTGTCATGCATTTGCATATAGATGCCATGATTGCGGTGTCTTCCCAACAACAGGGTTTACTACCCATTTCCCAACATGCCTTACGCTTTTATGAAGACATTGCAGCGCATCCTTATCAAGGATTAGCTTTGTCCGCATCAGAGCAAGCAGACCTCATTTCAGCACTTGGTAATAAAAAAGCATTGCTCTTGCAAAATCATGGGAGCCTCATCTGTGGAGTGAGTATTCAGCAAGCCTTTTATTTGATGGATGTACTGGATAAGGCTTGCAAAATTCAATTATTAGCAGGGAAGGTGAGCAATTTCATCATTCCGGAACCGGCAATTTGCAAGATGACATATGAGCAGTTATGTTGTGACGGTGACCAAGAAGGTCAACTAGAATGGCCTGCGTATCTGCGCTTATTCAATACAAAGATAAACACACACTTCAATACAAAGTAAGGAGATGACTCATGCCATTAATTCAAATTCAGCTATTTGAAGGTCGTAGCGATGACGTAAAGCGTGAATATGCCCAAGCCATTACTGAGGCAGCAGTCAACATAATGGGTTGCTCTGCAGAATCCGTTGACGTCATTTATCAGGACGTCAAGAAATCGGATTGGGCTACGGCAGGTAAGCTGTGGAGTGATTAGCATTCCTTCAGGAGTGCTTTTTACTCCGTTTTGCCTGCCGCAATCCCTTTCCACCATTCGCCCTTATATTGGCTTTGTAGCCAATCAATACATTGACTCACTTTAGTGGGAACGTGTTTTGGTGATGAAAATACCGCATGAATTTCTTGGGCCGGCAGGGACCAATCTTGCATCACAGGCTCAAGAACGTTATCTTTGACGGATTGGTGAGCTACATACCAGGGAAGGGCGGCTAAGCCCATGCCAATTCTGGCAGCAGCCAAAATCGACGAAAGGTTGTTAGAGGTAAATGGACCTTTGACTTCAATAATCTCGCTTTGATTGTTGCCTTTTGTAAAGCTCCAGCGGTGATCGCCCTGGGCAGTGGTGTAAATCAACGCCTTGTGGTCCCGAATATCTTCAGGTTTTTTGGGGGCGGGGTGGTCTTTAAGGTATTTAGGATTGGCTACTAAGACCCAAGGATTTAGGCCTAAAAAGCGAGAGCCAAGAGAGGAGTCTGGTAAACGTCGCATTCTGATAGCCAGGTCCACTCCTTGTTCAATCAGATTGATGTAGCGGTCATCCATATCCAGATTCACCTCAAGCTCTGGGTGATGCGACATAAATTCCAAAATGGAATGCATGAGGACGCGTCTTCCAAAAGCAACAGAGGAGCTGATGGTGAGCTTGCCGCGCACCTTAGACTGCATAAGAGACGCTAAATCATCTGCCTCTTCAATTTCTCGCGCAATCCCTTTGCATTTTTCGTAATAGATCTTGCCGATTTCTGTAGGGGTTACCCCTCTCGTGCTGCGGTGCAATAAAAGGACGCCTAAGCGCTTTTCCATGCTGGCAACAAATTTGGTTGCAGTAGGCTGTGTAATGCCCATATCCTCTGCAGCCTTGCTAAATGAGCCTGTTTCAACAACTCGAATAAAGAGCGAAATGCCTTGTACGCGATCCATGTCTTATCTTTTTGTGGCTAATAGAGACTTTTTACACTATTCCACCACGGAATACTAGATATAGATTTGGTGAGGTTCTCAAGTCGACCAAATTTGAAGATCATTCACACATCGCAAATATAGGAGATGAGTCATGGCAAAGATGAAAGCCGCAATGGCAGCAGTATTGGTAATGGAAAAAGAGGGTGTAACGCAAGCTTTTGGTGTTCCAGGTGCTGCTATTAATCCTTTGTATGCTCAGATGAGAGAACGTCAGTCGATTGCCCATGTATTGGCAAGACACGTTGAAGGTGCATCTCACATGGCTGAAGGCTACACGCGCGCTGCTCCCGGCAATATTGGTGTTTGTATTGGCACATCAGGCCCTGGCGGAACTGACATGATCACCGGTTTGTACTCTGCGCAAGCCGATAGCATTCCCATTTTGTGTATTACTGGTCAAGCGCCACGTGCCAAGTTGCATAAAGAAGATTTCCAAGCGGTTGACATTGCTTCAATCGCTAAGCCATTAACCAAAATGGCAGTGACTGTATTAGAACCCGCATTAGTTCCGCGCGTATTTCAGCAAGCGTTTCACTTGATGCGCTCTGGCCGTCCAGGTCCTGTATTGATTGATTTGCCAATTGACGTACAAATGGCTGAAATCGAGTTTGATATTGATACTTACGAATCTTTGCCAGCCTACAAGCCTGCGGCTACTCGCAATCAAATTGAAAAAGCATTAGAGATGCTCAATGCTTCTGAGAAGCCATTGATTGTTGCTGGTGGCGGCGTTATTAATGCAGATGCCTCTGACTTATTAGTACAGTTTGCTGAAATTACCGGTATTCCAGTGATTCCGACTCTCATGGGTTGGGGCTCTATTCCGGATAGTCACCCATTGATGGCGGGTATGGTTGGATTGCAGACTTCACATCGCTATGGCAATGCCACGATGTTAGCTAGTGACTTTGTACTGGGTATTGGTAACCGCTGGGCAAATCGCCATACAGGCTCTACAGAGGTGTATTGCAAAGGACGTAAGTTCGTTCACGTAGATATTGAGCCTACTCAAATTGGTCGTATCTTCACTCCAGACCTCGGCATTGTTTCTGATGCAAAACTGGCTTTAGAGATGTTTGTTGAAGTAGCAAAAGAAATGAAGAAGGCGGGCAAACTGAAAGATAGAAGCAAGTGGTCTTCTGAGTGCCTGGATAGAAAAAATTCCATTGACTATCAGCGTAAGACGAACTTTAGCGACTCACCAATGAAGCCGCAACGTGTTTACCAAGAAATGGTTCAGACATTTGGTGAAGATGTGACCTACGTCAGTACTATTGGCTTATCTCAAATTGCAGGAGCACAATTCTTAAAGGTATTTAAACCACGTCATTGGATTAATTGTGGTCAAGCAGGCCCCTTGGGCTGGACAGTTCCTGCTGCTTTGGGTGTAAGGGCTGCTGATCCATCCAGAAAGATTGTTGCCTTATCTGGCGACTATGACTTCCAGTTCATGATTGAGGAATTGGCTGTTGGCGCTCAATTTAAGTTGCCATTTATTCAGGTCTTGGTCAATAACAGCTACTTGGGATTGATTCGTCAAGCGCAGCGTGGCTTTGAAATGGACTATTGCGTTCAGTTGGCCTTTGATAACGTGAACATCCCCGAAAGCGCTGGAATTTTGAAGGGTTATGGCGTTGATCACGTTAAAGTGGTTGAGGGCTTAGGTTGTAAGGCGATTCGTGTAGAGCGTGAAGAGCAATTGGCTCCAGCAATCGCACAAGCGGAAGCTTGGATTGCTGAATTCAAAGTACCAGTCGTGATTGAGGTGATTCTTGAGCGTGTAACAAATATCGCTATGGGTACTGAAATCGACAATATTAATGAATTCGAGCCCTTAGCGCAGTCTATTGAAGATGCGCCTACTGCTGTTCTTCAGGCATAAGATTCAATCACTTTTATAACAGGAATTATTTATGCCACGTTTTGCCGCAAATTTAACGATGCTATTCACCGAAGATCCATTTTTGAATCGATTTGCCCTTGCGCGAATTGGTGGATTTAAGGCGGTTGAGTTTTTATTTCCTTATGCATATCCAAAAGAGGAAATCAAATCTCACTTAAATACCTATGTCCTAGAACTGGTTCTGCATAACTTACCTGCAGGCGACTGGGATGCTGGTGAGCGTGGTATTGCATGCCATCCTGATCGGGTAGAGGAGTTCCGCTCTGGAGTTGCCAAGGCCATTGAGTACGCCAAGTTTTTAAATGTGCGCCAACTCAATTGTTTAGCAGGCAAAGCACCAGCTGGGGTTGAAAGCAAAGTGCTTCACGATACTTTTGTGAGTAATTTGAAATACGCTGCTGAGCAATTAAAGCAAGCGAACATTAAGCTTCTGATTGAGCCAATCAACACTTTCGATATTCCTGGGTTTTATTTATCGAAAACCCAACAGGCGATCGACATTATGGATGAGGTAGGTTCAGATAATTTGTATCTGCAATATGACATCTATCATGCACAGCGCATGGAAGGGGAAATTGCTAATACGATTCAAAAACATTTATCCCGTATTGCCCATATCCAATTAGCCGATAACCCAGGGCGTAATGAACCGGGTACTGGTGAGATCAACTATGAGTACTTGTTTGGTTTGCTAGACCAGATTGGTTACAAAGGCTGGATTGGCTGTGAATACAAACCTCTGAAAAATACTGCTGCCGGCCTTGAATGGATGCATCGTTATGAGCACTCGTATCAAGAGAGCGCTTACGCCTAAATAAATTAAA
>Ga0209189_1000577_pt1 | contig 30227 bp, 35 predicted proteins | sample C_130820_EF_Meta_FD_187308 | JGI IMG/M metagenome (GOLD analysis project Ga0209189, IMG submission 187308) | Freshwater microbial communities from Lake Croche, Canada to study carbon cycling - C_130820_EF_MetaG (SPAdes) (version 3) | ecosystem: Environmental > Aquatic > Freshwater > Lake... | reverse complement strand
CCTCCAGTTCTGGTTCTGCCGCAACCCTGGTCTGGCGATCCCCCTCATCGCGCTCCAGTACCACGAGGTGCGCGTGAACGTGGAGTTCGAGCAGTGGCTGAACTGCTGCTACTACGAGCAGTCGGGCTCGTCGGCGCCCGGCACGTCCATCCAGTCCCTGACGGCGGCCTCGCTCTACATTGACTACATCTACCTCGACACGGAGGAGCGCCGCCGCTTCGCCCAGCAGACGCACGAGTACCTCATCGAGCAGCTGCAGTTCACGGGTGCGGAGTCGATCACGTCGTCGTCCAACAAGATCCAGCTGAACTTCAACCACCCCGTCAAGGAGCTCGTGTGGGTCGTCCAGCGCGACTCGTTCGTGGATTGCACGCCCAACCAGATCTTCATCCAGGAGGTCAACGGCATGCAGCCCTTCAACTACTCGGATGACTTCACCACGGAGGGCGTGGTGATGGACGTCCTGGCGCGCGGTGCTCTGGGTGGCTCGGGCGCGGGCATTGCGGTTCCCACGACGATCTCCGACGGCCCCTACGGCCCCTACCTGCCCGGCCTCGGTATCCAGTCGGGCCCCTCGCTGCAGGGCGCGTCCTGGCTGGACTCCTTCGGCGGCGGCACGAACGACCAGGCGCTGGTGTTCGAGGACACGACGAACTACCTGCTCGCGAAGCTGCTCCTCACGTCTGGCGTCAAGTGCGAGGGCAAGAACCCCGTGGAGGTTGCGAAGCTCCAGCTCAACGGCCAGGACCGCTTCACGGAGCGCGAGGGCCGCTACTTCGACCGCGTCCAGCCCTACCAGCACCACTCGCGCACGCCCACTCGCGGCATCAACGTGTACTCCTTCGCGCTCAAGCCCGAGGAGCACCAGCCCTCTGGCACGTGCAACTTCTCGCGTATCGACAAGGCGACGCTCCAGCTTACGGTGTCGGTCAACACGGTGCGCGGTGGTCGTACGGCCCAGGTGCGCGTGTACGCCGTGAACTACAACGTGCTCCGCGTGATGTCCGGCATGGGTGGCCTGGCGTACTCCAACTAAGCGTAAGGCGAGACGCAATCATAACAACAATAACAAACACTCAACAACAAAACCAAATGTGTGCGGAAACCCGCTCAGATTGGTTTATCATAACACTGTAATGAAACTTGTTATTTTATGCGGAGGAACTGGTGATCGGATGAAGGGATATTCGTTTCCAAAGCCCTTGAATATGATTCATGGAAAACCGGCAATCGCCTACACTCTGAAATCTATACCGGCTGCGCTCACAGACTTTCATTTCGTGTACAGTAGCCATCTTAAACAATATAACTTTGAAGAGGTCATTGTTAACCTTTTCAAAGACAGGCGGTGCACCTTTGTGTGTATTGACTACTTCACGAGAGGCCCCGTCGAGACTGCATGGCTGGGAGTTGAATGGTTAAATGAAGACGAACCCATACTGTTTTTGGATAATGACAATGTATACGAGTTTCCTAGTAATTTCGATCTTAATCAAACAACTGCGTTTGTTGGATGTAAACAGGATCTATCTGGAAGCACGGCGTTTTCGTTTGTTCAGAAAATCGACGATCGCATCACTGCTATCAAGGAGAAACAGAGGATATCTGACACCTATTGCATTGGTGCGTATGGGTTCAAATCGAAGCGCCAATTTCAAGCAGCCGCATTACATGTTCTCGGGGTGTCCAACGAAAAGGAAGTTTATATGTCGCAGTTATTTGATTATATTCTCAAGACCGAACTGGTTAAGTATATCGAATTCCCATCTTCCACTCATCATATCGGTTCGATCATCGAGCTAGAATCGCGTCTGCCGTCTCGAAAGATGCGCATATGTTTTGATCTGGACAACACTCTGGTGACGTATCCAGCTGTGCCTGGCGACTATACCACCGTTAAACCCATAGAACGAATGGTATCGTATGTTAAACGCCTTCGTTGCGATGGACATGTTGTTATTATATATACGGCTAGGCGCATGGCTACACACGGGTCTAATGTGGGAGCGGCTTTGAAGGACATTGGAAAGATAACATTTGATACATTGGAAAAGTTCGGAATCGAATATGATGAGATAATATTTGGAAAACCTATTGCAGACGTGTACATCGACGACCGAGCAGTGAACCCGTACCGTCGAGATATGGCGTCAATGGGGCTCTTTAATATAGACACGTCGGACGAGATAATCAATCAACTACCTACGAATCGTTATAATACACTGGCCTTGAAAAATAACAAGGTTGTGAAGTCGGGGTCGTCGTCTCTTCTACGCGGACAGGAATTCTTCTATAAAAATTACCCTCGTTCCCTAACCTTCTTTCCAGCCTACTATTCGTCTAGTGAAATAGATGGGACAATACGTATCGAGATGGAATATATACGAGGGATATCCCTGTTTCATTTATTGAAACACAAGTTACTTACGTTTGGCCATATTGACAGACTGTTTGACATTCTTGAAATCATGCATCACACACATACTGAGGCACCACTGCCTACACTACAAGAGCTGTCCGATTCATATATCAACAAGTTCCAACAGCGACTGTCAGACAAGGATGTATATCCCGAGGACACGTCTGAGTTAGTATCCCACTACACCAAGCTATTGGTTGATTATACATCTACATCTCTAACTTGCGTACCCGTTATTCATGGCGATTTTTGGTTATCTAATCTAATGCTCTCTTTCAAGGGAGACATCGTCTGTCTCGACATGAAAGGTTCGGTGGGTCAACTTCTTACCTTAGGAGGCGACCCTCTCTATGACTACGCAAAACTGTATCAGAGTCTACTCGGTTATGACTGTTGCTTGTGGGGGTGTGCATACGATTCAGATTATAAGAATTCGTTAATTAGCTATTTCCATGAAAGGGTTGGTTCTCGACTAGCTAATATTAAACTACTAACCGCGGTATTGATGATGGGATCTCTCCACGCAGTTGAGTCTGCTGACGCGCGTTCGCGACTGTGGAAATGGTTAGAAACTATAAACAATGATCTACTTATACGGAGATAGTCATGCTCGACTGTCGTTCAGTGGTCTGCAAGCAGACCACGACTCTCGTTCATTCAACTCGGTGACAATGCATCGGATCGGTCGGGATGGGATCATTGTCAACTGGACGCCCTGTAACCCCGACGACACGGCTGTCCTTGCGTATGGGGAAGTCGATTGCCGAGCGCACATTGGTAACCAAATTGCCCTGGGGCGTGTAGAAGATGATATTATAACCGAACTTACAACCGCATACATGAATACGATTCGCGCAGTTGTCGTGCAGGGACACGTTGTTGTGGTTGCGGTCATACCACCAACAACGAGTCGTGAATACTCTGCAGAAAACCCAGACGGCGGGTTTCCATTTAAGTCAACGGATGAAGATCGTGTGCGTTACACAAAGAAAGTTAACGAATCTCTATCCAAACTATGCGGACAAGCTGGGTTCGTATTTTTCAATCCATACGGACCGTACACGCGGGAGGACGGATGCATGCGGCAAGAGTTGTCTGATGGAAACGTTCATGTCGGGGATACCTCGTACGTCTTGTCGCAGTTTAAACCGGCATTTATCATCCCAGTGTATCCCGGTGACTACAAGTACCTCGAAGAGATTCGCAACCTACCCTCTAATCGTGAATACGATATTGTACTTGTACTCACCTATCACTCTGACAAGAGCACTCTCAATACAAAAAATATTGACGTCGTCCTGGTTCTCGAGGACTTTGTATCACCCGAACAAATGAACGTCATATCATCCAAAAAGTTATACGCTATCGCAAAGACGTACTTTGCGATCAAGGCGCTTTCAGGAAAGTACACGTACCTTGCATGCGTCGACTGTGAGATCAAGTTTAAGAACTGTAGATCGGTATTTGCGAAGATTGCAAAGCGATACCAGGACAATTCCATCGTCGGTTGCACGTTAAACAATACGGCAGACCATGAAGACGCGTACGAGTGTGCGACGACTATTAATCGACACAGCGCACAGTATTTCTCAGACGACGAGCGTAATACACTTTCACGATTGACGAATAACTTCAGCTTCTATTCTTGGTTCTCGGATATACCTATATATCGATCAAGCACGGCGATCGACTTTCTAAACCATATTGAGTTTAATGACATAGACAGGTGGCTTGAACGGACAACGGTTAATTTTCATTGGATTCCATACTCGTACTACCGCCTTCTCTATGAAGGTGCTCGCATCCTTGACATGAAGACTCGTGGTATTTTGCGAGAGTGGAGTCTCGAATGCATGCCGATCGAGACGTATAAAAAGGTATGTAGTACGGGATATGTGCCCCTTTGGGTCGTAAATCGAATTTACGATTCGTCTATGACAAACTGTGTACTCACATATCACTGCGATAGAAAGTCCTCCTTTTTTGGTAGAGACTAATAAAAATGCAAATTGCATTATGCATAACCGGATTTGCCCGCACAGTTCATACGTCGGAAGTCATTCGATCTTCGATTCAACGATCTCTCCCCTTGGGTTCGACAATTGATCTCTTTTGGTATTGTCCTACACGACGGGATCCGGACGATGTCTCCGACCCGATTGATACGGTCAAGCTAGTCGATGCATTTGAAAACACGAAGATGTTCCGTCGCGTATGTATTGAATTCTTCGAGTACATGCCGTCTATCTTCTACGAAGAGACGCGGCGACTCCGGTTTTCGGTGGCCGATCTTGTAGAGTGTCGTTCGGTTCCCCGAACATTATCACAGGTCTATAACATCTCGAAGTCTGTCGAGCTTGCCTACGCATCTCAGAACACATACGATGTAGTTATTATCACGCGCAATGATTACATCCCTCACGTTATCACATACGGCATACCGAGTCCGTTGAAACAGGGAATCTACGCATATCGGACATCGCCGTATCGGACAACGACTCAGCAAGTTGGTATGGGAAACGACCTTCTTGATACAGAAGATCGTGCCTTTTACGGAACACACGATGACATGGTAAAATTTAGACAGTTCTATCAACAACTTCACACAGTCTTCACAAGTCCACGAGTCTACCCAGAAATCTTACACACCAAATTTATTCGCAGCCTCATACCCGAAGAACGTATTTACTATCAGGACGGCATACATATTGAGTTTCCACCAAACAGGACGGATCCTATCAAACACAAACTTACGGGCAGTGAATTCAAATTCATAAATGAGTGATTCTGTCCCGATCGATTCACCCCATCACGAAGCATTTGGGCACTGGGTGTTCGAATCAGCTATCTTCCTACCCGAAATACGGAAACAAGGAAAAAGGGTCGCTCTTTCGGCCAAAAAGGACTATAAACAACTGTTTTGCAAGCACTTCGGATTTACTGAAGAAGATGTCGAGTACACATCTGCGCCGCGAGGCGCCACCCTAACCTTGATGGACGCGCCGGTTCCAGCGGAGTACCCCGAGCGTCTTCGGGAATTCTTCGCGCAGTTTTCATCGACCGTGGTTCCCGATGTAGACTTTGTCTTGCTTCCACGACAGAAGAAAGAGAACTACGTCAACAACGATCGGCCGTGTCGGCTGACACCCTATATTGATGTCTTTCGAAAGTCTGGGCGTTCGTATCGCATCGTCAATACAGACGAGATAACAAATCTACAAACTCAAATCGATTTAGTTAACTCTGGTCGAACAGTCATCGTCACCGACGGATCCCCTGCAAATGTAAACGGGATGTTTTGTTCAGGTAAGGATATTTATGTCGTCCGAGACGGATCTCTCGAAACACACGTACCGCAGTATCCAATGTTGCAGATTATACATGCCGAAATAAAGAAGAAGAACACCATGCAGTTCATAGATGCGAGTCAACTCTTCACCCTCGTACGCGCATAGGGTAATCCGTACACACCCCAAGACATACTCCATGGTCTCCAGGCGGCATTACGCAAATAACCGTATCTGTTGTTGGGCTACCGATATTGCCCCATATAAACCCCTTGCTTGTCAGAGTATACGTATCCTTGTCGTGAAAGAAGCAGTTGAACTGATCTTTCAGGGCGATGAGTGCATCCAGGTTCTTGCAGTGAACCCATAGCTTCGACCCATGTTGCGTCAGGAAATCGAGTGAGGTCTCGTGTTCGGGACCATCGTGTCCCAACCAGATCCGACCGTCGATACGCCATATGTCAATCTCACAGTCGAACCCTTCAGAAAGAGCATTCACGATGGTCTCCTCTCGGTTCTCCATTGTAGGATTCGGACCGTGCAGATTTCCACGGTGAGCGATGATCCGCATGATTTACATATCATCTGATATGAAAGTAAATGAAACTTGTTGTTTTCGACCTCGACGGAGTGCTGCTCGACTTCTGCGAGGTACACTACGAAGCACTCAACGAGGCGATTGAGGGTGTCGCCGGTAGTCACGTTTGTATCACTCGCGGAGAGCACGAGCACGTGTATAATGGTCGCAGTACGAGGGCGAAGCTCGAGTTGCTTCACAAACACAAGGGTCTTTCTCGTGAGCTGTTTGAGGACATATTTCAACGCAAGCAGGAGTTTACATCGATTGCCGTTTCGCGTGTTGCTCCCTCACCCCGTCTACAGACCATGCTTCTTCGATTGACATCCGAGGGGTACCAGACAGCGTGCGCGACGAACTGTATTCGCAAGACGCTCGATGCCGCGCTGAGTGCACTGGGAATTCGCAATCTGTTTACGTTCACCGTGTCGAACGAGGATGTGCGCTCACCCAAGCCCGATCCAGAGATTTATCGGTTGTGCCACGAGATGGCGGGCGTGCGTCCGTCGGAAACCGTGATCTTTGAAGATTCCCCCATCGGCCTCACGGCGGCGGAGGCAAGTGGTTCGTGGGTGACCCGCGTTCCTACGCCCGATTCTTTGACTGAGGAGTTTGTAATGGCGGCTCTTACGCCCGTGACGATTGTTATCCCGATGGCTGGGAACGGAAGTCGGTTTACAAAGGCGGGGTACGTGGATCCGAAGCCGCTGATCCCCGTTCGGGGGAAGCCGATGATTTCGTGGGTGGTCGACAATCTCAGGGTACCCAATGCTAGGTTTGTGTTTATCATCCGGGGCGACTACCCCGAGTCGTGCAAGGATCATCTCCGCGCGATTGCCCCTGGGTGCTCGATTATCGTAGTTGACAAGGTGACGGAGGGCGCTGCATGCACCGTGCTTCTGGCAAAGGATTTGATTGACAATACTACACCTCTCGTCATTGCCAACAGCGATCAGTACATTGACTTTGACGCACAGGAGTTCGTTCACTCGTTCTTGACCTCGGGAGCCGATGGCAAGATTTCCACCTTCAACGGCGAGGGAAACCCCAAGTGGTCTTATGCGGCGATCAAGGATGGGTTTGTTACGGAAGTTCGTGAGAAGGATCCGTTCTCGGAACATGCGACCACGGGTGTGTACGCGTGGAAGCATGGTTCGGATTTTGTGCGGTTCGCGGAGCAGATGATCGCGAAGAACATTCGTGTCAACAACGAGTTCTACGTAGTACCGGTCTACAACGAGGCGATCGCGTCTGGACTGAAGGTTACCATATCGGATTGCGATAAGATGTGGGGACTCGGTGTCCCCGAGGATCTTGAGTTTTTCCTCGCGAACTTTTGAATCTTAGATTGACGTGTTCTTCAGTAGAATATCACCCCCGAAGTCGTGAACCACAGACCATTGAGACCCAAAGACGCTCAGAAGTTCCTCGCGATTCAGTTGACCCTCATACAAACCTGTTGCGTACTCCGTATAGACATACCGGGTCCTCTTCAGCGTCTCCGCCGCTCCTGCAAACACGATATCCTCTGCGCCCTGAACGTCGACCCACATGAAATCAATCACGCTGTCCTTGATGGTCTCCAGATCGTCAAGTCGAATACACTTGACAACGGTCTTGTTCGGAAAGGTACACCACTTGTGTTCTGTGAGGTGTCCTGTGGGGCGCTTCAAGGATGATGACGACGACCAATCGTTACCGTTGTGATCGTCGTCAATGAAGGCTGGAACTCGACCCGACGACATGTAAAACTCGCGGTCCTCGTTGGCATTTGAAAGGGCGACAGGATGAAACTCGCAGATTCTATCGAGACCTCGATCAACAATGAACTTAATATTGCGAGGATCCGGTTCAAACCCGATGATGCGGACAGAGGGGATCATCTCGCGGAATCGGCGCGTATCCTCTGCAAAGTGCATGCCGATCTCAATGATCGTCTTGGGATTCAGATTACGAATAAACTCGTAAATATTCATTTAGTGGTCTTTCTGCCTATACGTCTAAACCGAACAAGGTTCACGCAGACAGTACCCTCGCCCACTTCTGACGAACGTCCGCAATTCTCCTCTCGCGGAAATCACCCTCGGGTGTGTACTCGAACGTCTCCAGTTTGTGCGCCAGATCCTCCAGCGAATCAAAGACAATCGTGTTTGGTGACGCGAAGGTCTCCCACAGACAGCTGTTCTCGATCCAGAACTCTTCGCTCTTAAACGGTTCAAGTGAGCGAGGGGGTCGTGATCCCCAGTAGGCGCTCGCACTTTGTATATTCGGGTTCGCCTTCCAGTACGTCTTGGACGGAATAAACATCGGGATCCCAGCAGTAAAGTGTTCGAACATACTCATCGTCAGTCCGGCTTCGTAAGGGAAATGAATGACTCCCCGGTAACTGGCAATATCCGACCACTGGTACCTGCTCGGTTTCGGGGTCACAAGTGGATGTTCGAATGAACCCGAGTACACTAGAAAGGTGGGCTTCGTGGGAGAGTACTTCATGTTTGTGTAGAGACACAGGGAGGGGATCAAGGTCGTCCGAATACCAGCACCGTACAAGGTGTACAGCTGATCGGTCCTATTGTTTGACACGGCCTTCAGCCGATTTGACGACTGAAGTCTTTGCAGGCACTGATTGAGTTTCTGAGCCATCTCCATGTCGCGGTTCCAACAAAAGGGGAGATCGTAACGACATGCATTGATCATGATGATGGGCTTGTCGTACTTTTCAAACACGAGGGCGAATGCTGTCGTATAACAAACTAGAAAGGCGTCAAAGCTACGAAGGAACCTATCGTAGTTCGCTTGGAACCGCGCAATCATCTGAGGATTGAGGTCCCTCCATGTTGTGTTATTGATATGCTGAGCCATGGCAAGTTGTTTATTCATGACCCAGTGATGCCCGCTCATGCACCAATCAACGACCTCGATGTGCGGATTTGCGCTCTTGAAGTCTTCAACAACAGAGATATGCATGTCCATGCAAAACACCCGCATTTGAGTATATACAAACCGCACATTTCGTAAATGTGTTCTAGGATTTAGTGCGCCGAAGAAAATTGAGGGCGCGTCGTTGATCCTTCGGGGGGTCTGCGCGGGTTTCTGCGCGGGGTTCCCGTGGTGCCAGACGCCTGCACTGGATTGGGTACGCATCGAGAGAGGACCAGTCTCCCTTGTAATCAAACCGTTGGTGGTAGTACTGTCTGTCTCCGAGGTATATGTTGACCTCGTCGGGGTAAATGACCTGCGCGATATTGTGCTTTGCGAGACAAATATTGAAGAGACCATTATCTGCATCCTGACCTATAAACTGGGGATGTTCGGGATGTGCCCTTGACGGCGATGAATCAATGAAGTGGGGTGTCTCGCACAGAACCAACCAGTCGCGCAAGAGATGAAGAGAGGCTGCTGTCTTTTTTATTAACATGACGCCCGCATAACACGAGTTCATATCTCCCTGAAGTAGTTCTGGATAGTACATCATAACCACGTCGTTTTTAACATAGTGCGTTGCCTTGTACGCGTCGTTTGTCGAGAAAACGACCATGTCCTTTGTCTCTAACATGTCGAGGTACTCATTGAATCGTTTCAATCCATTCTTGTTGAGCCACACCCCAGCGTCACAGTACATCAGAGTGTCGCCCACCGAGAGGCGATCGAGAGCGTCCAGTATAATTTTTGGTTTCCACATGTAGTGCCCGTACCCCTTCGGGTTTGATTCGATGAAGTCCTTGTGTCTCGCAACAAACTCGAGTATGTCATACTCGTTCATTGCACGGATCTCGTCGAACACGCCAAACTCCCTTGCTTGCTGAACTATCCGATCTGGTTTCATAAAGTTCGTGTTTGCAAACGTAATAAACACCCGACGACTCATTGTGTCGTATGAACGTTATCACTTAAACTTCGGGATATATAAATTTGTTTACAGGATACCCCTGATAACATACCAATGACGTGTCGCATTTGCAAGTCATCGAACAGTGTGCCCGTCGTCGACCTGGGAGAACAGGTCATTACGTCTCGGTTTCCAGCCCTTGGTGACACGTCAACTCCTCGCACCCCAATCTGTCTTGTCCTGTGCCGTGAGTGCGGTCTCGTTCAACTGCGTGATACGGTGAGTGGCTCGGAGATGTACGAACATATGTACGGGTATCGTTCAGGACTGAATGAGATGATGCGAAAGCACCTTGAGGAGTACAACGCTGAACTGTCCTCCATGGCTGGGTTGTGGCCTGGTGACGCGGTTCTCGATATCGGAAGCAACGACGGGACCTTCTTGTCGTGCTATCCACCGACGCTCCGTCGGATTGGGTGCGATCCTACGGGGAAGCAGTTCGAAGAGTTCTATACGGATATGAAGATTGTTCCGACGTACTTTACTCGGTCTGTCTTTCCCGATACTCGGTTCAAGGCAGTGTCGTCCATTTCGATGTTCTATGATCTCCCCGATCCCGTCCAGTTTGCTCGCGACGTACACGCCGTTCTCCTCGACGATGGAATTTGGACCCTGGAGCAGAGTTATCTGGGGACCATGATCGAACAGAACAGCATCGATACAATTTGCCACGAGCACGTCGAGTACTACGGTCTTCGGCAGATTAAGCGTATCATGGACGAGGCGGGCTTTGTGATTGTGCGTGTCTCCAAGAACACGTGTAATGGGGGGAGTTTCCGTATCTATGCAGCGAAGGCAGGATTTTCCGCTGTCGAGTGTCCGGAGGTTGCCGAGTGGATTGCGAAGGAGGGATATCTCTCGGATCCGCGTACGTATGAGCGCTTTGTGGAGTCCTGTGCTACAGAAGTTTCCAAACTCACATCCTTCCTCGCGACACACAAGACCTATGTCTACGGTGCATCGACCAAGGGCAATTGTCTGCTGCAGTACGCAAACATCACCCCTGATCGTGTTCCGTATGCCGTTGAGCGTAATCCTCTCAAGTTTGGAAAGATGACCTCGACGGGTATTCCTATTGTCAGCGAGGAGTTCATGCGCGAGAACCCACCAGAGGCGCTTCTTGTTCTGCCCTGGCACTTTCGTGAGGCAATCGTTCAGCGCGAGGCGAACTACCTCGCACAGGGAGGCCGACTGGTGTTCCCCTTTCCCTCGTTTGAGGTCGTCACCCTCTCCCGTTTAGAGACTCATCTGTAAGAACAGGTATATGCTGAAGACCCAGAGCCAGGCGTCCCAGGACATCTTCGTCCATGCTGTCATGCGGAAGAAGACAGGCGTGAAGACGTATCTGGAGGTGGGCGCCGCTATGCCAACGATTATTAACAACACACACATGCTAGAGTCTGACGGCTGGCGGGGTCTGTCTATTGATATTGACGCAAACTACGGTCCTCAATACGTTGAGGAGCGTCGTAATCCCTTTCTGGCCGCCGATGCGTGCACGGTTGACTGGAACCCTATTCTCAACGGACACCCATTCTACGGCAAGACGATCGATTACCTCTCGTTCGATGTTGATAATGCCACACCGATTGCCTTTCCTCGGTTTCCCTTTGAGACGACGCAGTTCAACGTCATCACGATCGAGCACGATGCCTACCGCGTAGGACCTGAGATGCGAGACATGATTCGCGCACGATTGACGTCGTGCGGGTATCAACTCGTGTGTGGTGATGTCATTTGTGAAGGATTCGGGGAATTTGAGGATTGGTGGGTCTTTCCTAACAACGAGGTCGATATGGCTCTGGTTGAGACACTGAGGTGCAATAAGACCCCGTCTAGGCAGATTGTGAGTACGATAGTATCCTCGATATAAGAGTCTCTCGGAGAACGTCGGGCGCCCATTTCTTGCGTAGGGACTGGATGTGCGCCTTTGCCTTGGGGCTGTCTATGATATCCCGAATAGGGGTCTTGAGGGCGCAAATCGAGTCATCGTAAATGTGACGGAACATATTTGAATCTGAAATCGCTAGAGGTCGATCCAAACCAATAAGATAGTCGGTGACACTCGAGCACCCGCGTCCAGGTTGTATCTCGTACATAAATATATTGATATCGTTCGATGTCAAGAATCTCATGAGTGCCTCGTCGTCGAGATACTCATGTTGAATCTCGATCCGAATGTCGGGCTTGTAAATAAACATTCGACACGAATCGAGGAGCGCCTTCGTGTACGACATATTCTCGTCCTCATTTGCGTACGTGCATTTGGGGAGTGAGAAACGAATCCGCGCCACATCATAGCTTTCCTGAACGGCTTTGACGACGCGGTCAAACCGTTTTTCGTAGAACCCAAATCCGAAGGTCCCGATTGTCGGAATATCATTGGGTACGCAGGGGAGAGTGGTCGTCGGCTGAAAGACAGGGCGAGGGATTCCGTTGGGTGCTGTGGGATTACTATCCAAGATCATGCGAGGGTCATCCGTGAACGGCATGGGTCCCTCGTGATAGATGTAAAAGGTGGGTATCGACAGAGGAGTCCACCAGGGGAAGAGAAGACCGTGATAGTTCAACACCACAAAGGCATACGGACGCTTTGAGAGAGCAACGTGGAATTCTTCAAGAGACTCCACCTCTGCATAATCGAAGATATTGTCGTGATTGATATTTTTAACCAATCGGAGGAAGTACTCGTATGCTCCGCAGTTTCGGCGAGGGGTGTTCACAAGAAGGACGGGAATCTCTCCACGGTCGAAGGCCTTGCGCTTGGCAACCATGGAAGACGACTGGACGTCGTTGTGGACCATCTTGCGAACAAGTGCTTGAAAACTGATCTCCCGCTTCCAGTTCAGAACTGTCCGTGCCTTGGTTGCATCTCCAATCAGGATATCAACCTCTGCAGGACGGTAAAACTGAGGGTTAATACGAATAACCACACGCCCCGACTCGTCGCGACCGATCTCGTCAAGACCCTCACCCTCCCAGGTCAACGAGTGTCCTGCCTCTCGAAAGGCAATCTCAATGAACTCGCGGATCGTATGTGTCTCCTCGCTTGCAATTACGTAGTCGTCGGGTGTATCATGCTGCATCATCAGCCACATGGCGTTGACGTAATCCTTTGCATGTCCCCAGTCCCGCTTGGCGCTCAAGTTACCCAGTTCAAGAACGAAGGACGGATCGGTGTAGATCTTCTCCAGACCCAGGGTAATCTTGCGAGAGACAAACTCGGGACCACGGCGCTCCGATTCGTGATTGAAGAGAATGCCGTTACAGGCAAACATGCCGTAACTCTCTCGGTAGTTCTTGACAATCCAAAATCCATAAAGTTTCGCCACGCCGTACGGACTCCGAGGGTAGAAGGGCGTAATCTCCTTTTGAGGGATCTCAACCACCTTCCCATACAGCTCCGATGTCGACGCCTGATAGAAGCGAGTCTTGTCGGCAATTCCCAGCTGCCGAACGGCTTCTAGAAACCGCAAGGGTCCCAGGGCATTGACTTCGGCGGTGTACTCGGGTTGTGTAAAGGAGGTGTGGACCTGCGACTGGGCGGCAAGATTGTAAATCTCAATGCGTTCGGCATCGCGCAGTTTCAGGAGAAGGTTGAGGATGGAGGTTGTGTCTCCCATGTCTCCCTCCACCAGGGTGAGGTTCGGGTGTTGGATCACAGTCTCGATCCTTTCAACATTGCTGGTTGAGGATCGGCGGACAAGTCCGTAGACGAGGTAGCCTTTTGACAGCAGGAGTTCGGCGAGGTACGAGCCGTCCTGCCCGGTAATGCCCGTGACGACGCCGACTCGCATTTACTTTACGTATATGTATTGTTGTCTCACTTATTAACGTTTACATAAGTCAAGAGATTACATACAATGGTTCGGGTCTTCTCCTTCTGTCTGTACGGGCCGGAGAACCCGCTGTATTATGACGGGTTGATTGAGAACATCCTGCTGATTCGCGAGTACTTCCCAGACTGGAAGGTGTACGTGTATCTTGCACCCGATGTCACCCCTGTCATGCAGAGTCGTCTTCGAGAGTACCCCAACGTTGTCATACGTCGTACAGGTGAGTACGGACATGTCAATATGATTCATCGCTTTTTTGCCATCGATGAACCCGAGGTTGAGGTTATGATGTGTCGGGATGCGGATAGTCGAGTGCATTGGAAAGATCGGTGGGCGATCCAGGAGTTCCTCAAGTCACCTTATTCGGTTCACACGATTCGTGATAACTACGAACACTTTGCCACCATCATGGGCGGACTGTGGGGAATGCGTAAGGTGGATGGCATTTCGATACATGCCTTGTACGAAGAGTTCAAGACAAAACCCGTGAGCTGGGGTGTCGGGTACGACCAGAATTTTCTGAACGACAAACTGTATCCCCGCGTTATCGACATCATACTCGCGCACTACAGCTTTGATCGGTGTCGGTTTGTTCGAGAGCACGCAGAGAAGTTCCCCTTTACGTGGACGAACGACATCTACTGCGGGCGGGTAGAAGCCGTCGAGTCGAAAAAGACAAATTGGACTTCAAACAGGAGTCTGTCTACCGGTACATTCACAAATATTCTGCGTAAGAAGTAAGAATGGAGGGTGGTGCTCGTACAATTGGTTCTCGCGCCCAGGTCATGCACGGTACGGCAATGAAGACGGCGGGCGGTCTCACGAAGTCGGACCTCAAGTATAACAAGGCGGGTCGTATTGTCTCGCGCGCCAAGTCGCAGCGTGCGCGCAAGGAGAAGCGTCTCCAGAAGGCTGGATACCACACCCGTAAGGGAGTGTTCGGACACGTAAAGAAAGGTGGTGTGGAATAATAAATGCTCTGGCTAGCACTTTTGACAGCGACGGCCTGGGTTGACTTTGCCGTCATCGTTCTCTCTAAGATAGTACCTCTGACCAAATCCCTCGGTCAATGGTACTCTCAGTTTGGGGTCTCCGCCGTGACAGCCGACGTTCTGATTATTGTTCTCGGGATTGCGCTCTCCCAGTTCCTCTTCCCGGGCATCTCGGGGTGGAGTCTGGTCGCCGTTGCCGTTGTGATCCAGCTCATCCACGATGTGCTCTTTTACCTCCTCGTCGTGAAGCGGGTGCCCGACGGTCAGAATAAGATGATTGATACCTTCAAGACCTACGCGGCGGAGGGATCGTGGAAGATCTTGCTCGCCGATGCCTCGATGGTGACTGCGTCTGTGTTGCTGATGGAGTTCCTTGACGCTGTTCTCACCGACGATCAGTTGGGTTTCGTTGGACTCTTGGCAGTGTACTCGCTCTCATACATAATCTACACCAAGTAACAATGGGCGCGGGACTCTTTGGAACACCCCTGTATCTGAACCCCAAGTGCCTGGTCTTTTCCGCGTTTGTCCTGGTGATTTACTGGATGCCTCACCCGACAGCGTACACTCACAAGATTGTTGCTGCGTTTTTGCTTGCCTGTGTGGCGTACGTTCTGATGGCTTGGTACGATTATTGGTACGACTGCAATGACCGGCTCAAGCCGACCCTGCTGGGGTGGATGTGGGGGTGGGCGAAACCTGCCGAGTACCGCAAGAAGTTTGACGAGTTGCCAGTCAAGTACCAAAAGATCGTCCGCACAGTGGATATCGTGGTACTGATTGGCGTTCTGGGCTTGCTGGTGTATCCCTATATCGCTTTTCGTCGCAAGTAAGGAATAAGAATGGCGAAGAAGAAGGATGCGATCGACAAGATCGTGGAAGGTATTCACTGGAACGTGGGGAGTTTCTCCATGCTTCCCGTGTTCTTTGGCACCATTCTCGCCTCGCTCGACATTGCGATGATGGGAACGGCCAAGATGGTGAGCCAGGGAACTCTGCCTTATTACTCGGGCGCGGCGGCGGCTGTGGGTATGTATGCCCTGGTGCCCCTTATCTTCATCCGCGCCCTCCGTTATGAGGGCATGGTTGTGACAAATCTGGTGTGGAACCTGATGAGTAACATCATCGTGACACTCCAGGGCGTCTTCATCTTCGGTGAGTCCATCAAGGGTCTCCGTTGGTTGGGGATTGCCATGAGTCTGGTGTCCCTTGCACTTCTCGCCTACACAGATGACTAATTGCGTAAAGATACTTTCACAACTCATCAAGAATAGAAACATACAATGAGCGACGATTTGGTGGTGGCAAAGACGGTCCAGACTGCCCCCATCCGGACCCTCGCCGAGGGTCTGAAATCCATGCTTGTCGAGATGAGTCTCGTCTTCGACAAGGATGGTATCCGTATGTTGGCGGTGGATAACGCCAAGACCGTGCTGACACACATGCGCCTGCAGGCGTCCAAGTTCGAGCACTACGAGTACAACCACTCGGCTCCCAAGCTCGATGTGGGTCTCAACACCGATCACTTCTATCGCATCGTCAAGACGGTCACGAACGACGACACCATCACCTTCTCGGTCTCCAAGTCCGAGTCCAATCACCTGATGATTACACTGGAGAACGGTGAGAAGAAGCGCCGGATCCGCTACCGCCTCAACCTGCTGGACCGCGATGATTCGGACATCACGATGCCCGAGACGGAGTTTGCCACCCGCATCACGATGCCCTCGCTGGACTTCCAGAAGATCTGCCGCGACATGACGCTCCTGTCGGCCAAGACGGTGGATATCAAGAACGTGGGAGACAGCCTCACCTTCTCCTGCAAGGGTCCCTTTGCGTCCCAGACGGTCACGATGGGTGATTCGACGTCCGAGATCTCGATTACGAAAAAGGAGAACAACGAGATCGTGAGTGGCACGTTCTCGCTTCCTCACCTGGTGCTCTTCACCAAGTGCTCGAACCTGTCGAACAACCTCGAGATTCACTTGAAAAATGATTGGTTCTTGATGATTCGGTATGTGATTGCGAATCTGGGTGATATTAAGCTGTGTCTAATGCCTTGCTCCACGTAAGCTTACTTGGGACGCAGGTTGTGTGCCTTGTACGCGATGTCACTACCGACCTTCATCTTCAGAGAGGTCTTGAAGAGGCGCCAGTCGGACACCGTGGTCGTGGTGTTCCAGATCTTGATGATGTGAAAGGGACCCTTGGGCGAGAGCGTGACGCCCACGATCGTCTCGTTGTGGCGCGTGAGGAGAGAGGAGGCCACACAGTGGACCATGCAATCGACGAAGACAGAGTGGGTGTCGGCGGCATCCACCTTCTTGGACCAGGCACCGCCCCGGTCATTCTCCAGGGCATCCCAGAGGGGACGGAAGCCGTCCTTCATAAAGAAGAACATACCCGAGTTCCACGCATCCAGCGTGATGGTCTCGATGATGTTCCAGAAGTCTCCCAGAGTACGGATCTCCAGAATCCGGATATAACTCTGGAGTGAGTAATCGCTGTTGTTCGGGTCATGATACCACAAAACCCACGTGTGTGGCAAATTTGTGGAGTCTGTAGCCATTTGGGAGGACCTCTATAGTATGCTCCAGACAATCGGTTCGTTTTGAAAACGAAAGTAGATATGAACTCACAAGACAGAGCACCCGAACAGAATGGACGTTGAATCCGTCTATGCTTCCCGTGCTCTCTCTCGCGAGCCTCTCTCTGAGTCCATCCTTCAGATCATTTCCAAGCTCAAAATTTCCTTCAAGCCGCCCTTTCGGCGCCCTCACTTCCACAAGAAGCGGGACCCCGAGGACGTGAACTGGCGCCAGAATGCCCTGGCGGACGTGGTGCGCAAGGTTCGCGAGACGGCCGATGCGGACTATGATGCCGTGAGCTCCTGTATCAACAAGTTGAGCAAGCAGAACTTCATCAAGATGATTGTCGACATCCTCGCCCGCCTCGACAAGCGGGATGCGATGTTCCGTCTCCGTGTGACGACGCTCCTGTTTGACCGTGGTGTTCGTCAACCCTTCTTCGCGCCAATGATGACAGATGCCTATGCGGAGGTGGCAAAGGCGCACCCTGAGGCACTCCAGGACCTCTTAACACTGGTCAATCTGTTCGACGACCTTTACGATGCCTCCAAGGTGATCGTGGTCCCTGCGTCGACGGAGCCAGGGTATGACGAGGCCATCTTCGCGTGGACAAAGCAGAAGGAGATGAAGCGGGGCTTTGCGGTGTATGTCTCGGAGCTCTACACGCGCTCCCTGATCCCGCCCGAGACGATGCTGGGATTCGTGCGTGCGGTCCTCGTCGACCTTCACGATGGTGTGCGGGCGCCCAAGACGAGTGCCAACGAGGAGAACGTGGACGGTCTGGTCCGGTTCCTCTTCGCCGTCGCCCCCAAGATTGACATCCGGGACGACATTCGCGCCCTCCTGGCAATCCCTCGCGAGCAGACGATCTCGCTGAGCATGAAGTCGCGCTTCAAGCTGGAGGATACGCTGAAGCTGCCGACGGTGCGCTAGTGCGCTAGCGCGGTAGAATATGTCGCGACAAGTCCTTGCGTCAAAGAAAATGAGCGCCGTGCCCTCTGCCACCGTCATGGCCCAGGCGGCCAAGATTGCCATCGAGCAGGATCGCCCGATCTACCTCGATTACTACAACGATAGCATCGCCAAGACGTGCTGCATCGGTGTGCGCGATACCGAAAAATTTTTGATTAAGTCGGATACGGAGTACACGTCGACGATCGCCTCGATCATGCGTATCAAGGAGGAGAAGGTCTACCTCGTGCTGACGGAGAACTCGCTGTACATTGTGTCGGCGGACATCCCGGTCAAGAAGATCGTGTCGGGTGCGGGCGGCATTGCCACTGTGCCCACGGCGTAAGCAATCACCAATTGGTGAAAAACAGTGGAAGAGTTTAAACAAACCACACGCATATCATATACTCGAATGGTGACGTACGCGTGCACCACGTGCTCGAAGATCTTCAAACAGAAGGGTCATCTTGAGGCTCATAAGAGTCGCAAGACGCCTTGCAAGAAGGATGATACGATAGACCAACTTGTCGAGAAGAAGGTCCAAGAGGTTCTTGCGAAAACGAACGCCGCGCGAGACCACTCAGATAGCGTCACTCAGAGTGCTCCTACGCGGATGGCAAACACCAACCTCGCGCTTCTCGAGGAGTGTCTGCAAAGCCGTTCGATACACGAGGTCTCAGACACGCTGAATCTATGTGTCGGTACGGTGCGGAGATGGCAGGAACTACAGGATGTTCCCAGCCAGTACACGTTTGATCTATACAAGATGCTGGGGCGAGAGATTGACTATTCAGCGTTTAGTTCTTCTTCGAAGGATCAGTTCTTCACACCGGAGGGGGTCTCGAAACACTGCTGGGCGACGTTCAATGACATCGTTCACATTGATACGGCGGAATACACCTTTATTGAGCCGTCTGCTGGGAATGGCAGCTTCATGAAGGTCTTACCGGAGGGCTCTATCGGACTCGATATAGAACCACGCGGGGAGAACATCCAGAAACAGGATTACCTAACGTGGAGTCCGCCGGATCTGGGAAAGAAGTACATTGTGTTCGGTAATCCCCCCTTCGGGCTGCGGGGACATCTAGCACTGAACTTTATAAATCATTCGTACGCGTTTGCCGATTACGTATGTTTCATCCTGCCGCAGTTGTTCGAGAGCGACGGTAAGGGGTCTCCTCGAAAGCGAGTGACTGGATACAATCTGATTCACAGTGAGCCTGTGTCTGCGATGTTCTATTCACCCGACAACCAAGAGGTGAAGATAAATGGTGTCTTTCAGATATGGTCTAAGTTTACAAAGAACCCCGTCTACGACATCGTGAAACGGTCCGAGGACACCATCAAGGTGTACTCTCTTTCAGATGGTGGAACCGTGGCATCCACGAGGAACAAAAATATGATCGGAAAGTGCGATGTATATCTTCCCTCGACCTGCTTTGGAAAGGAAACCATGAAGGTGTATTCCTCATTCGAAACGCTGCCAGGTAAGAAGGGATATGGGATCGTATTCCGGAAAGACCGAGAGTCACTCATTGAAAAAGCGAAGAGGATAGATTGGTCCTCGATTAGCTTTCTCTCGACAAACTCGGCCTTGAATTTGCGAACGTCCTTGATTTACTCCGCGCTCAGTGGAACTTCTTGAGGAAGGTCGCAACCTGCGCCATGGTCGTCTTGACATCGACCTTGATAGACGAACCTACAGCAACTGCCCGATCCAGGTTACACACCCCCATGTCAAACTTGTAGACATCACTCGTACCCCTCCGCAGGTGGGGCGTGCGTCCAATGATATCATGCTTCTTCGTCATATCGAACTTTGGTAGAATCGTGATGTAGTAGTCGTTCGGACTGATGTCGATGAAGACCGTCTGGTCGCAGCCCCCGGCACGAAGAGACTCGTGCTGGAACGTGCCGTTGCTGCCCCGCCATGCCGTCTTGACCTCGTCCTTTTTCTCTGCCACTCCAATCTTGCAATCATATGTGCCATCGTCGGCATCGATGTTCGCGTCTCCCGTGTACGTCACTGCGAGACCCGCCTCCCGGCACAACCTGTTGAAGGCGAGCTCACCCACCTTTCCGGAGAAATCAGGACGAAGCTGCTGGATCGACTCGAAGTGCGAGCCGGTCCACACTGTGTTTGCCGCCTTCTGTACTTGCAGCTGGTTGTCACTGATCTCTTGAACGATGCTAAGGGGACTTCCCGCGGGGGCAGTCTTGCGTTCGCAAGTTGCTGCCTCCAACTCGGTGACCCGGGCACGGAGGCGGGCGTTCTCGGCGCGAAGGTTCTCGATTTCCTGGTTCATTCTGTCTGTGGTACTGTCTAGGGTAGGCAGTCACTAGTTACGCCCTGCTCGAAACGACTTTCGTTTTGGCGGACTATACTCACAATGGACTTCCCTCCTCCCCATACGATCCTGTATGAGGCACTGAACGATCGGGTCACACACGACCTGTGGACTACCTACAAAACCACGCACGCTCACGAGTGTGATTTTGAAGAGGTGGATGCGGCAGTGATGAACGGTATGGACGACTTCGCCAAGTGGTTCGCCCAGTGGATGGCGTTTGCGCCCTCTCGTTCGGGCGTACGCATTCGCCTCTTGATGGTGTGGCACTCCCACTTCTTGAGTCTCGCGTGCCAGCAGATGTTGAGGCGCACCCTGGAACAGCGCTCCTTCCGGTGTCGTGTATGGTTTCATATTGAAGAACCCACTCTTCAACAAGCCATCGTCAGCCGTTGCATCGTTCGTCGCCTCCCGCCCAGTGCTCCCCACACCCTGCAGATTTGCGGCCCACTGGATTTGGATTTATACAAGGACCCGCGGGCCTTTGAAACGAAACTCCTTCAGGCAAAGAGATAGTATCTCAATGCGTGTCTTCACCGATGGGTCATGCACAAAGAACGGTCAGGCAGGTGCCAAGGGCGGATGGGCGGTCTGGTTCCCCGAAAACAAGGAGTGGTCGGAGGCACAACGTCTGAACGACTCCGATTCACAGACGAACAACCGTGCCGAACTCACGGCGATCCTGAAGGCCGCAGAGATCTTGGAACGTCGTGGATGCCTCGATGAGGACCTTGTCATCTACTCCGATTCGAAGTACTGCATTGATTGCTTGACAAAGTGGATCCCGGGATGGGTCGCTCGGGGATGGAAGACGGCCGATGGAAGCAACGTCTCGAATCGGGATTTGATTGAGGATATCTCCCGCCGTCTCTCTCGGTTCAAGTCTCACCGTTTCCATCACGTGCGCGCCCACACGGGTGGGTCAGATGACATCTCCCGCCAGAACGATCAGGTCGATCGGATGGCACGCGGTACGATGGACGACACGGTTGATACGAAGGAGGTGGTTCTGACTGCTGTCGACGAGATCTTCCCCGGATGTCCCGTGCGACTCCTGGGTCCTCCCGTGCGAGCAACCGAGGTCACACAGTGGATGCGCGACCATCTCGCCGAACTCGATGCCAGTGTCATCGACCATCACCTGTATCTGGCCTTCAAGGAACTGTGTGCGGCACGGGAGGTGGTTGTCTCCAAGAAGATCGCGCAAAAGACGCCGTATGTCCGAGCCGAGCGCGCCCATTTACAAATATCTCATATCGTTATAGACAAGGGAGAATGAGTGGAGTCATCGCTTATCATTTCTGGTCTCCCACCTGTGGCCCGTGCAAGGTCATCAAACCCGCGATCGAGGACCTGAAGGAGGAGTTCCCAGATGTGCTGTGGCGTTCGGTGAATACACACGACGACATCAATGATGCCTCGCGTACGTTTTCGGTCACCGTTGTTCCCACGATTGTGGTGACAAAGAACGGGACGGAGGTTGCTCGTCACTCGGGTACAAATATGAGTATCTATTATTCTATTTTGCGTAAGGCGATTGCACTTTAAGCGCTTTGAGTTTACTTCTTTGCCGGGCAGTTCGCACCCGCGACACCTCCCGAGGCGAACGAGAAGTTCGGGGATCCTGTTGCCTGACCAAAGATACTTCCCCAACTGCTCTGTCCGTCCTTGGACGAGACGTCGGGGATCGCTTGGTCATTCGGTCCCTTGATATACGGGCGTCCCTGATCGTCAACATATTGACCTGCGGCATTTTTCTTAAGGTCCCGCACGTTAACACGAGGAAAGGGGTAGATCGCCGAGGATGGCAAGAAGGTGGGAAAGTACGCTTGGACGACAGCATACGCCGAACCACCGAACAAGAGACCCTCGGAGAACGCCATCAGCGCACGAAGGTACTTGTTAATCTCGAGGTTGTCCACGACACAATTGCCGACCACCGCTGTCTCTCCGAGGAAGAGGATGAAGAAGAAGACAATCGCCGCAGACGCGTTCTCCCATCCGCGGTTCATGATGAGGTCGAAGATATAGTACGAGAACACGGTCGCCGTCACCACCAGTGTCTGGGGCGTGTAGGGACTCGCTGCCCACGAGAACCCCTGAACGGTGCATCCATCGTAGTCCTTGAAGAAGGAGGACTTTGCCGTACCCGTGCCTGTGCTTGTGCCTGTGCTTGTGCCCGTGGTTCGGCGGAAGAGAGACTCAGAGTCGACCCCGGCAAAATTGTAAGCGGCGGCGCCTCCCTCCATGGGTTTGGATGCCAGGATATCTCCCACGCGCCCAAGAGTGTCGAACATACCCACCCAGAAGAACTTGAAGAGCCAGTTCAGGGGGATGCTGAGGAGTCCCACCAGACTGGGAATCGAGTACACTCCCTGGTAGGTAAACATATCGGCGAGGATGCCAAACAGAAGGAGAATGTGGGGGATGTAGGTGAGTGTGTCAGTAATCAGCGAACCAAACGAGGGAAGGACGGGTGTTCCCAGGGTCGGTTTGGGTCCCGGGCGAGTCGCATAGACCGTCGCCAGAACCGAAACGACGGCGGTTATCAAGATTGTCCACCACGGAACAGTGGGTTGCGACATATTGTTCTTTTACCAGACTTGTTTTATTGTCTATCAACAATGGGTGGTTCGCAATCGTCGGCACAAAGCAGGCCGCCGCCTCCACCAACCATAGGGTTTGACTCCTATCCCGTCGGTGAAGGAGTCGACGGAGTGTTTACGGGACAGTTTCACGCATGTACCGAGTGCAACCTGAAGGTGAGTAATGTGAGTACGGCAGAGGTTCGTCTCGAACGCGAATACGGGTCCATCACACCAAATCAATGTGCTGCTCTTGCTAACGACCGAGATAAGGTGAAGAAGCGAGAGATGACGGTGATGGACTTTATGAACAATCTCCAGAGGGGTGTGTACTTTCGCCCCACAGGCGCATCGAACGAAACGGGAAAACCGTGCGAACAGGTGAAGTTTCCCGCCGATGTCGCCGCAGACATAAAGACCATCGATGACTACGATGCCAAGGCCGATAAACTCATCCCGATTCGCGCTCGCAGGGTTCAAGCGGGAATGGGTGACTTCTCGTCGGATACGAAACTCACCCTGATTCCGAACGCGCCGTTCCATTTCAATTTCAACGGTGTTGATGTTCCGGTCACCAAGATGCGTCTCTACCGTCCCTGCCCGGTCCGCATTGATAACATCCAGTACGATGCCGTGTTCTCCCTCAACGATGCAGATGATCCGAACGTACAGTTTATCCTGCTGATTCCGATTCAGGTGTCGTCCATTCCCGATGCGCGTTCGGACACCTTTTTCCGTCGCTTCACACCCTCGATTCGGAAGATCATTGCCCCCGATACGGAGCGGGCATCCTTCTTGCCCATCTCGGTTCCTACGGGGAACAACTGGAAGATGAGTGATATTCTCCCTCAGACGGGAGATACGACGGGTGATCTCGTCATCCAAAGTGGCTTCTTTGCGTGGAAAGGACAGGGAAATCGACCTCCATACGCGACGGAGAATACGTCCACGCATATTCAGTATGGATGGAGTAGTGCTGCAGAGTACACGGCATCGCAAAATGCGTACATCGACCAGATGAATGACATTAATCAGATCATAGCGAAGGCGGGCGGACGCCCGTATGTTGCAATGCCTCATATCTCAGGACCGCCTCCTGGACCCCAATATCTGATGCTCAGTAAACCTGTCACGGTAAGTTCGGTAGCAATGTCGGATATCAACTTGCTCCCCGTGACGCCCTCGCAGCATGCTATCCATCCTCTTCCCACGTCACTTGATTACGTCTATTATCGCGAACCCATTGCCGAGACGGCATGCGAAGAACCGCCGACCGGTGTGTCTGCATCCCCGAACATCCCCGCGCCGCCGTCAGTGCAACCTGTTGTGCCGGTTGGATACAGTTACAACAACCCGAACAACCCCAGCAAGATGGGCGAGTTCGTGCAGACGGGGTATCGTACTGGCGATGGCAAGGTGGTTGGAACGGATGGAGTGACGGAGAAGTTTGATAATAAGAATTCGTGCAGTCCGTTTGTCGCGCCCCCGCACCCGCCCATCTTGAGTAGCGACACCCTCATGACGATTCTCATCGGGGTGTTTGCGATGATCGCCACGTTCATTGGTGTGTACTTTGCGATCAAGTACGCGGATGGACCCGGAGGTGATACGATCAAGAAGTGGGGTCAGAAGCTCGGAGTCACACTCAAACAGATGAGTCGCGACTTGCCTCGCATATCACCCTCGGAGTCCTTCTATCCGGAGAGAGAACTTCGTCGCGCCGCCGCGCCTGCTCCTGCCCCAGCATCGGCACCGGCACCGGCACCCGCACCGAAGAAGGAAGAGGACAAACCTATCAAACTCACTGATGCCCAGATTGCTCAAGCCTTGAAGGCACAGGAGACAGGTGCCGAGGCGCGACTGAGTGCTCCCTCGTCCGTCGATAATCCCGCATACAAGAGTCGTGATGACTTCCTCAAGGCCCAGCGCTCAAAGACAGGAAAGAGTAAGTCACCTGTGACGACCGCGCCGCTCACCGCTGCCGAACAAGCACAGTTTGACAAGTTCGCGAAGGAGATGGAGGAAAAGGAAGCGAAGGAGAAGAAGGAGAAAGAAGAAAAGGCAAAGAAGGAACGAGAGGAGCGGGACAAGAGGGATCGGGAGAACGCGGCGGGCACAGGACTCCTGTCTGCTGCGCAACTCAAGGAGAATGCAGAAGCGTCCCAACCTGTTCGCCGGGTGACTCAACGTAATCGCAAGACCTTCGATGGACCGAGTACTGGTACTCCCCTCAAGATGGACACCGACCTTGTTCGTCGCGCCCGCGCCCGCGAGGCAAAGGAACGGCAGGAGGCAAAGTTGAACGATGGCGACGAGGATGACCGCGTGCCCGTGGAGCGTTCCTCGTCGCCTGTGCGCGGACGGAACTATTCGACGCCTCTTCTGGAATCTGAACGTGAGCGTGCTCGCCAGATCACCCGCCGTAATGCCCCGAGTCGTTATGCCTTCCGGTCGTCGTAATGAAAAATAGTATACATGCATCCGAACGATTCGTTCAGTAGAACTGGCGACGAGAGTGACCGTCAAACAGGTCACCATTGTGCTCGTCCTCATCGCCCTCGTCATTCTGCTCTGAGAACCGCGCCTCCAACTCGGCATCCGTCATCGGACGCTTCATCTTGGGCTTCTTGTGCTCTATCTGGCTCCATCCCTCGGCGTCCTCCTTTGCCCGAGGCGCACGAGCACCATCCTCATCTGACATCATATGACTATCACCCGACGCCGGGCGACCCCGGTTCGGGCGATAGATGAAGATACCCGCCTCTGTGCGCTTTTCTGCTGCCGTCTTCTCACGCGCAACCTGCTCGCGCATCCGGTTGTCCTCATCACTGCTATTCCAATTCTTGGCGAGCGTCGCAAACGAATCCTGCCGACTCGCATTCCACGCCGGCGGCGAGAGCGAGGCATTCGAGAGCGTGGGGAACTGAGACTCGGGCTTCTCAATCAGCGCCTTGCGCTGAGACTCTTCCGCGGCGATCCGCTTCGCCTCGGCCTCGCGACGCTCCTGTTCGTGCGCGGGCACAAAGTCCTGCCGGCGGGCACGACCCGCGTGATACGGGCGAGGACCACTCATCTTCTTCGCATCGGGCGTCGGGTAGCTGGGGCTGGGGAAGCTACGGTACTGAGACATCGTAACTGTTTGTTGTTGGGGGGACATTCCATTCCTCCGAACAATCCACTTTCGTTTTGACGAAACGAATGATTTATATGGATTGTTACGCCAAGTATCATGGTTCTTGTCACCACTGTCGCTGTTGCCGGCACTCTCGCTGAGCTGACGATTCCCCCGAAGACGCCTGACGTGCTTGAGTGGCTACGCAAGAAGTGTAAGCAGCCTGGTCTGCAGTTCCAGGGTAAGATTACCTCTGAGGAGTGTGCCTATGCTGTCTTTGCGACGCCGAGTGACGACGACGAAGAGAACACGAACCAGCACATGCTTCCCCCGCCCTTCCACGACGATACCTTCTCGGGGTCTCTCGTGATTCTCAAGACGCTGAATCTGGATTCGGATGAGTACCAGAAACCTGCAGGGTCCTATGTGGATCTGCGGTCGGCTGAGTACGACGAGTTCTATGCATCCTGTACCTTCAAGGATGACGAAGACGAGGAACCTGCAGAGGAGGAGGACGAGGAGAATGAGAACCCTGAGGTTGATGAGGGTGAGGACGAGGAGGAGGACACAGAGGAGCGTGAGGAACCTGGCGTCCACATGATTCATGCCTCCAACGTCTTTGTGGAGCACCCTCTGCGGACGCGAGTCTCTGAGCGGTTCGGATCGGAGGAGATTGAGCGCGCCATCCTCAATCGGTGCGTTCACGACGCACAGACGTGGTACGTGGATATCGACTGGGACAATCCTGTGTTCCTTGAGATGTATCGCTCTCGTGCGGTAGACCTGTATCGCTACCGTCACCTTGCATCGACAATGACGCCTCAGGAGTTTGCAGATTCGGAACCGGTCGATCGCAATCCAGCACGGTGGCGGGCCATTATCGAGAAGACGATCGAGCAAGAGAAGGCGACGTACTCTCGGGAGAAGACGGCGAGCATCTTCATGAACTGCTCCTCGTGCAAGCGCAAGACGAAGTGCGATTACTACCAGCTGCAGACGCGTTCGGCGGATGAGCCGATGACGACGTTCGTGACCTGCCTCGAGTGTGACAAGCGGTGGAAATTTTAATAGCATATCACAATGGGTCTGAAGGACAGTCTTCAGGAACACAGGGTCCCTCTGCCGCCTGACTTTGACGAGCGGATGGACCTCCTGGTGGCGGCCCTCCGGCGGAGTCCAACATACAAAGACAAACTTGCTGCCTTCAAGAAACAGCGGGGCGGCGTCGCGTCCACAGAACTCAATCCCGAGGATTGGTTGGGTCCTCACCTCAATTGGTTCGTCGATGGAGTCACAAGTCCTCTTGCTCGCGTGGTGTGGTTGACGCTGTTCAGCGTTGTCTTTTTTATCAAGTACATCGAGGCAACCCCGGTGTTTGGTAGTGTGGTATCCGTGGTCCTCGACCTGATGCTGGTACAAGGAAAGATCTTAACAAAGACGATCCAGAAGGCACTTCCGGTCACCCTTGGCATGATACCCATCCCCTTGTCGTCGGTGTTTGGTATGGTAATGGCAGGGTTGTTCGGATTGATCATGTGGCCAATCATCGGTCTGATTGCGTTTTCGCGCGGCGAGTTCAGTACTGCAGTTGAGTCGTCCTTCCGCGTAATCCCCCCACCGATTGGCGACATGCTTGCTGATATGTTTTTGGAGGTCAATCGTACGGCGGCGGGTCTGAACATGAATCGTGTGAAGTTGGTGAGGGACCTCTCGTCTGCCTTTGCCTTGCTCGAGAGTAGCGTCGGCGGGGTTGCCGATGTCGTGAAGGAAGGTCTCAAGGGTGCGCACGAGAAAACAGCCCAGGCAACGATGGTGTCCAATCGCCTGAAGGAAGGGTTCTCGTCCTTGAAGGACAAGGTGCAGGAGCAGGTCAATCCGGATGCCCTTGCCGGGAAATTTAATGATACGGTGACCTCACTGACGGAGAAGGTCAAGTTGCCCGTGCGCGGTGGAATTCGGTTTTCAAGACGCGCGCGTAGAACCAAGAAATGGCGGATGCACCGCACGCGACGGTCGATGCCGAGCAAGTCCGTGCGACGCTGAGGGAGTGGATTGCCGTAGACGACCAGGTTCGTGCTCTGGCCGCCCAGGCCAAGGCACTGCGTGAACGCAAGGTTGCCCTGAGTGGGAACATCCTGGAGTTCATGCGGGGTCAGAATCTAGACAACTTTGTCATTGAGGGTGCGGGTGGTACGATTGCCCGCCAGCAGCGGACGATTCGCGCGCGCCCCAATCGTGCGGTTGTGCGTACGCAGATTGCGATTCTCCTTGCCGACCAACCCCAGCGGATGGCTGAGGTTCTGCGGACCATTGAGGGTGTCCCGGAGGATGGCAACGATGCCGGCACTGTCACCACGCGCGAGCTCCTGACGCGTCGGATTCCCCGGACACAGCGTATTGACTTAGGATAATGTGGTGGGTCGTTGCTTGTTTCGTCCTCTGTCTGTACGTCCAGCTCTTCAATGTCTTGGCGACCATGTATCTTGACTCCGATCGGACGATGGGGTGGAAGGACCTGTTTCACCACTTCGTGCCCCCGGTTGAAATCACCATCAAACTTTAACACGTGAAAACATACATATATATGTTCGAACCCTGCAGCGTGGAGCTGCTCGAGACCTTTGGGTCTGACTTGACCGTTGTGAATGCAGCGCGAGTCAGTCTTGGAAAGCATGTGGATGAGATGACGGACAAGGATGCGAAGTTGATTAAGTACCTGGTGGATCACGACCATGTGTCTCCCTTCTTCCATCCTCAGGCGCGGTTTCGCCTGAAGATGCCGATTTGGATGGCACGTGAGTGGTTTCGTCATACGGTGGGTCTGTCTCGCAATGAGATCAGCCGTCGCTATGTAGACTTTGAACCGTCCTTTCATATCCCCGACTTCCGCACGCGCGCTCCAGGCAAGAAGCAGGGGAGCAATGATGACGTCCACAAGGACAATGAGTACCTTCGCGAGCATCTGCGGGAGGCCTGTAAGCACTCTGTGGAGGCATACAACCTGATGCTGTCAAACGAGGTTCCTCCCGAGCAGGCCCGCATGGTTCTGCCTCAGAATATGATGACGGAGTTCATTGAGACGGGGTCTCTGGCGGCGTACGCTCGTCTGTATCAGCTCAGAACAAGCCCGGACGCGCAGAAAGAGATACGCGAGGTGGCTTGTAGTCTGGGTAGCACCCTTGCCACCGCTTTCCCCGTTTCATGGGCACAACTAACACGTCAGACCCCCCCAACCGCTTCTTGAGAAGGTAGGCGTCCATGAAAGACGGAAACCACACAGATATCTTCATCCACTCCACATTGGGTTTCTGCATGTCGATGGAGTTGATCTGCTTTTTCCGATAGCAGACATACTGGAACTCCTTGTTGAAGATTCGGGGCACACACAGGTAGATCCGATTATAGTCGTCGGGTGGAACGTGGATATCCATCTCGACTCGTGCAGTTATCTGATGAAGGCGAATTATTTATCGGTGTAAAACAATGCCTACGACGCGCGGACAGACTCGCGCGGCCGAGGAGGAGAGAGTCCGTCAACGACAAGAGCAAGAAGACCGTAGACGACGGAGAGCGGAGCGCGAGGCGTGGGAGCGAGCAGACTCCGCGCGACGGGCGAGGGAGGACGAGGAACGGCGTGCCGAGT
>Ga0209189_1000575_pt1 | contig 30258 bp, 28 predicted proteins | sample C_130820_EF_Meta_FD_187308 | JGI IMG/M metagenome (GOLD analysis project Ga0209189, IMG submission 187308) | Freshwater microbial communities from Lake Croche, Canada to study carbon cycling - C_130820_EF_MetaG (SPAdes) (version 3) | ecosystem: Environmental > Aquatic > Freshwater > Lake... | reverse complement strand
AAGCCCGAACCAAAGATAAATAATACCGCACCAGTTATTAAAGTAGTAACGTTCGAGTCAATGATTGATGACATCGCATTTGTGAAACCATCACGCACTGCAACTGGGAAAGTTTTACCTAATAATAATTCTTCTTTGATACGTTCGTAAATCAAAACGTTTGCATCGACCGACATACCAACTGATAATACTAAACCTGCAATACCTGGCAATGTAAGTGTTGCACCGAATGATGCCATTACGCCTAAAAGTAAGAATAAGTTTACGATAAGGGCGATGTTAGCAATCAAACCGGCTTTGTTATAATAAATCATTACAAAAGCCAAAACGAATAATACACCAATAATTGATGAAAGAATACCGGCACGTGCAGCTTGCGAACCTACTGTTGCACCAACGATATCTTCCGAAATAATGTTTGTTGGAGCAGGAAGTTTACCAGCTTTCAAAACGTTTGCAAGGTCAAGAGCTTCTTCAACCGTAAAGTTACCGCTGATACTTGAGCGTCCACCACCGATTTCACCATTAACGTTTGGAGCTGAATAAACAAAATTATCAAGGATAATAGCTACAGGACGACCGATGTTTGCACCTGTCAATGCTTTCCATTTTCTTGCACCTTCTGCATTCATTTGCATTTCAACGGCTGGCTTTCCTCTTTCGTCAAAATCTTGTGATGCGTTTGTTACAACATCTCCTTCCAAAGGAGCTTTATCTAAATCTTTCACGAAGTACATATCAACGATTTCTTCGTTTACGTTCGTTCCGTTTGCACGGGCTTTCACATCATATAATGCACTTGCATTTGCAGGAAAAAGAGCCTGAACATCTGGGCGACGCATGATTTGATTTACACGTGATGTGTCTTTAATACGAACAGCTACACCATAACCAGTTCCGATAAATAAGTTACTAAAGGCGTTGGTTTGACGTTGTGCCAAAGCCGCTGAATCTTTCTTAGAAGTATCAGTTTTACTTCCAGCAGCCAATTTAGCAGCCAGACTGTTTTTTGAAGTATCGTTTGCGGCCGTTGCAGAATTATCGCCTTTCCCTTTGGCAGACGTTCCTGCGATTTTGCTTAAATTTGACTTATCCGCTGCCTTAGCCTCAGCATCCATTTGTAATAAAATAGCCGACAAACCATCAAATGCTGGAGCGATTTCTTGCATTGTATAAACTTCGCAGAACTCTAATTTTGCAGCGCCAGAAAGTAATTTACGCACACGTTGTGGATTATCAACACCTGGTAATTCAACTTGAATTCGGTTAGTGCCTGATAAACGTTGTAAGTTAGGGTTCGATACTCCAAATTTATCAACACGTGTTTGAATAATACGGAACGCACGGTCGAAAGCACCATCTACTTCTTTTTTGATGTAACTAATTACTTGGTTATCTGAAGATTCTAAGCTCAACACACCACGGTTAGAGCTATTTGAGAAAATACTCGCCAATTTTGTATCTGGAGCCACTTTCTTTAATTCATCAGCAAACAATTCAACGAAGTTTGTGCTGCTTGTTGCTGCTCTTTCTTGTGCATTCGAAATAGCTGCCGCTACCTTCGGATCACGTGAACCAGCCAATGCCCGCACGATTTCAGTAGGGGAAACCTCTAAAATAACACTCATGCCACCTTGAAGGTCAAGACCTAAGCCTAATTCTTGTTTCATTAGGTCTTCGGTAGTGGTCATTCCTAAGAAAACAGGTTGTTTCCATAGTGAATCCAAATAACGTTGTTTTTTTGAATAATTAAGTTTGCCTGATTTATCAGTTCCGTACGCTTCTGCGTCTTTTCTAATATCATTGGCTTTCCAAGTACGAGCCAAGAAATAAATACTAATTGCTAAAAAAGCTACCAATAAGGCAACTATACCACCTTTGTTTCTCATATCTTAAAGCCCCCTAACCCCAGCGGGGGAACTTTTTATAAATTATTTTTCATGTTTTGAGGGTTGAAAAACATGATTTTTAGAATATACAAATTGAATTGTCCACATACGATTGCGAGCAAAATACTGCTTGATAAATAATCGCTTTGAGACGAAAAAAGGGAAACGAAATAACTTAAAGACTGTTTACTGAAAACTGAAGACTATTATGGTGCATTGGGAGCAATAAAATGCTCGTAGAGATTCTCGAAATAAGAAAGTACGAAAACAGGCTTGGTGAAAATTTTAGCCTTTTTTTCGATATTTAAATAAATAACTTGTAGAGTAGGTAAAATGAGGGCTTCGTGGTTGAAGTCGAACGCGTGGCTGGGTACAACCACCTCCAAAGACAACTCGCTAACAACTGACTGGTTTTCAGATTGCTGCTTTTTGTCAGACTTCTCTTGCTTTGTTTTATTGGGCTTATCATGTTTTTGTTGAGGTAGCTGATTGCCGAAAACGCTCGTCAGCACCACCATCGTGAACATCAAAAGTCCAAATGCACGTGATATGTAGGAGTAATTTTTCATTTAAGGAACGCAAAGCTACAAGAATTTCTTAAAATAAGTCAAATTTTGTGCAAAAAATTAAAAAAATGTAGTTTTCAGATATAATTTTCTAGTTATCCCTTTAGGGATTTAATATTGGTAGAAGTTGATAAACCCCTGACATTTCTCATGCCTTAGTTATGAAACCATGCATAGCGAAATCTCAGACTTCGTTTTTATAGTAACTCGGTTAATTTAGGCTTTCAGATAAAAATAAATAGTTAGTGTAAATGCCAAAGAAAAGTATCGTGGAAATCCATCAAATTTTTCCCACAAAATATTTATTCCCGCAAAGCAGATGGTATAATCTTGGATTTCCATTGCCAAAAAGTACATTACCCAACCCAAAAGTTTATCAGAAAGACGCACTTCTTGCCAAGCTCTGTACCAAAGCAGAATGGCAAAAAGTAAAGCCTAAAAATAACCAATTTGTAGCGGAGTAGTATATTTTTACATTTTTCAGAGGATATTCTTTTTGTAAATCAATTTAACTTCTGCTTTGTTTTGATTGCTTTTTTTGGTCAATAATCATTTAGTTGTATTAACTATTCCTAATTTCAACAAACATATAATTGGTATTTTAAATAGTTTTTTTTAAATTATTTCACGAAAAGCAGTTTTCTGCCCTCTTTTTGTGTAAAATAGTGAATAAAAAAACGCAAATAAAACATTTCCGTTTCCTACAAACCACTACATTTGCACACTTTTTTATAAAATATCGTTAAAAATAATGAGCCAAAATCACAAAAACCTTGATAAGGTTACGGCCGCTGGATTGCTTATAACACTCGGTATTATTTTTGGAGACATCGGAACTTCTCCACTCTATGTAATGCAGGCAATTATTGGCAAAGAAAAAATTGATGAAGAAATTGTATTTGGTTCGTTATCACTTATTTTCTGGACGCTTACACTACAAACTACTCTTAAGTACGTTATTTTGGTTTTAAGAGCCGATAATAACGGTGAAGGTGGAATTTTTGCACTTTATGCCCTTGTCAGAAGACATGCAAAATGGTTAGTTGTTCCAGCTATTATTGGCGGTAGTGCTTTGCTTGCCGATGGAATAATTACGCCACCGATTTCGGTTGCTTCAGCCATTGAAGGTTTGCAATTGGTTTATCCAGAAATAGAAACAATACCGATTATTATTAGTATAATAACCGTCATATTCTTGGTACAGGCTTTTGGAACAAACATCGTTGGAAAAGCTTTTGGGCCAATTATGTTTGTTTGGTTTTCTATGTTGGCTATTTTGGGTATTCTGCAAATCGTTAAAAACCCCGTTATTTTATCGGCCATTAATCCTTACCATGCTTATCGCCTGTTATTTTTTCACCATGATGGCTTTTGGTTATTGGGTGCCGTATTTTTGTGTACTACTGGAGCAGAAGCACTTTACTCAGATTTAGGTCACTGTGGACGTGGCAATATCAGAATTAGCTGGATTTTTGTGAAAATATGCTTACTTTTAAATTATTTTGGACAAGGTGTTTGGGCTATTTCTATGCAAGGACAATATCTGGATAGTCGTAAACCTTTTTTTCAATTAATGCCCGATTGGTTTTTGTTGATTGGAATTGGTATCGCAACCATGGCTACAATCATTGCCAGCCAAGCCTTGATTACGGGTTCATACACGCTTATTTCAGAAGCTATTCGCCTAACTTTTTGGCCAAAAGTACGTTTGAAATACCCTTCTGACCACAAAGGTCAGCTTTATATTCGTAGTGTTAACTGGCTACTTTGGGCAGGATGTGTGGGTGTGGTGCTTTACTTCAAAGAGTCAGCTAATATGGAGGCGGCTTATGGTTTGGCCATTACGCTTACTATGTTGATGACTACAATCTTAGCGGCATATTACCTTTATTCACACCGCTTTAATAAGATTTGGATTATTACTTTTTTGGTTGTCTATGTAGGAATAGAAGGAGCTTTTTTGGCAGCAAATATGTTAAAACTTATGCATGGCGGCTGGGTATCGGTAGTTATTGCTTCGGTGATTGCGTTGGTGATGATTATTTGGTATCGTTCAAATATTATTAAAAATCGTCTAACAGAATTTGTAAAATTAGAAAAATACATTGAAGGCTTGAAAGAATTGAGCAATGATGAATCTATTCAAAAATATGCTACCCACTTGGTTTACATGAGTAATGCACACCGTGTTTCAGAAATCGAATCGAAGGTAATGTATTCAATTTTTGAGAAACGACCAAAACGTGCCGATATTTATTGGTTTATCCATGTTGACATTACTGATGAACCTTATACAATGAAATATAAGGTAAATATCATCGAGCCAGATGATGTAATTAAGGTAAATTTTAAATTAGGCTTTAGGGTTGAACAAAAAATTAATCTCTATTTCAGAAAGGTGATTGAAGAAATGGTAAAACGCAAGGAAGTTGACATTAGAAGTAGGTACGAATCTCTGAACAGACAAAATGTAACTGGCGATTTTCGTTTTGTGGTTTTGGAAAGATATTTATCTAATGAAAACAATCTTCCGTTTTGGGAACGCATAACGATGGAAGCCTATTTCTTCATAAAGGGCTTTACAAGCTCAGAAGATAAATGGTTTGGCCTTGATACATCGAGCGTAAAGGTCGAGAAAGTTCCATTGATTCTTCGACCGATTGATAACATTACTCTAGAAAGAGAGAATTGTTAGGTGATATATAAAACTGCATTATTTAAAAAAATTCTTATAAATAATACTTTTTTTAAATAATGCATGCTATTAATTGACATAATAGCTTTCAATATTGAACTACCAAAGCGAAGCCTTCTTTTACTGTGCAGGATACACCTTTTTATTTGTAAAATCTGAGAATCAGAAGTTTACAATTTAGGGGCGTGGGTTATTTTGGCGTTTTGCTTTTCTTCAACAAAATCAACGGTTTACCTGGTTATTACATTGGTTTTTCGTCGGCATCGGTGGTTTGGTTTAGTTCGAAAAATCGTTATCGAATCTCCTTTTGATTGGAATCCATATATATCTGATTTATTCTTTGTTCCTAAGAAAATTACATCGCCATCTTCATTGGCCACACAATCTCCGTTTATACAAACGGTATAGTTGTCATACTTATCCCAACCTTTAATTAAGCCAAATCTACTAAACTCGCCTGATTTTTGAGTTAAAAGTTGTTCGTAAATATCTCATTTTCTTTTGAGGTTGGGGGGATGAAGTTTCTTGTTTTGCGATATTGAAAGCCTTGAGCAACATACAATCTATAAAGTTAGGCAAGATTAGTTTTTTCTTTGAAAAAGTGCAATAGTATGTACAAAGTTAATAATACTGTGCTAAGTTTTGAATAAAATTTCACGACCTTTGTGGGCAACTATACAACTTATAGAAAATTTTATGCCGATTTTTTCCCAACATTACCAAGAAGAAATAAAGAAAACTTTTTTGCTGGCCTTACCTATTGTTATTGCCCAGTTAGGGGTAGTCTTGATGGGGGTTACTGATAATATCATTGTAGGGCGATACATTGGAAAAATTGGACTTGGGTCGGCTGGAATTGCAAATTCTATGTCGTTTCTGATTGCTTCTATCGGTATTGGTGGCCTTTCGGTGGTTGCACCTCTGATTTCTAAGGCAAAAGCCGAGCGTAATGTTCCCGAAATCAATCGGCTTTTTAGGGCTGGAATCAAGGTTTCGCTATGGTTTAGCTTACTTTTGGGTGTGATTGGTTTTGTTTGTATTTATTATTTCGAGACTTTTCAACAATCACCCGAAATCAATTCCCAAGCTCCCGCTTTTATGGCAATTATTATTGCTTCAAATGTCTTTATGTTTGTTTTTGCGGCTGCAAAACAACTTTCGGATGGCCTTTCTCGCACCTATGTAGCGATGATGATTACGGTTTTTGGTTTAATTTTCAACCTAATTTTTAATATTGTTCTGATAAATGGCTATTTAGGTTTTCCGAAAATGGGTTTGATTGGTTCGGCGACTTCAACGCTTATCACTCGAATCCTTATGATGTTGGCACTTTTGATTTATTTATTCAATACAAAAACTTTCAAAAAATACCTTCACGCAAAGTATAAATCGCTGAAAACTAACGATTTAGTATTAATGATTTTTAAAATTGGTGTGCCGAGTGGACTTCAGTTTTTCTTTGAAATTGCAGCGTTTTCGTTGGCTGTAATCGTGATGGGTTGGCTTGGCGAAAACCAATTGGCAGCTCATCAAATTGCCATTAATGTGGCTTCCACAACTTACATGATGGCCTCAGGCTTGGGTATTGCAGGTGGAATTAGAGTTGGGGAGGGACGTGGACTAAAAGACGTGCGTAAAATTAGATTTTCGGGTAATGTTGCTTTGCTTTTGGTAATAATTTTCATGACAGTCACGATGTTGGTTATTTTAGTCTTTAACCGTTTTCTTGTTGAACTGTATATTGCTGATAATGAGGTGATTGCAATTGCCATGCGATTAATGATAGTAGCTGCTATTTTTCAATTATCAGATGGTATTCAAGTTGTTTCATTGGGAATTTTGCGTGGAATTTCTGACGTGAATATTCCGACTTGGATTACGATGTTTGCCTATTGGTTTATTTCGTTACCTTTGGGTTATTTGCTTGCTTTTCATCTAAATATGGATGCAATCGGAATTTGGTATGGGCTTTTGGCTGGCTTGACGGTTTCTGCTATTTTACTCACAGCACGTTTTTATTATTTAATAAAAAAAATGAAATTGGAGTAGCCCAAAATTATTCTTTCATTCACTCATTCAAAATCGCACAAAATTGCACGGTTGACCCCGTCACTTATTAATTTGCTCCAATCGTATTATAATATTGATGCCATAGAGGCTGGACTTGATGAAGCAGGTCGAGGATGTTTAGCTGGTCCAGTGGTGGCCGCGGCCGTGATTTTGCCTAAAAATTATACTCACGACTGGCTCAATGATTCTAAGCAACTAAATCACCATCAAAGAGAAAAGCTGAGGGTGGAAATCGAGCGTGATGCCATTGCTTTTGCCGTTGCGGAAGCTTCAAACGAAGAAATTGATAAAATAAATATTTTGAAAGCGAGTTTCTTGGCAATGCACCGAGCGGTTGATGGTCTAAATCTTCTACCCGAACATTTATTGATAGACGGCAATCGTTTTACGCCTTATCCACTAATTCCGCATACATGCATTGTTAAAGGCGATACAAAGTTTTTGACTATTGCCGCAGCTTCAATTTTGGCAAAAACGTATCGTGATGATTTAATGGTAAAATTGGCTTCCGAATTTCCGTATTATCGTTGGGAGCAAAATGCGGGTTATCCAACGCCATTTCATAAAAAAGCGATAAAAGAGCATGGTTTTACGCCCTTTCATCGCCTTACATTTCGTAGTGAAATCAAGCTTAAAACTTTAATCCCTTCAAGTAAATAGCATCGCTTTTCATACTTTCGATTGGTCCAATTGGATATTGCTCTTGTTCAACCAAAAAATATTTGATTCCGCTATTTTTGGCTGCACGAAGTAAGCCTTTATAGTCGATTATTCCAGAAGCAAGGTCGGTTTGCTTTGGTTTTGGGTCTTTTGTTGAAAGCTGTTTTATGTGACAAAGCTCATAGCGATTACCATATTGTTTCAAATGTTCAATACTATCTTCACCCGCCGCTTCGCTCCAACACATATCCAATTCAAAACATACGATCGATGGGTCGGTATTTTCAAGCAAAATTCTTTGTCCTTTAACACCGTTGGCATTTTGGAAAGAGTAGGAGTGATTATGATAACCATAACGCAAGCCATATTTTTTACAGATTTCGCCATTTTTCGTGAAAGCTTCGGCTTTTTGTTTCCAAGCATCAGCCGATGGCTGCATTCCAATAGCTGGACAAATTACATATTTCAAGCCTCCTTCTGCACATTTGGCAATCATTTCTTCGTTGGTATCGGGTAAACCTAAGTGCGTACTTACCATTTTTACACCAATATCGCCCAAATATGCTTTTGCGTCTTTAGGTGTCATACCCCAAAATGGGTCTTTCGAGTAGCTTTCAAAATATGTGTAACCCATATCAGCTAATTGCTTCATGTAGTTTTTAGGGTCTTTCGGAAGCACATCACGAATACTGTAAAGTTGACAACCAAATTGTTTTAAAGTTCCACGAAGTGAGCCTTTGGCCTGCAAATCATTGGTCAAAAATGCCAAAGCCGCTAAAGAAGCCGATTGTTTCAAAAAATTTCTGCGATTGATATTCATTGTCATAATTTAAGGTTGGTTAAAAGTTGAGCAATTTAGTAGAATTCTTGTAAATAATTATAAGTTTTACAAATAAAAATAGCAACCTATTTCTAAGTTGCTATTTTGTTATTTTTAAATAAATCTTATCCTTCAAACAAGCTACCCAAGCCACCCAAAACCGAGCCACCTTCTTTTGTAGCGTTTCCACCATAAGGAGTTAGACGTTGAATAAGTTTAGAAATTGGTAATGACTGTATCCAAACTTTTCCTGTGCCTTTGAGTGTCGCTAAGAATATACCTTCGCCGCCAAAAACCATTGATTTGAGACTTCCCGAACGCTCAATATCAAATTGGAGTTGAGGCTCAAAACCAACTACACAGCCAGTATCAATACGAAGTGTTTCGTTATTAAGTTGACGCTCAATTACTACTCCACCCGAGTGAATAAATGCCATGCCATCGCCTTGTATTTTTTCGAGAATAAAACCTTCGCCTCCGAAGAAACCTGCACCAAGTTTTTGATTAAAATGAATCGAAATGCTTGTACCCATTGCTGCACACAAAAAGGCATCTTTTTGTACAATGAGCGTATTACCCATGATCTTGGCTAAATCAACGGCTTTGATTGTGCCCGGGTATGGAGCGGCAAAAGCTACTTTTCGCTTGACATTTGAGTTGTTGGTGAAGTGAGTCATAAAAATTGACTCGCCCATCAATACTCTGCTACCGGCTTGCATCAATTTACTAAAAAGGCTTTGTTGTGGCTGTGAGCCGTCGCCCATTTTGGTTTCAAACATGATACCGTCTTCCATGAAAAGCATCGAACCTGCCTCAGCAATTACTGTTTCATTTGGATCTAGTTCTATTTCGACGATTTGTATATCTTCGCCAAAGATTTTGTAGTCAATTTCGTGAGAACGCATAGAATTATTTGAGTTTTAGATTTGAAGAAACGAAGATAGTGTTTACACCGAAATCTTTCAAAAAAAATTTACATAAATGAAACTATGCTAATGAAGAAAGGTTGTTTTTGAAATATTTTAATTCTTCACCAACCTTTTTCCAAAAAATGTATCTAATAATAAAAATCAAAATATGATGAAGAATATCATAGCCATTTTGCTTATAGTTTTCTCGGCTTGTACAAAAGAAGGAGTCAAGGTTGCACAAACACCATTGGCATCAAAAATAGAATTTAATTTTGATACGGAACTTACGTTTCAAGAAGGTATAAAAATCAAAATCATAAAAATAGAAGATAGTCGTTGTCCGCAAAATACTACTTGTATTTGGGCCGGAATGGCAAAGGTTTTTTTTACAATCAGCGATAAGGGCGTCTCAAAAGACTCCTCAATCGATTTTGAATCAAAGCCAATCAAAACAACCGTTGATTTGGGTGCTGCGAAATATGAAGTAGAGATTTCGGACGTGTTGCCTTATCCTAAAGGATCTACTGAAATCAATCAAAAAGACTATAAAGTAAGTGTAACTGTAAAAAAATTGTAGGTTAGATTTCTAATCTGTCATTGTCTTCGGAGAATACATAGAAAATAGAAAAGGGCGAAGTCAGAACTTCGCCCCACAAATTTACGCTTTTGGCTCTTCGGCAGCAGGTGTTTCGGTTGCTACCTTGGCTTTTCCAAATAATTCTTGCAAAAATGCCTCGACATCTGGAAAACTATCTTTCAATGCCGCACCTACTTCGGTTTTTAGTTTCTCAAAATATTCAGGAGCTTTATCAATTGCTTGTTCGGCTTCATCTTTAAACTGCCCCGCTTTTATTTTCAAATCTGCCAAAGCTTTTTCACCTTCTTCAGTTTGTAAATATTTATTAAGTGCTACGCCCGCCGCTGCTCCGAGTACGAATGTTGCTAAATGTTTTGCGTTGACCATTTTAGTAATTATTGTTTTATATGTTTAATGCTGAATCTATGACTAAATTCATGCATGAAAGTATCAAACTTTATTGACTAAAAATTGATAATTTTGCCGATTGGTAAATTTTATACGCAAATGGACGAAAACCTTGTTGACTATTACGCAGAGCTTCTATACGATTATCATTTCTTGAAACAACCCTTACAAAAAGCCGACGCAATTTTTGTTTTGGGAAGCCACGACCCCAGCGTAGCCGACTACGCCGTAGAATTGTACAAAGAAGGCTGGGCAAAATATATTATTTTTTCGGGAGGAGTAGTTCGTCCAATTGGTGAACTAAGAAATACAAGGCCAAAAACAGAAGCAGATGCTTTTTTTGATATTGCCGTAAAAGCAGGTGTTCCAGCCGAAGCAATCATACTCGATAACGAAGCCACAAATACTGGTGAGAATTTCTCCTTTACAAGAAAGATTTTGAAAGAAAAAGGTCATACTTTTCAGAATTTTATTTTGGTTCAGAAACCTTATATGGTGCGTCGAACTTATGCAACAGCTTTGGTTCAATTTGCTGAGTTTAAATTCATTTCAACTGCCAAACCTGATTCTTATGCCCAATACATTGCCCGGTGTGCCGAAAATAATATTAGCAAAGAACGAATAATTAGTAATATGACGGGCGACTTACAACGTTTGAAAATTTACCCAGAAAAAGGATTCTTGGTAAAGATGGAAATTCCAGAAAATGTATGGCATGCGTACGAAAAACTCATCGAAATGGGCTTTGAAGGGCGAATGGCTAATTAAAATTGCCCGGTAGCAAGCATCACAAGCGTACAAGCTTCAATCGGTTCGATACCTTTTTCAGTCAGAAAATCCTCAAATACGGGATTTTCTGTACCGGGATTGAAAATAACTCTCCGAGGTTTTAGGTTGGCCACATAATCAAAATATTCGCTTTGCCTTTGTGGACTCAAGTAAAGCGTAACAGTATCAATACGTTCAAATTTTACTTTTTCGGTATTTATCTCTTTACCAGCTACAACTCCTTTTTTTATACCCAAAAGTTCAATTTCGTGCTTGTAACTCACCAATCGGTTGGCTGCTAAATACGAATATCTACTTGGGTCGGTTGATGCACCAATAACTAATGTTTTTTTTGCCATTTTTCAGAAAGTTTCTGCTTTAAAAATCTCATTTTCAGAAAATTAGTTCAACCCAATAGCGAATGCCAAAAATAGAAAGTGGCATATCCTCGCCAACCTTTCCATTTTTCGGCCATTTGGTTCAATTCACTAATCGTTGGTTTTGCCATTAAGCCATATTGTGTTTTCACGGCATTGTGCAAACCAACATCTTCCACAGGAAAAGCATCATAGTTTTTTAGACTTTTCATCATTGAATAATTAGCCGTCCAGTTTCCTATGCCCTTTATTTTTACTAATTCTTCTTTTACGTCCTCGAATGATAATTTTTTCAAAACTTCTTGAGATAAATTTCCTTCGGCAAATTCACGCGATACATTTAATATGTATTGTGCTTTACTTCTACTAAATTGTAGTGGCTGAAAATCTTCAAGAGTCAAACTTGCCAATCTTTCGGCCGTAGGCAAGGCATAAAATGCTTCATTATTATATACAAGTTTTTGACCAAAGTTCTGCACTAACTTTTCTTTCAATGAATAGGCAAAATTTAGATTAATCTGCTGACCAATAATTGACCAAACCAAAGATTCAAACAAATCTGGCATTCCAATCATTCTTAGTCCGTAATACTTTTGGCAAAGCGAAGCCAAAACTTTATCATTTTGAGCAGTTTCATAAAAAAGAGGTAGATTCGCCTTCAAATCAAACCAATCTGAGACATAATCTTTGACAATATCAATAATTTTTTGGCCTTGATTTTCAGAATGGATAGATATTTGCAAGTGGTTATTGTATGATATAGAGAATAAAACGAGCGAATTTTCAAATGAAATAACTTTAAAAATCTCATTATTTTTTATAGTATGCAGGCATTCTTTTTCATTCCGAGAAAGAAACCTAAGAGTTTGTTCAAAATTGAACGCCTTTGGAGTTAATAATTCGATCATTTGAAGGAGGAAATGAGGTCAGAATGCAATCTATGCGAAATAATTTTTAAAAAGAATCCGAATTTTGCTAAAGTGTCTAAATTAGTTATTTTGCCGCAAAAACATAAGTTTATACCTTTATATTTGCATCAAAAGCGGTAATACTTTACCTTTGCGGCATAGTCAAACGAAAAGTTTTTTTCAGTACCATACAAAAAATACACTTTCCACATAATTAAAATTCTTGCTAAAATACCATTCTATAGTCATCTGTATACGTTGATTTTGGGATGGTTTTTTGTTGTAAAATGCTGATAGTTAAGTAATTATGTGCCTATTTAAAATAATTCTAAATTACTGTTAGCTATAAAAAAAATAACAAAAGCTATTTGATAGAAAACAATAGTGGCGTAGTTTTGCAGTCTGAAAAAGTAAGAATACTACATTATATATAAATATGATTCGTAAATTTTATAAGTCAATTTTAGCTCTTGCTGTTGCTTTAAGCATATCTATTGGTTATGTTGCGGCACAAGATAGCACATCAACTGCAGCCGCGGCACCTGCTGGTGGCGGAGATGTAGCGAAGGGAGAAGGGTTGTTCAAAAACAACTGTGCACAATGCCATGCCGTTACGGCAGAGATTGTTGTTGGGCCTGGTTTGGCAGGAATCGAAGAGCGTAGAGATTATGCTTGGTTGAAGAAGTGGATAAACAATCCAATGGGTGTAATCGGAAGTGGTGATAAATATGCCGTTGAGCTTTACGAAAAGTACAACAAAACACAAATGACTGCTTTCGCTGCATTTGGTGATGATGAAGTAAAGTCTATTTTGGCTTATATTAAGTCTGCTGGTACTCCAGTGGTCGCTGCTGCAGTTGCAGGTGCAGTTGCTGATACACCAACCGAAACAGGTGGTGGTACATTTATCAATGTTATCTTAGTAGCATTATTAATTATCATGGGTCTTGTTTTGGTAGCTTTGCTTGGTATCTTACAATTATTAAATAAATTGTCAGGTGCTGATGCAGTTGCGGCAGGTACGTCTGTTTCATTCGGAGAAAAACTTCAGGCAAGTTTCAAAAACATTTCGGCAAATAAAACTGTTCGTTCGGCAATCGTTTGGGCATTCATCTTACTAGCAACAAAAGCTACTTTCGATGGAATGTACGGAATCGGTGTTCACCAAGGATACGCTCCAAAACAACCAATTGCGTTTTCTCACAAATTGCACGCAGGTGAAATGAAAATCAACTGTGCGTATTGTCATACAGGCGTTTATAAAGGAAAACAATCAGGTATTCCTTCGGCAAATATTTGTATGAACTGTCACAACGCTATAAAGCGTGAATCGCCAGAAATTCAAAAAATTTACACCGCAATCGAAACTAATAAGCCAATTGAATGGGTACGTGTACACAACTTGCCTGATTTAGCTTATTTTAACCACGCACAACACACAAATGTTGGTGGTTTAGAGTGTAAAAACTGTCACGGAGAAATTGAGAAGATGGAGGTAGTACAACAACGCTCAAGTCTAACAATGGGCTGGTGTATTGATTGTCACCGTAAATCAGAAGTGAATGGCAAAGACAACGGCTATTACGCTAAATTGATGGAAGCCCACAGTGCAGTAAGTAAAGGAGCCATGAAAGTACAGGATAACGGTGGATTAGAGTGTGCTAAATGCCATTATTAATACCTCAGTTTATAAAAAGAAATTAAGTTTTTACAGTAAAAAATAAAGTCCCTTCGGGATTTAGGGTTATATGGAAAACACTAATAAAAAGTATTGGAAAGGGGTTGAGGAGCTGAAAAACGACATTGGGTTTGTACAAAATGCCAATCGTGAATTTAATTTAGATGACATCGAAACTGTCGAGCCAACTCATCGCCGCGACTTCTTGAAAGTGTTAGGCTTTAGCGTTGCAGCAGTATCATTGGCTGCTTGCGATGCTCCAGTTCGTAAGGCTATTCCTTACTTAAACAAACCAGAGAGCGTAGAGCCAGGCATTCCAAACTGGTACGCATCCACTTTTTCAGAAGGAGGCGATTATTGCAGTATATTAGTAAAAACGCGTGAAGGTCGTCCAATTAAGATAGAAGGAAATAAACTTTCATCTATTACAAAAGGTGCGGTAAACGCAAGAGTACACGCTTCAGTATTGAGCTTGTATGATAATGAGAAACTGAAAGCACCTAAAAAAGGTAGCTCAGATATAAAATGGGAAGCTTTAGATAAGGAAGTAATAGCAGCACTCGCCAAAGGTGGAAATATCCGTATCGTAACAAATTCAATTCTTTCGCCAACAACCAAGAAGGTTGTTTCTGAATTCGCTGCAAAATACCCTTCTACAAAGCACATTACGTATGACGCAAATTCGTCTTATGCAATTGTGCAATCAAATTATGAATCTTTCGGGCAAGCGGTTATTCCTTCTTATGATTTTAGCAAAGCAAATGTAATCGTTGGTATCAATGCTGATTTCTTAGGAACCTGGATTGCTCCAAACACATTTGCAGGTCAATGGGCTATTACTCGTAAATTGACTAGTGGCAAGAATGGCAAAAACACTATGTCTCGTCATTACCAATTTGAAACTGGTTTGTCAATCACAGGTGCATCTGCTGATTACAGAGGAATGATAAAGCCTTCACAAGAAGGGGCTGTTGCCATTGCATTATATAATAAAGTAGCTGCCGCTTTAGGTGGAAAAGCTATATCAGGTGTTGCAGTTGAAACCCAAAACTTAGATAAGTGTGCAAAAGACCTTATCGCTGCCAAAGGTGCTGCTTTAGTAGTATCTGGTTCAAATGATCCTGCCGTACAAACCATCGTTAATGCTTTAAATAGCTTATTGGGTAGCTACGGAACAACAATTGATTTAGGCACACCAGTAAATTACCGTCAGGGTAATGATGCTGAAATGACCGCTTTCATCAACGAAGTAAAAGGTGGACAAGTTAGCACAGCAATCTTCTTATCTAATCCAGTTTATGATCACGCAAGAGGTGCTGAATTAGGTGAAGCCTTATCGAAAGTTGCAACTTCAATCTCATTTGCTGATCGTGCAGACGAAACGGCTTCAAAATGTAAATATATCGCTCCAGCTCCTCATTACTTAGAGTCATGGAATGATGCAGAACCTAAAAAAGGTTTTTACTCACTCACACAGCCGACAATCTCTTTGATTTTTGATACTCGTCAACCACAATCAAGTTTATTGGCTTGGGCAGGTTTGAATGCAGATTATCAAGCATATTTGAAATCAAACTGGAATAGCACCATCCTGAGTGGAAAATCTTGGGTACAAGTACTTCATGATGGTGTTTATGAGCCGACAGCTGAAGCAATCGTATCGGTTGCAGTTTTTGCAGGAAACGTTGATGTAGCTGCAGCATCAATAGCTAAAGTGAAAGGTGCAGGTATTGAAGTTTCTATCTATGAATCAGTAGCTATCGGAACAGGTTTACAGGCAAACAACCCTTGGTTGCAAGAATTGCCAGACCCGATTTCTAAAGTTACTTGGGAAAACGTAGTTGCGGTTTCACAGAAAACTGCTACTGAATTAGGTATCGCACAAGGAGATATTGTCAATTTGACAGTAGGTGGTAAAAAAGTAGTAGGTACAAGTTCAGATTTGGAAGGTGGAATTCCAGTATTAATTCAGCCTGGTCAAGCAAATGGTACAATTTCAATAGCTTTAGGTTATGGTCGTACTGCCGCGGGAAAATCAGGAAATACAGGTGCAAATACTTATCCTTTGGTTGCTAATGGGCAATATTGGGCAAGCGATGCAAAAATCGAAAAAATAAAAGACGGATATACATTAGCACAAACACAAACTCACAGTACTGTAATGGGTCGTACAGCAGTTGTACAGGAGTCTGTTTTAGGCGAATACGTAAAAAATGTTAAAGCTGGACGTTACGAACCAAAAATCGAAACTTCGGAAGGTGAGAAAAAACCATACCAAATCACACTTTGGAATGGTCACGAAAAGAAAAACCACAGCTGGGGAATGGTTATCGACTTGAATAGCTGTACAGGTTGTGGTTCATGTTTGGTAAGTTGCCAAGCAGAAAACAACGTGTCAGTAGTTGGTAAAGCTGAGGTTGCACGTGCAAGAGAGATGCACTGGATTCGTATTGACCGTTATTATAGCTCAGAAATGAGTCATGATGAGGCTCTCGCAGAAAAAGGAATCATCGGTGGTTATAGAGAATTAGAAATTGCTGCTGAAAATCCAGAGGTTGTATTCCAACCAATGATGTGTCAGCATTGTTCGAATGCACCTTGTGAAACTGTTTGTCCAGTATTGGCAACTACTCACAGCTCGGAAGGTTTAAACCAAATGACTTATAACCGTTGTATCGGTACTCGTTATTGTGCCAACAACTGTCCATATAAAGTACGTCGTTTCAATTGGTTCAAATATTTTGAAAACGATAATTTCGATTTCCACATGAATAACGACTTAGGTCGTATGGTGTTGAATCCAGACGTAACTGTCCGTTCACGTGGAGTAATTGAGAAGTGCTCAATGTGTGTGCAGCGAATTCAAGCGGGTAAATTGACAGCTAAAAAAGAGCGACGTCGCCCAGTTGATGGAGAGATTCAAACAGCTTGCTCACAATCATGTCCAACAAATGCAATCACATTTGGCGATATGCTTGATAATGAATCAGAAGTATCGAAAATGTTAGCTGTCGAGAGAGAAGGTCGTGCTTTCCACGTATTGGAAGAAATCAACGTTCAACCACAGTTGAATTATTTGACAAAAATTCGTAACAAGGATGGCGTTGCAAAAGTAGCTCATACTGAAAAGAAAGAAGTACATCATTCATAATTTGAAAGGTTGCTTTGAAATTTAAATAGAAAATTAAAAATAAATATCTCAAAAAAATAAAACTATGCATGTAGTTTCACCAATAAGAGAAACTTTGGTACTAAATGGTAAATCTTACCACGACGTAACTGAAGATATTTGTAAGCAGGTTGAGGGAAAACCAACCAAAGAATGGAAAATCGTTTTCGGAATATCAGTATTAGTACTCCTTTATGGTACTGCTTGGGTATTTTGGACATGGTGGGAAGGGCTTGGAGTATGGGGACTTAACAAAACAGTAGGTTGGGCGTGGGACATTACCAACTTCGTATGGTGGGTAGGTATTGGTCACGCTGGTACACTTATCTCTGCGGTATTATTATTATTCCGTCAGAAATGGAGAACATCAATTAACCGAGCTGCTGAAGCGATGACAATCTTTGCCGTAATTTGTGCGGCGTCATTTATTGTAATGCACATGGGTCGTCCTTGGTTAGCGTATTTTGCTCTTCCATTACCAAATACTTTTGGTTCTTTGTGGGTAAATTTCAATTCTCCATTGGTTTGGGACGTTTTTGCAATCTCGACATATTTCTCAGTATCATGTTTATTTTGGTATATCGGTTTGATTCCTGATTTAGCAACAATTCGTGACCGTGCAACTGGAACTCGTAAGAAAGTTTACGGTGCCTTAGCTATCGGTTGGACTGGTGGAGCAAAAGCCTGGGCAAGATATGAAGACGTTTCATTGATTTTGGCTGGCTTATCAACACCACTCGTACTTTCTGTTCACACAATTGTATCTTTTGACTTTGCAACGTCCGTTATCCCAGGATGGCATACAACTATTTTCCCTCCGTATTTCGTTGCGGGTGCTATCTTCTCTGGTTTTGCAATGGTTCAAAATTTGATGTTGGTAACAAGAGTTGTATATAAATTAGAAGACTACGTAACGCTTGAGCATATATCTTTGATGAATAAAATCATCACCTTGACGGGTTCAGTTGTAGGTATTGCCTATATTACAGAATTCTTTATCGCAGCTTATTCTGGTGTAGAATACGAGCAATATGCTTTCATTAATCGTGCAACTGGTCCACTTTGGTGGTCATATTGGGCGATGATGACTTGTAACGTACTTTCTCCACAATTATTCTGGTTCAAAAAAGTTCGTGAAAACATCCTTGTTTCATTCATAATGGCAGTTGTGGTAAATATTGGAATGTGGTTTGAACGTTTTGTAATTATTGTAACATCTTTACACCGTGATTACTTACCCTCAAGTTGGACATATTTTACTCCACGAATGGGTGACATTTCTGATTATATATTCTCTTTTGGATTTTTCTTTACAGCATTTTTCTTGTTTTCTAAATTTTTGCCTGTTATAAATATGGCTGAGGTAAAGTCAGTTTTGAAATCATCATCTGAAAAATACCCGGAAAAAAAGAAAGTAACAGCGTAATTATAAATTTTACCATTATATAAGTAGTTGATTATAAATTATTTAGATTAATTTATCATTCAACATTAACATTTATCATTACTTAAATGGCAGACAGCAAATATTTAGTAGGAGTTTTTGACGATGGCGATGATTTATTACACGCAGTTGAAGACATAAGACATCAAGGTGTTAAAATTCATGAAGCATATACGCCTTTCGCTATTCACGGACTTGATAAGGCTTTAGGTTACAGCTTTCCAAGAATGGGAATTGCTGCATTCTTGTTTGGTATCACAGGTACAATTTGTGCAGTATTGCTTACATTCTGGACAATGGGTGTTGATTGGCCAATTAATGTTGGTGGAAAAAACTTTTTCCCTTTCCCAACCAATATTCCAATTGTATTTGAGCTAACTGTCCTTTTAGCGGCATTTGGTATGTCATTTACTTTCTTTTTCATGGAAAATTTAGGCCCGTCATCTAAGCCAATTATATTTGACGTAAGAAGTACTGATGATAAATTTGTTGTTGCGATTGACCTTGCTAAAAATAAATTGTCAGAAACTGAAATTTCAAAATTATTGAAAGAATCAGGTGCTTCAGAAGTAAATGTGAAAGAAGTATAACATTTATCTGTTTATCAATTCAAAGAAATTAAAAATGAAGGTTTCATTAAAAAATATTTCGCTTGCATTATCAATCGTAACATTTTCTACGACTGTATTGACTTCTTGTAAAGATAATAACAGTACTGGTTGGGAATTTGCACCTAATATGTACAACTCTCGAGCGTACGAACCGCTAACACAATGGCGTAAAAATCTTATCAATGCAGATGGTAAAGATATGCGTTCGCCTGTCTCTGGGACAGTTTCCCGTGCCAACTATCAAACGTCTTTCCTGCAAGATGATAGTACAGTCGTGAATGATTTGATGGTATATAACTTGCCAAAAGATAGTATTGAAGTGGCTGAGGTGACATTGAAGAACCCAATTCCTTGGTCAGATAAGACTGAAGAAGAAGGAAAAGTACTTTATGAAAGAAACTGTGTACATTGTCACGGTGAAAAAGGTGCGGGTAATGGTGCTGTAGGAATAGTATACAAAGGAGTTCCAAACTATGCATCTGATGCTTATAAAAATATGAACGATGGTCATATTTTTCACGTAATTACTTTTGGGAAGGGTCGTATGTGGTCTCATGCATCTCAAGTAAATCCAGAGGAACGTTGGAAAATCGTTCATTACGTACACAGATTGCAATTAGGTAACTAATATTAAATGCTTTCCGTCATAAAGTGCGGTAACCCTTTTTGGGTAAAGTATAAAGATATTTATTTATTAACACCCTTTAAGTAAAAGGGTTCAAATTTAAAGAAAATGGCTCATAGTACTCACGAAATTCCTTCTACAGAAGAAAGATTTGAGTTTAAATCTGAAACCAAACGTAGTCTTATTATTGCAGCTCTTATTGGCGTTGTAATGGTAGCAATTGGTTCATTCTTATTATCAAAAGGCTGGTCAATAGGTGTTTGGGAATCTCATGGTGGCGAACACGCTGCCGCAGGTCACGAAGCCGCGGGTCATGCAGAACATGGTGGTGAACACGGTGCAACATTATTTGCAAGGATTATTGCTAATATTTGGATGAATAGTGTTTACTTTCTTGGAATTTCAGTAGTTGGGGCGTTTTTTATTGCTTATAACTACATTGCTAAAGCTGGTTGGTCTTCATCAATAAAGCGTGTAGCAGAAGCAATGCCATCGTTTGTAATTGTTCCAGGTTTAATTTTGATTATATTAATGGCTCTTCCTTCAACTCGTAATGTTGTAATGCACTGGACACATGATGGGATAATGGATCCAGCAAGTGAACATTATGACAAAATTATTGCTGGAAAAGCATGGTATTTAAATTTGCCATTTTATTTTGTGCGTTTAGTCGCTTATATAGCAGTATGGTATTTTGGTTGGAAAGCAATCCGTAAATATTCTTTATTAGAAGATGAAATAGGTGGCTTAGAAAACTACTATAAAGGACGCAATGCTTCAAAGTTGTTTATGGTATTTTTTGCCGTAACAGCTTCCACCTCAGCATGGGATTTATCAATGGTAATTGATACACACTGGTTTTCTACTATGTTTGGTTGGTACCATTTAGCGAGCTGGCACGTGGCTGGGTTGGCTACAATGATGTTGACAATTTTATTATTGAAAGACCAAGGGTACTTGAAAATTGTTAATGAAAGTCATTTGCATGACTTAGGTAAATTTATCTTCGGATTCTCAATATTCTGGACTTATGTATGGTTTTCTCAATATTTGTTAATCTTCTATGCTAACTTACCTGAAGAAACAATCTATTTCCGTGAGCGTTTCACAGGTTTCCAAGGCAGATATTGGTGGCCATTCCACATTAGTTTAGTATTAAATTTCTTCTTCCCATTCTTAATATTGATGGCTAGAAACTCGAAAAGAAGACCTACGTTCTTGAAATTAGGTAGTATATCGGTAATAGTTGGTCACTGGTTTGATTTCTATCAAATGCACATGCCAGGTATTGCTAAAGACCAAGGCGGAATAGGTATTATCGAATGGGGAACAACTCTAACATTTGCTTCATTGTTTATCTATTTCATAGCAAATGAATTATCAAAAGCAAACTTATATCCTAAAAACCACCCTTTCTTAGAAGAAAGTATTCACCACGATATTTAAATTTTTAAACATTTTCGTTGAACATTCTTTTTTATATACAAGGGTAAAATATTCAAACTTGTAAATATTTAGTAACATGACATTATTGATTGTAGCCTTAGCAATTGTGTTTATTGTTCTTACCATATTGGTAATGTCAAAGACACAAACTCTCTTGAAAGGAGTAAAAGCAGAAACAGAACAGAACAAGGAGGTAGTAGATGGTGCTAATAACATTAACGCAATTGGACTATTCGTTTTCTGGATTTTGAGTGTTATCGGCATGGTTTGGTCATTTCTTTATGCAAAAAAAGATTTCTTGATTGCATTTGGTGATATTCCATCAGCTTCATCAGTACACGGTAAAGAAACTGACTATTGGTTTTGGTTTGGAATGGCAGTAGTAACAGCTTCGTTTATTTTAGTGAATACTGTGTTGTTTTACTTTCCATTAAAATACCGTTACAATAAAAACAGGAAAGCACACTTTTATCCGCACAATAACACGCTCGAAATTGTTTGGACATTAGTTCCTGCTGTTATTATGGCTGGTTTAGTTTTCACAGGATTACGTGTTTGGAATAAAGTAATGTCTGATGCTCCTAAAGATGCTGAAATCATCGAAATCATGGGCAAACAATTCGGTTGGCAGGTTAGATACGGTGGGGTAGAAAATGGCAAGCTTGGAAACTATAATTATAAATTAATTGATGATGTCGCTGGAAATCAATTTGGAATAGATTTTACTGATGAAAATTCATTCGATGATTTTACAAATAGTTCAGAATTGCATATTCCTAAAGGAAAACCAGTTTTATTGAAAATTAGAGCAAGAGATGTATTGCATAGCGTATTTATTCCTCACATGAGAGTGAAAATGGATGCTGTACCTGGTATGCCAACAAAGTTTTGGTTTATCGCTGATAAAAGCACAGCTGACATGAAAGCCGAACTTGGAAATCCGGACTTTAAATATGAAATCGCTTGTACAGAGGTTTGTGGAAGAAGTCACTTTGCAATGAGATTAATCTTGGTAGTTGATGAGCCTGCTGACTACGAAAAATGGAAAAAAGAGCAAAAATCATTTTTAGTTTCGAATCCAGATTTTTTAGAAAAAGTTCCTGCAAGTTTGAAAGCTAAAGCAATGAAATATTTTCCAACAGAAGCAGCATCAGATACAACAACTTCTTCAGCGGGGACAAGTTTACCAACAGTTTCATCACTAAGATAAGAATTCATTCTAAAATATTTAAACTAATAATATAAAAATGGCAGCAGTAGCACACGCAGATACGCATGTACATGAGCATGATGAAGCACATGAGCATCACGAGCCACAGAGTTTTATAAAAAAATATATATTCTCTGAGGACCATAAGGTAATCGCCAAGCAATATTTGATTTCAGGTATCGTATGGGCTTTAATTGGAGGTTTTTTATCTTTGGTTTTCCGTTTACAATTAGGATATCCAGGGATCAATTTGGGTTGGTTAAAGCCTATTTTGGGCGAAAGATGGTTTGACGAAGCAGGGAAATTAGACCCGAATTACTACATTGCTCTTGTTACAATGCACGGAACTATCATGGTATTCTTTGTATTGACTGCTGGTTTAAGTGGTACTTTTTCAAATTTCTTGATTCCATTACAAATCGGAGCTAGAGATATGGCCTCGGGATTCATTAATATGTTATCATATTGGTTCTTCTTCATTTCTAGTGTTATTATGTTTTGTTCATTGTTTGTGCAAGATGGCCCTGCGGGTGGCGGTTGGGTAGTATATCCACCGTTAAGTGCTTTGCCAGATGCAGCTCCGGGTTCGGGGACTGGTATGACAATGTGGTTAATTAGTATGGCCATTTTTATTGTATCAAGTTTACTTGGAAGTATCAATTACGTAACGACCGTTATTAACTTGCGTACAAGGGGGATGGCTTTTGATAAAATGCCATTGACTATTTGGGCTTTTACATTTACTGCTATCTTGGGTATTTTATCATTCCCAGTTTTATTATCAGCTGCTTTATTATTGATTTTTGATCGTAGCTTTGGTACAAGTTTCTATTTGTCAGATATTTATATTAATGGGCAAGCTCTTCCAAATCAAGGTGGTAGCCCAATTTTGTTCCAACACTTATTCTGGTTCTTAGGCCACCCAGAAGTATATATTGTAATTTTACCTGCATTGGGTATGACTTCTGAAATTATCGCTACAAATGCAAGAAAGCCAATTTTTGGTTACAAAGCTATGATTTTCTCAATGCTTGGCATCATGTTCTTAGCATTTATAGTGTGGGCTCACCACATGTTTATGACAGGTATGAATCCTTTCTTAGGTTCAGTATTTACACTTTTAACTTTGATTATCGCAGTACCATCGGCCGTAAAAGCATTTAATTATATCACGACACTTTGGAGAGGTAATATTATTTTTACACCTGCCATGTTGTTCTCAATTGGTTTAGTTTCGTTTTTCGTTTCAGGTGGTGTAACTGGTATTATATTAGGTAATAGTGCATTAGATATTCAATTACACGATACTTATTTTGTGGTTGCTCACTTTCACCTTGTAATGGGTTCAGCGGCCTTTTTCGGAATGGTTGCAGGAGTTTATCATTGGTTCCCTAAGATGTTTGGTCGTATGTTGAATCCTACATTGGGATATATTCACTTCTGGGTTACCTTCATTGGTGTTTATCTAGTTTTCTTTCCTCAGCACTACCTAGGTATCGCGGGTTTCCCAAGAAGATATTATGCATACACTGGATTTGACTTTACTAATAAGTATCAAGATTTAGCACAATTAAGTACTGTTGCGGCAATTATTGTATTTGCAGCGAATATAATTTTCTTGTACAATTTCTTCTACTCTATTTTCTGGGGTAAGAAAGCAACTCAAAATCCTTGGAAATCTAATACATTGGAGTGGACAACGCCTATTAATTTGGGTCACGGAAACTGGGAAGGAGAAATTCCAGCAGTATATCGTTGGCCGTATGATTATAGCAAACCAGGTGCTACCGATGATTTTATTCCTCAAAACGTTCCATTCTCTGCTACGCCGGAATCAAACTTTCCGTATGAGAGTGAATTGATTAGTGAAGAGAAAGAAATCGAAGGAATCAAGTTTGATTATAGCATTCCAGATTGATAAAATATTGAACGATTCACAACTCAAGAGTGGTGAATCGTTATCTCAAACCATTTATGACACACGGTAAAGTATTTAGAAAGCTTGGTTTTTGGACGATTGGTGCGATTTACTTTCTTATTTTAGTCGGTGGAATAGTAAGAGCAACAGGTTCGGGTATGGGTTGTCCAGATTGGCCAAAGTGTTTCGGCACTTGGGTTCCTCCAACGGACATATCGCAGCTTCCAAGTAATTATAAAGAGATTTACGGCGTAAAACTTAAAGGTGAGGTAGAGTTTAATGCAATCAAAACATGGATTGAATACATCAACCGCTTATTGGGTGTAATAATTGGTTTTTTAGTTTTTGGAACTTTTGTGAGTTCATTCATTAGTTTCAGAAAAAAAGACAAAACTATAGTTTTTTTAAGTTTGTTGGCAACAATTTTGGTAGCCTTCGAAGGATGGTTAGGCTCAAAAGTGGTTTCGAGTGAACTTCACCCAGTAACTATTACATTACACATGATTCTTTCGGTAATTATCGTGCTAATATTATTATATGCAGTGGCTCGTTCATATAATTATGTTATTGAAGTTGAAGAAGTAGCAGATAAAGGTTCCTTGAGTTTTTTATTATCGTCCGCCATTTTTTTAACGACAGGCCAAGTACTTTTGGGAACACAAGTCCGTGAAGCTGTTGACCAAGTATCCAATGCGATGGGCAACGTTCTTAGATCAGAATGGGTTTCAAACTTGGGTGGAAAGTTTCAAATGCACGCTTTCTTTTCTATAATAATAGTTTTTATTAATTTATTAATTTATTATAGAGTTAAGAAATCAATAGTTGAAAAAGGCTTGCTATCGAAATTTGCAAATGGCTTGATAATTACTATTGGAATTGAGCTAATTTCAGGCCTTTCATTGGCTTTTTTAGGTTTTCCAAAATTAATGCAACCAATTCACCTTACGCTCGGAACTTTAGCAATTGGTATTCAATTTGTTATATTTTTATTTCTTAATAAAGAAAGAGTTTTCAGAAGCAATGCTTCACAAGTATAAATGAATCTAATAGTGTCAGAAAATATTTTCGCACAGAAGTTTAGGGCTTATTTCGACTTAACAAAGTTTAGATTATCATCGACTGTTGTTTTTTCATCGGCAATAGGATTTACTTTGGCTTCTGATAAAATAGTTTGGTCTAAGCTTCTTTTATTTTCAATAGCAGCTTTTGCAACAACTGCTTCGGCAAATATAATCAACCAAATTATTGAAAGAAATCTTGATAAACTGATGACTCGAACTGAGAATCGACCGCTTCCGAGTGGTAGATTATCGGTAAAAGAAGCATCAATTTTTGGATGGATTATGGCAGCGATTGCAATGTATATTTTGTTCTATGAATTTAATTATAAAGCCGGGCTTTTAGCACTTTTATCAATGTTTTTATATGGTTTTGTTTATACACCATTAAAAAGGGTAGGGGTTATTGCAGTTGCAGTCGGTGCATTACCAGGGGCATTTCCGCCGATGATTGGTTGGGTGGCAGCTGTTAATCATTTTGGACTTGAGCCAGGTATTTTATTTGCGATACAGTTTTTTTGGCAATTTCCGCATTTTTGGGCAATTGCTTGGGTATTGAATGATGATTATACTAAGGCAGGATTTAAGTTATTACCTTCAAGCGGTGGACAAAACCTAAATTCGGCCATTCAGATAATGATTTACACGCTATTTTTATTGCCACTTTGTTGGGTTCCTTATTATTTAGGTATGACAGGTATTAATTCGGCAGTAATAGCGATGGTGTTTGGTATCTTGTTTTTAGCACAAACATTTCATTTAATGCGTAAAGTTGATAGAAAAGCGGCTTTACAATTGATGTTCGGTTCATTTATATATTTACCAGTAGTGCAGATTGCCTACTTATTGGATAAAATATAATACCACCCTTATTTATTTTAGCTCTGCTCAAGTAAATAATTCAACGACAAATTTTATGAGTAATAAATCAAATAAAAACAGCAATACAGCACCCACTATTGGGGTACAAGAGCCAGCTCAAGTACTATCAGTAAATAAGTGGAAGTTTATAATTTGGCTTTTTATAATCACGATTGTGATGCTTTTTGCTTCACAAACGAGTGCGTATTTAGTAAGAAGAGCAGAAGGTAATTGGGCGGAGTTTGAAATTCCGACTATTTTTTGGATAAGTACTTTGGTTTTAATTATTAGTAGTGCAACAATGCACCTTTCTTTAAAAGCAGCCAAAAATAACGATAATATAAAACTCAAAACTTTTGTAGCGATTACAACTGTTTTAGGTCTTGTGTTTCTAGGAATGCAATATCTTGGTTGGCAAAATTTGCAACAGCAAGGTGTTTTCTTGAAAGGAAATCCTTCAGGTTCTTTCTTTTATATTTTTACGGGCTTACACATGGCTCATTTAGTACTTGGACTTGGTATTTTGATTGCTACATTTTTTATGGCATTCAGAATGAAATTAGATGCTGATAATACTATTTTGGTCGAAGTTTGTGCCACTTCTTGGCATTTCTTAGACATACTTTGGCTATATTTGTTCGTATTTTTATTGTATTTTAGATAATGTTTACTTTTTGACTATTTTTTGGTCAAAATTATTTGAAACTGTTAAACTAAGCGGCAAACCGCTAATAATTGTAAGTTATGGCAAGTGCAAATACCTCTACGACCGCAGAACACTTATTTTGGAAAGGTGGCGTGCAACCAATGAAAGTTGGCTACGGAAAATTGATGATGTGGATATTCTTATTATCCGATACATTTACTTTTTCAGCCTTATTGATTTCATACGGATTAGTACGTTTTAGTTTTCCGACATTTGAAGGATTACGTAAAAACTTTGAATTCTCTACTACATGGTGGCCAATACCTGAAAGGGTTTTTGAAGCTGTTCCTTTCTTACATGGGGTTCCTGCACCGTTGGTTTTCGTAGGTATCATGACCTTTATTTTGATTATGAGTTCTGTTACGATGGTTTTAGCCGTAGAAGCTGGTCACCGTCGTGATAAGGCAGATGTTGAGAAATATATGCTTTGGACAATCCTTGGAGGTTTTGCTTTCTTAGCCTCACAGGCTTGGGAGTGGGGACATTTTATTCATGGAACTGAGGAGGGTTTAACTTTAGCTAGCGGAGTAAAAGTATTTGGTGCAAACTTGGTGCAAAATCAATATGGTCCGCCTGCGTTTGCTGATTTCTTTTTCTTCATTACTGGTTTTCATGGAACTCACGTTTTTTCTGGCGTAGTATTAAATATTTTAATTTTTTACAACACTGCTAATGGCGTATATGAAAAACGTGGGCATTATGACATGGTTGAGAAAGTTGGTTTATATTGGCACTTTGTAGATTTAGTATGGGTGTTCGTATTTACATTCTTTTACCTTGTTTAAAAAAATCATACTCTTTTTTAATAAATTTAGAAAGTTTTAAATTATTATACAATGGCTCAGCATTCTGAAAATAGCGAAAAAGTACCATCACAGACCAAAGAGATTTGGAGGACATTTTGGATTTTGTTAGGCATCACCGCACTTGAATTTTTAATTGCGTTTACAGTTGATGCAGACCAATATAAGTGGACTAAAGTGGGTATCTTTATTATCCTTACAATTGTAAAGGCATATTTTATTGTAGCAATATTTATGCACTTAGGAAGTGAAGTAAAAGCGTTGATTTGGACTATAATTATACCATGTATTTTTGTGGTATGGTTAGTTGTTGCGTTGATTGTGGAAGGTGGATATATTGGTTTGGAGAGGTTATTTTTTAATTAAATAATGCAAAATAAATCATTTAAAGTCGGAATACTAATATCCATATTAGCAGTTCCGACTTTAGTTTTTGTTTTTCTCAAATTATTTGGGCAAAACTATTATACATTACCTTATCTGATGCCCGAAATTGATGAAACGGGTCAGGTTGTGATGAAGGGAACTGATACGGTTTTTCATCAAATTCCTCCGTATAAATTGATTGATCAAAAGGGAACAGAATTTAATTCCGCAAAAATAAAAGGGAAAATCTATATAGCTGATTTTTTCTTTACAAGATGCGGTACCATTTGTCCTAAATTATCGAATAGTTTATCTAGAATACAAAGTATTTTTTCTGCTGATACAAACGTCATAATTGTTTCGCATAGTGTTGACCCTAAGCATGATTCTTCTGCAGTTTTGCAGCAATATGCTCAGAAATATGATGTGAAGTATGGTAAATGGTATTTTTTGACTGGAGAAAAAAAGACAATTTATAATATTGCCATAAAAGGCTATAAGCTACCAACAGCCGACGCTTCTGAATATGATAATAAAATCAAATCAATTGATGAAACATTTATTCATTCTGAGAAGTTACTATTAATAGACAAAGAAGGATACATTAGAGGTATTTATGATGGGACGTATTCGCCAGATGTGGAACGTTTAGTAGGCGAAATAAAGGTTTTGACCGAGATTTATAAGTCTAAAAAGTAAATTCACCTGCTCTGATTATCTTTTAATGATAATCTATTATTTTCTTTAAAACAAGTAAAAATGAAAGAAGTAAGAGCTAAGCAAGATAAGACCTCGATGACATTAATCAATATCGTTTCTATAGCTGTGCCTTTGGTCGTGGCAATTTTGTTAGGAATAAGACAAAAAGTTGATTTGGGAGCCTGGACGAAAGCCCTTCCGCATGTAATTGGTGGAATAAACACGTTGACTTCAATTTCATTGATTTATGGTTTATTTCTGATAAAGCAAAAGCAAATTGAGCGTCATAGAAAAGTAATGACTTTTGCATTTTTGCTAGGAGGTGTATTTTTAATATGTTACGTGCTGTACCACTTGACTAATCCATCAACAAGTTATGGTGGTGAAGGTTTCGTTAGATATTTTTATTATTTTATTCTGATTAGTCATATTTTACTGTCATTGGTCGTATTACCTTTGGTTTTGAGAGCTTACTTTTTCGCTTGGATAGGAGAATATGAATTACATCGTAAACTAACAAAATATGCTTTCCCGATTTGGCTGTATGTGTCGATAACAGGAGTTATTGCCTATTTGATGATTAGACCCTATTATGTTTAAACTTTAAGTAAAAAGTTATGAAAAAAATCGTCACCTTTTTTATGGTAAACTTGCTTAGTCAAACAATGACTTTTGCACAATGTGCCATGTGTCGTGCAACAGTAGGAAGTAATTTAAGCGAAGGAAGAGGAGTCATTGGCACCGGAATTAATGATGGTATTTTATTGATGTTGGTTTTTACCTATCTGTCTGTACCAACTTTAATGTATATATGGTTTAAAACAGCAAGAAAAGAAATGCGTTTGAAAATGGGGCAACAGTAAATCAAAAATTTAATAGATTAAGAGCGATTATTAGACTAAAATCTGATAATCGCTCTTTTTGTTTATTTGCTGTTTTTAATCAATAGTCTAAATACTTAATCAATCACCATTTTTGCTGTGTATTCAATTTTTGGGTGTTTTTTAGAAAATCT
>Ga0209189_1000574_pt1 | contig 30299 bp, 24 predicted proteins | sample C_130820_EF_Meta_FD_187308 | JGI IMG/M metagenome (GOLD analysis project Ga0209189, IMG submission 187308) | Freshwater microbial communities from Lake Croche, Canada to study carbon cycling - C_130820_EF_MetaG (SPAdes) (version 3) | ecosystem: Environmental > Aquatic > Freshwater > Lake... | reverse complement strand
CCTTTAACAACGCCCACTTCCAAGCTGATAGCGTTGCTATCTCTGCGGGCGTAACTGGCGCAGGCGAAGTCGCCCAACCACTCAACAGCGTAGGCATAGGTTCAAAATCAGGCAACGTCAACAACACCACACTAGCAGCCATCACCGGCGTTGCAGGCAACCTGCACGCACGCACAGGAGATGCCCAAACTGGTATCTCCAAAATATTCGATGCTTCCTCAGTCAAGGCGGATGTGCAATCCCAGGTCACCATTACCAGCGAGTTTGGCAAGCAAGCCAGTAAAGCAGTAGGTGACTACGCAGACAGCAAACTGCGTGATGCCATTGCCCAAGGCAATCAAGCCAATATCGATGATTGGAAAGAAGGAGGCACTGCGCGCCTGAGTCTTCACGCACTAGTAGGTGGATTGACAGGCAACCTATCAGGTGCAGCAGGCGCTATTGCCAGCCAGTCATTCGTTCCGATCGTCGGAAATGCGCTCAACTCCATTGATATACCTATAGAAGTCAAACAAGCGTTCGTGCTAGCAGCAGGTACAACCGTTGGATCAGCAATTGGCGGCACTGCAGGAGCAGCCAGTAGTTACAACGCGACCTATAACAATTACCTCACGCACGCAGAAGACATGCAACGTAACGCATTAAGAAAAGCCCAAAACGCGAACAACTGCGATAAAACATGTGAAGAAGATCTCACATTGCTAGATGCCATTGATGAAAGCCGCGACAGTGAAATTCAAAATGTGATCAGCCTATGCAGAAAAGTCCGAACAGCAAATAACTGCCTTGCCGTTGCAAGACATTACGCAGATGTCAATGGCTATGGCTTTGCATCAGCTAAATACGAAAGCGCAGGAAGAACTGGCTCACCCTTTTCATTCAATGGCTATCTCGTCAACAAAGGCACGGATGACGAACACTACGAAGTACCCCAGATCAAATTACCCAATGGCACAACCAAGCCCGATCCTGGTGGGTTTAGTTATGGCATGTTTCAGTTATCGGCTAGCAGCGGTGGAGTACAGGAGTTTCTCAATTACCTAAGAAACCCCTACTCCAGCAGAGAGGCCATGGGGTTTTTTATCGAATTAATAACAGCCGGAGGTTTAGACGCAGCTAAGAAAGGAGACATTAAATTTGTCAAAAAGTTTATGGAATTAACCCAGCGCGATCCACAATTCATTGAATACCAGTTTGAAAGTATTAATCAAACAGGTTTAAAGAAACACATAGTTAGTGGCCTAAGAGATCTAGGCTATGAATTCAAAGACCTTGAACCTATGGAGAAAGAAGCTCTCTTTTCCGTAGTGGTTCAAAACGGAGGTGCTGGAGCTTATAGAGCAGCCAGTTATGTCATGTTTGGAAGTTTCTTCCAGAAAAGAATGGAATACATAGATGCAGTGAGGCAGGGGAATGAACTAATTAAACAAAGCAACATAAATCAGGAAGAGCAAATTAAATTACTAAAAAATCTAGATAACTCAACACTAGATGAAAAAGCACAAATGGGTTTAGAAATAAAAAAATTGGGTGAGGAAATAGCGCGTCAAAAAGAAAAAATAAATGCAAATAACGGTTATATCCAAGGGATCAGGGATTGGTTAAAAGTATCTGGTGCCATTGGTCCACTAGACGATGAAATGTTTATCAACGCCCTCTACGACTGGCGAATTAAAAGCAGGCCCACAGAAGCCGCATCCAGATACATCCCAGAACGAGACATGCTATTGAAAATGCTAAAAGAAAAGAACGCCAATAAGGCGCAGAAATAAAAAGTACGACCTCGTAGCAAAGTCAAGTGGTCAGTGTCTGATGTAGCGACATAAAGAGCGAAGCTCGGAGCCACATCAGACACTGGCCGCTTGGCTTTGCGGAGCGACAGAATCCTCAACCGACTGCTGCAAAGCCCACATCCCCGCATACCTCCCATCCATAGCCAACAAATCAGCATGCGCCCCCCGCTCCACAATCCGCCCATCCTCCAACACCAAAATCTCATGCGCATCCACCACCGTAGACAAACGATGCGCAATCACCAAAGTTGTCTTGTTATGCGCAGCAGTTTGCAACTCTCCTTGAATAGCCCGCTCATTGGCACTATCTAAAGCCGAAGTAGCTTCATCAAAAATCACAATCGGTGGATCCTTCAAAAGCGTTCGCGCAATCGCCACACGCTGTTTCTCACCACCTGAGAGCTTCAACCCCCGCTCCCCCACCATCGTGTCATAGCCCTTAGGGGTAGACACAATAAAGTCATGAATTCGCGCTGCACGCGCCGCCTCTTCTACTTGCTCGGGCGTGGCAGAAGTATTGCCATAAGCAATGTTGTAGCGCACTGTGTCGTTAAACAAAACCGTGTCTTGCGGAACTATTCCAAGAGCGCGACGCAAACTGTTTTGGGTCACAAGACGAATATCTTGCCCATTAATCGTGATACGCCCACCGGAAACATCGTAAAAACGAAACATCAACCGCGCCAGGGTGGACTTACCAGCACCAGAGGGTCCAACCACAGCAACTGTTTTGCCCGCAGGAATTTCAAAACTGATGCCATGCAAGATGGGTCTGGCAGCTTCGTAAGCAAACACTACATTCTCGAACCGAACGGTAGGCGCTTCCAATAACTGCAACGGGGACGCATTGGGTGAGTCAGCAATTTCACGCTCTTTCTCCAACAAACTAAACATACGGTCTAAGTCCGTCAAGCTTTGCTTGATCTCACGGTAGAGTACACCTAAAAAATTCAGCGGGATATAGAGTTGGATCATGAACGCGTTGATCATCACCAAATCGCCCAAGCTCATGCGTTCATCCACAACACCTTGCGTGGCGCGCCACAGCATGCCTATCAATGCAATTGCAATGATGAGTTGCTGCCCAGTATTGAGAACAGACAAAGACGTCTGTGCTTTTAACCGTGCACGCCGCAAAGCTTCTAAGCTTTTGTCATAGCGCGCAGATTCAAATCCTTCGTTGTTGAAATATTTGACTGTTTCATAGTTCAACAATGAATCTACAGCTTTGGTATGGGCTGCAGAGTCAAACTCATTGGCCATTCGCCGATATTGGGTGCGCCACTCAGTCACGCCAATAGTGAAGATGATGTAGAGCACCAAGGCTGTCAAAGTAATACCGGCAAACCACACATCAAACTTCACCGCCAAAATACCCAAGACCAATGCCACTTCTATTAGGGTTGGAACTACGCTGTAAAGTGAATAAGAAATCAACGACTCAATACCGCGCACACCGCGTTCAATATCGCGCGTCATTCCACCTGTTTGTCGCTCCAAGTGAAACCGCAAACTCAGGCCATGCAAATGCTCGAAAGTCTCTAAAGCGATTTGTCGTGCAGCACCTTGCGTTGCTTTGGCAAAGACCAGTTCGCGCAATTCTGTAAAAGCAGACACAGATAAACGTAATACGCCGTATGTGACCAACATCGCCACGGGCACGACCAGCACGGCTTGCGGATCATTGGGCTTGAATGACATCGCGTCAATCAAATCCTTGAGTAACAAAGGCACGCTCACATTAGCAAGTTTGGCGCACACCATAAAGGTTAGCGCAGCCATGACCCGCCATTTATATGTCCATAAATAGGGGAGGAGGCGTTTGACGGTTTCTCGGTCCGATCGTTGCTTTGAAGGGGCACCTAAGGGTGCGGGTTCAGTAGAAGGAGCGTGTGAATGGTGGCGCATGGATGAAAAGCTTTAAAGCACAAGGTTAACCGACCAAGCACTTCACACCATGTGCCTCACGAGACAATATAAGCACCACTGGCCGTAGAGAGCAGTTCACCTTGGGTACCGCGCAGGCTCATTTGTGTGAATCCGATACGTGACCCCACACGCAAAGTCTCAGCACGCACATCAAAGAATTCACCAATCGCTGGACCCATATAGTCGACACGCAAATCGATAGTGCCGATTTTTAAAAACCTTGCAATGCGTTGCTCGGGCGTTTCATCCAAATGCTTCATCGTGATGTTGACCATACAGGCCAAGCCGCCCAATGTGTCCAAAGCAGCGCTAGTCACACCACCATGTAAGCGGTTGTAGGAGAAATGTCCAACCAACTCTGGGCGCATATGGATGCGCCCAGTCAACACGTTTGCACTCACACCAGTAAGTTTTAAACCAATGACATGGTTAAAGGTGATTTTTTCTTCAACTAACTGGCGTAATGCCTCGATGAATGCCGGCTCAAACGGTGCGTCAAATTGGATGTTTTGCATCACGAATCATTGGCTCATATTTTTGAAAAATCGGGGCGGCGTTTTTCCATAAACGCGCCAAAGGCTTCTAGTGCCGCAGGTTCTTTGAGCATGCGCGTAAAAATCGTGCCCTCTTCCGCCATTTGTTTTTTGACTAGCTCTGCTTGGCCTTGCTTCATCAAACGCTTTGTCTCCAACAACGACGACAAAGGTTTGAGTGCTAATTTACGCGCTTGCGCTTGGGCATAGCTATTGACCTCTGTAGGTGGTACCACCCGATTGACCAAGCCCACTTCTAAAGCCGCTTCGGCCATAAAGGGCTCGCCCATCATCAACACTTCTGCTGCCCGGTGGTAGCCCATCATCTGGGGCACCAACACAGTAGAAGCCGCTTCTGGGCAAATGCCTAAATTCACAAACGGCATAGAAAACGCAGCGTTGTCGCCCGCATAGACCAAGTCGCAATGGAGCAACATGGTGGTGCCAATACCCACAGCAGGTCCGGCCACTGCCGCCAAGATAGGTTTGGTAAAGGTTGAGATATTGCGCAAGAAGTGGAACACCGGCGAATCTTCATCAGACGGTGGCTTATTTAAAAAATCTCCAATATCGTTACCAGCACTAAAAATTGTTTCATGCCCTTGAAATAGCACTACACGTGCAGACATGTTTTTCTCAGCTTCGGCCAAGACATCTGCCATAGCAGAGTACATAGCCGCAGTGATCGAATTTTTCTTTTCTATGCGGTTGATGGTGATGGTCAGCACGCCTTGCTCGAGATGGCTCAGTATTTCTGTCATAAGTTAGTCTTTCTGTGTTTCAAATAAGCTGGTGGATGGATTATTTAAAGGGGTTTTTGATGCGCCGTAGCGTTTCAAAATATTTTCAAAGCCTTTGGCCGTGTAAGTTAACGATTGTGAGGTTTTTAAAAAACGGGCTTCGTAATGCAACGCCAAAATCAAGCCATGAATTTCAAACACCATTTGGGGCGCATCGATGTCAGCATCTAAATGCCCTTCCTCTTTGGCTTGCAAAACAGCGCGCAGCATCGCCGCCAGCCATGTGTTGACAGAACTTGCCAATGCATCTCTGACGGGGCCAGGCCGATCATCAAACTCAGCTGCGCCACTGATATAGAGGCATCCTGAATCAATCTCGGTCGTGGTGCGCTTGGTCCAGTTGTTAAACAAAGCCACCAACCTTGGTAAGCCTCTGGGTGCGTCAATCGCAGGGTAAAAAACCTCGGCTTCAAAACGCTCGTGGTATGCGCGTACGACAGAGAGTTGCAACTCTTCACGCGAACCGAAATGGGCGAATACGCCAGACTTGCTCATGCGTGCCACTTCGGCCAAGGCGCCAATGCTCAAACCTTCTAAACCTATTTGTGTGGCGAGACCCAAAGCCGCTTCCACAATAGCTGCCTTGGTTTGCTGGCCTTTGTGCGCTGCACGTTGGTCGCTATCGACAGGTTTGAGATGGGACATGGGCCTAAAAAAATAGAACGATCGTTCTATTTTGCACGAAATTTCCCCCTAAACTTCTCACCCATGGAATCAACCCGCATACTCGCCATTCGACACGGCGAAACCGCTTGGAACGTAGACACACGCATCCAAGGTCAACTCAATATCGGTTTGAACGACACAGGACTTTGGCAAGCCCAGCAAGTTGGCATGGCATTGGCAGATGAGCCGATAGTCGCGATTTACAGCAGCGACTTAGACCGTGCGTTCACTACCGCTGAATCGATCGCGCAATCCAACCATTCTCTTCATCAAACATCTGGGCAAACGTATACCGTCCAACCCCACACCGGTTTGCGCGAACGCCACTTTGGCCACTTCGAAGGCATGACATGGGCGGAGATAGAAGAACAATGGCCCACCGACGCCAAGCTATGGCGTTCACGCGACCCGCATTGGGAACCGCAAGGGGGAGAGTCTTTGGTGGTTCTCAACGAACGTATTACGCAATGTGTGCGCGACATTGCCAGCCAACACTTGGGCGAACAAATCGTGTTGGTTACACATGGTGGCGTGCTAGATGTGCTCTACCGTTTAGCCACTGGCCAAGACACGCAGGCACCGCGCACTTGGCATTTGGGTAATGCTGCCATCAACCGCTTGCTATGGACACCTGAGGGTCTGAGCCTTGTTGGCTGGGGCGATGTAGCGCACTTGCAAGAAGCGCAAATTGCGTCGCGTGATGAGTCGACTAGTTAAAGCTACTCGTTAAATAACTCACCAGCCGCCTTAGGTGGCACCACACCTAAATGCCGATAGGCCGCGACCGTTGCAATGCGTCCACGCGGCGTGCGTTGCAAATAGCCTTGCTGGATGAGATAGGGCTCAATCACATCCTCAATCGTGTCACGCTCTTCGCCGATGCTGGCAGCGATATTGTCTAAACCTACGGGGCCACCATCAAAACGGTGGATCACGGCCTCTAACAATTTGCGGTCCATCAAATCGAAACCTTGTGGGTCTACATCGAGCATGGCCAAGGCTTTGTTTGCCATCTCTTGGGTGATGCGCCCATTGCCTTTGACTTCGGCATAGTCGCGCACACGGCGCAACAAGCGGTTGGCGATGCGTGGTGTGCCGCGTGAACGCTTGGCGATTTCTATTCCCCCTTCTAGATCCAAGGGTGTGTTGAGCAAGCCCGCACTGCGCACCACGATGCGCTGCAATTCTTCGGCCGTATAAAACTCTAAGCGCGAGACGATGCCAAAACGATCTCGTAGTGGGTTGGTCAACATGCCTGCACGGGTGGTGGCACCCACCAAAGTGAAAGGCTGCAAATCTAATTTGATACTACGCGCTGCAGGACCTTCACCAATCATGATGTCGATTTGGTAGTCTTCTAGCGCGGGGTACAAAATTTCTTCGACCACGGGAGAGAGGCGGTGAATCTCGTCGATAAACAACACATCGTTGCGCTCTAGGCCTGTCAACAAAGCAGCGAGGTCTTTGGGTTTTTCTAATACGGGGCCACTGGTCGATCGCAAGTTCACGCCTAACTCTTGCGCAATGATGTGGCTCAAGGTGGTTTTACCCAAACCGGGCGGGCCAAACAACAACACATGGTCCATGGCTTCGCCGCGTTTTTTGGCGGCGCCAATGAAAATCTCTAACTGCTCACGCACCTTGGTTTGGCCAACATATTCTTGTAAAAGCTTGGGGCGTAGTGCGCGTTCAATCGCCTCTTCGTTAGGCGAGGTGGGCGCGGCAGACACCACGCGAGGTGCGGGTACAAAGTCGTCGCCAAAGTTATCGGTTTGAATGCTCATGCTTGAGAATTATTGTTTTGCTTTGTTGAACACAAAAAGATAGCGCAGTTAGTCATTTTTATTTAGCCAAAGACTTCAAAGCTAACTTGATGCCCTCACTCACACCAACATCTGCAGGCAACGCTTTGAGTGCACTGGCCGCTTCTTTGTCGTTGTAACCCAGCGCCAACAACGCTTGCAAGATATCGTTTTGGTGGCTGGGTGCGCCTGCGGTGCTCGGTCCCAGATCAGCACCCAACTTGCCTTTGAGCTCTAACAGCAAGCGTTCGGCTGTTTTTTTACCGATACCCGGTACTTTGGTTAATCGGGCAGGTTCTTGCTCAGAAACCGCACGCGCCAGTTCATCGACCCCCATGCCACTCAAAACGCCTAATGCGGTACGAGGACCGACACCAGAAATTTTGATGAGCAAGCGAAAGGTGCTGCGTTCGGCTGCCGTTTGAAAGCCATACAAGATTTGCGCATCTTCACGCACCACAAAGTGGGTCAACAAAGCAACGCGCTCGCCGGTGGCAGGCAAGTTGTAGAAGGTAGTCATGGGCACATCGACCTCGTAGCCCACGCCGTTGCAGTCCACCAAAATTTGCGGTGGATTCTTTTCTAAGAGGATGCCTGTTAACTTGCCTATCATTGGGGAACCTTTTTTGAGATTATCGACTTGATTCTTCGCCACACTTTCTCCCCTCCCAACAATGCGCGTTTGTCGCATCTGTGCGGCCCTACCGACGAGCATTTGCGCACCATTGAGCTGTCGCTAGACGTCAAGATCGCGCATAGACATGAGCAGTTCAAGGTCGACGGACACAAAGCCAAGGCCACACGCGCCATGGAAGTCTTGCAAGCGCTGTATGAACGCGCAGCCCGTCCAATTTCACAAGAGATGGTTCAACTCATGCTCGCGAGTGACGTGTCTATGGATGCCAATGGGGGCGTGTTGCTGCAAACACGACGCAGCGATTTGCGTGCGCGTACGCCCAACCAAGAAACATATTTGGCCAATATTCCAGCCCATGACATCACTTTTGGCATTGGCCCCGCTGGCACTGGCAAAACTTATTTGGCAGTGGCATGCGCAGTAGATGCCCTAGAGCGCAGTGCGGTGCAACGCATCATCCTCACGCGTCCTGCAGTAGAAGCAGGCGAAAAACTCGGCTTCTTGCCTGGCGACTTAGGACAAAAGATAGACCCCTATTTGCGCCCCTTGTACGACGCACTCTACGACCTGATGGGGTTTGACCGCGTACAAAAAGCGTTCGAGCGCCAAGCGATTGAAATCGCTCCCTTGGCATTTATGCGGGGCCGCACGCTCAACAATGCATTTGTGATTCTGGATGAAGCCCAAAACACCACGCCCGAACAAATGAAGATGTTTCTCACGCGCATTGGTTTTGGATCCAAAGCGGTGGTAACAGGTGATGTCAGCCAAATCGATTTACCCAAAGGCACACTCAGTGGCTTGATTGACGCAGAGCGTGTTTTAAAACGCGTCAAAGGCATTTCCATATGCCGATTTACAAGTGCCGATGTGGTGCGTCATCCTTTGGTCGCGCGGATTGTGGATGCGTATGACGCGCAGCGCACAACAGCCAGCAAGTCTTAGTTCGCAAAAGACCATGGCGCTACAAAAACTTCAACTCTCTTTGCAGTTTGGTGATGTCCAATATGCTGCCAGACATCGCACAGCGTTACCCAGGCATTTTGTAGCGCGTTGCATTCGCCATGCTTTGTCGGCTGATGCAGAAATTACAGTGCGTGTCGTCAGCGAAGCGGAGGGGCGTGCGCTCAACCACAGCTACCGTCGCAAAGACTACGCCACCAATGTATTGACATTTGACTATGCGCAAGCACCAGTGGTGATTGCCGATATTGTTTTATGTGCACCAGTAATAGCAGCAGAGGCCAAAGCACAAGGCAAAACCTTGCAAGCACACTATGCGCATTTGTTGGTCCACGGCGCCCTGCATGCGCAAGGCTGGGACCATGAGACTAGTACAAAAGATGCGCGGGAGATGGAGGCTTATGAAGTCGATATATTGGTGAAGTTAGGTTTTAAAAATCCTTATATCTAGCGCCCTAACGCCTCTTCTAACAAGCGCACCTTCACACTTTTACCTTTAACCCGGCCCGTGTTCAACCGCCTAAGCGCCTCATGCGCAATACCGCGCTCCACAGCCACATAGGTTGAAAACTCATTCACGCTGATCTTGCCAACTTGCTCTTTGCTAAAGCCTGCGTCACCAGTCAGAGCACCAAGCACATCACCAGCGCGAATTTTTTCTTTGCGACCACCAGCGATTTGCAAAGTCGCCATAGGCGGCTGCAGCTTGCTACCCGCCGCAGGCGTCAAACTGGCTATAGGAGCCCACACCGATTCGTGGCCTTGCAGTTGCTCAATCTTGCCGACGTTGCCCATCTCGTCCATACTGGCCAAGGTCAGCGCTAAGCCCTCTGCGTCGCCACGACCTGTGCGGCCAATGCGGTGTATATGAATTTCGCTGTCTGGTGTGACATCGACATTGATAACGGCTTCTAAGTTGTGCACATCCAAGCCACGTGCCGCTACATCAGTGGCCACCAACACTGAGCAAGAACGATTGGCAAATTGCACCAACACTTGATCGCGCTCTCGTTGCTCTAATTCGCCATACAGCGCGAGCGCACTAAAGCCTTGCGCTTGCAAAACACCGATCAGGTCTTTGCATTGCTGCTTGGTATTGCAAAACGCCAATGTAGAGACGGGACGGAAGTGGTTCAAGATCAGCGAGACAGCATGGAGGCGTTCGCTCTCGTTAACTTGATAAAAAACTTGACGAATCTTGCCCGCGTCATGCTGCGCTTGCACTTTAACGGTTTGCGGTTCACGCATAAATTGCGCTGCGAGTTTGGCAATACCATCTGGGTAGGTGGCAGAGAACAACAAGGTTTGTCTGTCCTTGGGGCACTGAAGCACCAACTTCGCAATGTCGTCAAAGAAGCCCATATCGAGCATGCGATCGGCCTCATCCAACACCAAGGTTTTGACGGCTTGCAGTTGTAATGAACCACGTTCTAAGTGGTCCAAGATACGTCCGGGCGTACCCACCACCACATGCGCGCCATGCTCCAAGCTTTGGGTTTGTCCCCGCAAGGCCACTCCGCCACACAAGGTGACAACTTTCACATTGCCGACTGTGCGCGCTAAGCGGCGAATTTCTTGGGTGACCTGTTCTGCCAATTCACGTGTGGGGCACAGCACCAAGGCTTGCGCGTCTTGCATGGCGGGGTCGAGTTTTTCAACCAAAGGCAAAGCAAATGCTGCCGTTTTGCCACTGCCTGTGCTGGCTTGCGCGATCACGTCGCGCCCCGCAAGCGTGATGTGCAAACTGGCAGCTTGGATAGAGGTCATCTGGGTGTAACCCAGTTGCGTCAAATTGGAGTGGGTTGCCGCGCGAAGAGGCAAGGCATCAAAGCCTAAGGTAGGTGCGGTCATACGCCGATTATCGGCGCACGGGGTCGTCGAAGTGCGCCTCTACATCGCTCGGTAAGAGTTGGATCGATGCACGCAGACCAGGTACCGCCGCCATCAAGGCCTGTTCAACGTTGGCGCGCAGAGCTGCAGCGCGACCTAGCGACCATTCGGCTGGCATATGCATATGCAAATCGACGAAGCGGCGTTGTCCCGCTTTACGGGTGGCAACATGGTCAAAGCGCACGATATGCACACTCGGGTCGGGCGCATCACGGCTATGTGAAAAATCATGCAGCACTTCTTGAATTTGCGCCAAGATTTCAGGCTCTAACGCTTCGTCCATCAAACCTTGCGACGCGCTCCAAATCAAGCGCCAGCCTTCCCGCAAGATATTGAGTGCCACGCCGATGGCTACTACGGCGTCCAACCACAACCATCCCGTGATGGATACCAAACCAATGCCAATAACAACACCCGCTGAGGTCCATACATCTGTCACCAAATGGCGCGCGTCGGCATCTAGCGCAGCTGAGCGATGGGCACGCGCCGCATTGAACATGACCCACGCCAGCAGGCCATTCAATGCCGAGCTCACCACCGACAAAACGAGGCCTAAGCCAATTTGTTCAATCGGTTGCGGATCAAACAATCGGTGCGCAGCCGCCCATACGATTCCCAAAGCGGCGATAACAATCAAAATACCTTCAAAGCCAGAGGAAAAATATTCGGCTTTGTGGTGACCAAACGGATGCTCTTCGTCCGCGGGCATGGCGGCAACCGTGACCATCATCAAACCAAACACCGCACTGGCCAAGTTAACAACAGACTCCATCGCATCGGATAGCAAACCAACTGAATCGGTCAGCCACCAAGCCAATGTTTTAAGGGCGATGGTGATACAAGCCACCACCACCGAAACGCTTAAAAGCGCTTTCGGGGTTAGCCACTTGGATTGGGCAATTTTGTTCATGTGTTGATCATGCTCGCATTGCGTTAACTCAGAGTGACGCGCGCGAATTTGCGCTTGCCAACTTGCAACACATAGGTTCCCGCGAGTAACTTCAGGCTTTTGTCAGTCACCACGCTCGAGTCCACGCGCACACCGTTGCCTTCAATCAATCGGTTTGCTTCGCTGCTTGATGGTGCAAGACCAGCGTTTTTAAGCAAGGCTGCAATACCAAGCGGTGCGCCGCTCACCTCCACTTCGTCGATCACATCTGGCACGCCGCCTTGGCTGCGGTTGATGAAATCTTGCTCAGCAGCGTCAGTTGCCGCTGCGCCGTGAAAGCGCGCAGTGATTTCTTTGGCCAGCGACACTTTGGCGTCTTTCGGGTTTCGACCGGCTTCGACTTCACGCTTGAGCGCAGCAATCGCATCCAAGGATTGGAAAGACAACAAGGTGTACCAACGCCACATCAACACGTCAGAGATCGACAAGACTTTGGCGAACATAGAGTTAGGCGCCTCGTTGATGCCGATGTAGTTGTTTTTGGACTTGGACATTTTGTCCACGCCGTCCAAGCCTTCGAGCAAAGGCATGGTCAAAATGCATTGGGGCTCTTGTCCGTATTCGGCTTGCAAATGGCGACCCATCAGCAGGTTGAATTTTTGGTCGGTGCCGCCGAGCTCCAAATCAGACTTCAAAGCAACCGAGTCATAGCCTTGCATCAGTGGGTACAAAAATTCATGCACGCTGATGGGGGTACCGGCTTTGAACCGGTCATGGAAGTCGTTGCGCTCCATCATCCGTGCCACGGTGTACTTGGCGGAGAGTTGGATCATGCCCATCGCGCCCAAGGGCAAGCTCCATTCGCTGTTGTATCGGATCTCGGTTTTTTCAGGGTCGAGTACCAAGGACGCTTGCTTGTAATAAGTCTCTGCGTTTTCTTTGATTTGTTCTGGCGTGAGCGGCGGGCGAGTGTTGTTGCGGCCAGACGGGTCGCCAATCAAACTGGTGAAGTCGCCGATCAAGAAAATGACTTGGTGACCCAAATCTTGCAATTGGCGCATTTTGTTGAGCACCACGGTGTGGCCGATATGGATGTCTGGCGCGGTGGGGTCTAGCCCCAATTTGATGCGCAAAGGCTGACCCGTTGCCTCGGATTTGGCGAGTTTTTTCACCCACGCGTCTTGGGGAATGAGCTCCTCACAACCACGCAAAGTGACTGTCAAAGCATGTTGCACCGCGTCGCTCATGGATGCAGTGCTGGAGGAGTTTGTTGCAGGTATTTGATTCATATAGGTTTATTGCCCAAACGGTTATACTGGAGGGCGGGCATTTAGGTTAAATTTTAGTCGCCATGCCCACCCCCGGAGAAACCTTTTGCACCCATTGACGTTTTACAAAACGCATCCCAAACGCGCGATAGCAGCATTTGCTGTTGTTTTGTCGTTGGCGGGTGGCGGTGCTTTGGCGATTGCGGGCTTTGATGCTACCTTGGACAACACGCCAGTGCGCTCTGTATTGGAGACCGTTACCGCCCTCACGCAAACAAGCAGCTCGGCGGATAAAGCCTTGCTGTTGTTCCGCTCAGATCTCAGCCGCACCAATGACACAGCAGACAGCCTGCTCAACCGCCTAGGCGTGAGTGACACGCAGGCTGCTGGTTTTTTGCGCACATCCACTGTTGCGCGCCAAAACCTGCTCGGCCGCGCCGCGCGTTTGGTCAGCGTAGAAACCAATGCCGACCACCAACTCAACCGCATGACCGTGCGTTGGGCCACTGACGGCTCCGACCAATTCAGCCGCTGGGTCGTCACCCGTGTTGGCGACACCTTCACCGAACAACTAGAAAAAGCCCCCCTGCAAGCGAACCAGCGCTTGGGCAGTGGCACCATCCAAAGTTCTTTGTTTGCAGCCACCGACGACGCGAATATTCCTGACAGCGTGGCGGTGCAGCTGGCCGACATCTTTGCTGGCGATATTGACTTTCACCGCGCTTTGCGCAAGGGCGATCGCTTCTCAGTTGTCTACGAGTCGCTCGAGGCAGACGGCGAAACCTTGCGCGCTGGCCGCGTAGTGTCAGCTGAATTTGTGAACAACGGCAAAACACACCAAGCGTTTTGGTTCAAAGACCCCAGCGCCAAAGACGGTTCTAAAGAAGGCGGTTACTACAACGCAGAAGGCATGAGTTTGCGCCGCGCTTATTTGGCATCTCCCCTCGCTTTTTCACGCGTGACCAGTGGCTTCAAAATGCGCTTTCACCCAATTCTGCAAACTTGGCGCGCCCATTTGGGCGTGGACTATGCGGCACCTGTCGGTACGGCTGTGCGCAGCGTAGGCCAAGGCGTGGTCGATGTAGCGGGTGAACAAGGCGGATTTGGCAATGTGGTGATGGTCAAACATGCCAACGGCCACACCACGGTGTATGCACATTTGAGCCGCATCATGGTCAAACGCGGGCAAGTCGTTTCGCAGAACCAAACTTTGGGGCTCGTCGGAATGACAGGTTGGGCCACCGGACCGCATCTGCATTTTGAGTTCCGTATCAACGGGCGTCACCAAGACCCGCTCACCATGGCGCGTAAAAGCGAATCCATCGAAATTTCTGCTGCGGCACGCGAACAGTTCCAGCGCCAAGCCTCTCTGGCCAAAGTGGATTTGGCAGCGGCCGCCTCCCTACAAGCCAGCCGCGCAGAGTAGATGTCCGAGCATTACATCGGCTTGATGTCGGGCACCTCGCTCGACGGCGTCGATGCAGTGTTAGTGGATTTTTCACGCTCACCTTTAAAAGTTTTGGCACATGTGACATTGCCATTTGCACCAGACCTCAAGCAAAGCTTGTTGGATTTAAACACTCCCTCAGACAACGAAATCCATCGCTCTGCATTGGCTGCGAACGCTCTAGCAGCGGTTTACGCACAGGCTGTTCAGGCATTGCTAGACGCCACCCAATTAAAAGCCACGCAGATCCGCGCGATTGGCGCCCACGGACAAACCGTGCGGCATCAACCCGGTGCGCATGATGGCATTGGTTACACCACGCAGTTGAATAACCCATCGTTGATAGCCGAGCTAACAGGCATCGCGGTTGTGGCGGATTTTCGAAGCCGCGACATTGCTGCGGGCGGACAAGGTGCACCCTTGGTTCCTATATTCCACCAAGGTGTATTCGGGCAACCCAATGAGACCTTAGGCGTACTCAATATCGGCGGTATCGCCAACTTGAGTGTGCTGTACGCCGATGGCGAAGTTATTGGTTTTGACTGCGGCCCTGGTAATGCGCTGATGGACCATTGGTGCTTGCAACACCGCGGTCATGCTTACGACGATAACGGGCAGTGGGCAAGAAGTGGGCAAGTTCATGTCCCTTTGCTTCAGGCTATGTTGGCTGAACCTTTTTTGCAACAAATACCACCCAAAAGCACAGGTCGTGATTTGTTCCATCCAAAGTGGTTGGCCTCGCATCTAGCGAACTTCACAAACGTGTCGGCTGTGGATGTGCAATCCACCTTGACCGAATTCACCGCCCTGGCTTGCGCAAACGATGTTTTGCGTCACGCCAACGTCGCCAAAGAATTGATCGTGTGTGGGGGCGGCGCACTCAATGGTTTTTTGATGGAGCGTCTGCAAGCCACGCTTCCCAATTGCAAAGTAGTCTCATCAGGAGAAAGAGGTATGCCGCCTCTTCAAGTCGAGGCCACCGCTTTTGCTTGGCTAGCCCGCCAAACCGTTTTAGGCCTCGCAGGCAACGCACCAAAAGTAACGGGCGCCAAAGGCGCCCGCATACTAGGTGGAATTTTTCCAGCGTAAGTAGGATTTACCGGCTTAAGTCTTACTTAGCTTAAACTGAGAAAGAAGAGCCACAACCACAAGTAGTCGTGGCATTAGGATTCTTGATCACAAACTGCGCGCCCTGCAAATCTTCTTTGTAGTCGATCTCAGCGCCCACCAAATACTGGTAGCTCATAGCGTCGATCAACAAAGACACACCCGCTTTTGACATAGTGGTGTCGTCTTCATTCACGATTTCGTCAAACGTGAAGCCGTAAGAAAAACCTGAGCAACCACCGCCTTGCACAAACACGCGCAATTTCAAATCCGGGTTGCCCTCTTCGGCGATCAAATCCGCCACCTTGGCCGCAGCGCTATCGGTAAACACGATAGGTTCAGGCATCTCAGTCTGGATGTTTTCAGCAACAGCACTCATAAGGTTCTCCAAAAGCAATAATTAAAAGTATAGCGGTTTAGTCGGGAATTGCCCAGTAGTAACTAGACGCCCAAAGTGGTCATTAAAAAACAACGCACACCCAAAGCGAGAAGGCTGGGCATGGGGGTAGGCAAGTTGGCGACATCAAGAGCGAAGCGAGGTGCCAACTTGCCTACCCCCATGCCCAGCCTTCTCGCGCAGCAACGCAAAAACAAAAAAGCCGCAAAGGCGAACCAATGCGGCTTTTGGGGCAATACAGAAAACGATTAACGCTTGCTGAACTGCTTACGGCGACGAGCAGAATGCAAGCCGACCTTTTTACGCTCCACTTCACGTGCATCGCGGGTCACGAAGCCTGCAGCCGACAAGACGGGCTTCAACGCTGCGTCATAGTCGATCAAAGCGCGGGTAATACCGTGTCGCACAGCACCTGCTTGGCCAGACTCACCACCGCCGTGCACATTGACTTGGATGTCAAAAGCTTCGCCGTTGTTGGTCAGCATCAGGGGTTGCTTAGAAATCATGATCGAGGTTTGACGGCCGAAGTACGCGGCGATGTCTTTGCCATTGATTGTGATTTGGCCAGTGCCTTTTTTCATAAAGACGCGGGCAACGCTTGATTTGCGACGGCCAGTGCCGTTGTTCCATTCACCGATCATTTTGCGCTCCTAGGTGCCAAGGCGGGGATATCCAACACCTTAGGTTGCTGGGCGGTATGGGGATGCTCTGCACCGCCATAAACCTTGAGTTTTTTGATCATGGCGTAGCCAAGTGGGCCCTTGGGCAACATTCCTTTGACGGCTTTTTCAAGCGCGCGGCCAGGATGCTTGGCTTGCATGTCACGGAAATTGGTAGAAGAAATACCGCCCGGGTAGCCCGAGTGGCTGTAGTAAATCTTGTCCAAAGGCTTAGCGCCAGTGACTTTGATTTTAGAGGCGTTGATGATGACGATGAAGTCACCGGTATCGACGTGAGGCGTATAAATGGCCTTGTGTTTGCCGCGTAAACGGAGAGCAACTTCGCTGGCTACTCGTCCGAGCACCTTATCGGTGGCGTCAATCACAAACCACTCATGCACCACGTCAGCGGGTTTTGCGCTGAAAGTAGACATTGAGTTTCCTAATAAAAAGGTGGGTTTGTTGGTTTCTTTTCCACGGTCGGCGTTCTTCTGGTGAGAACCTCTTAGGTGGCTTCATTGCCGCAAACTTGGTTTAGGGCAACCCCCGCCGCGGAAAACCTGATTGCGCTGCAGAGCCCGCCATTATAAGCAATTTCAAGTACTTAGCGCAATTCTTTCATGCTCTGTGCAAGTAAGGGGGTATATTGCCCGCATGTTAAGTTACCGCCACGCCTTTCACGCCGGCAATCATGCCGATGTGCTCAAACACACCACCCTGATCGCCGTTTTGCGCTATTTGATGCAAAAAGAGGCATCCATTCATTATGTAGACACCCATGCAGGCGCTGGGCTCTACCGCCTAGACGGTGACTACGCCGAAAAAAGTGGCGAGGCCGCTGAGGGCGTTTTGAAAGCCATACAAGCGAAGCAGGCACTCACCTCGCCTATCTTGTTGGACTATTTGGAAATGGTCAATAGCTTCAACAGCACTGACAAGACCCGCGTCTATCCCGGCTCGCCTTTCATCATCCACCAACTGTTGCGCCATGACAGCCGCGACCGTTTAAAGCTATACGAATTACACCCCTCCGACCACAAAGCCTTGGTCGGCAATGTGGCGCAGCTCGAAGCGGGTCGCGCTATTCAAATCAAAAGCGAAGACGGCTTTGAGGCGCTCAAAGCTTTGCTTCCTCCGCCTCTATCTAGCAGTGGCTCACGACGCGCATGTGTGCTGATGGACCCCAGCTACGAGTTAAAGTCTGATTACGCCCGCGTGCTCGACAGCGTGCAAGACAGCCTGAAACGTTTTGCGACCGGCACTTACCTGATTTGGTATCCCGTCATCCCGCGCACCGAGGCCCACGATTTACCGCGCAAACTCAAATTGCTTTGCCAACCCATCAAAAAGCCTTGGCTTAATGCCACTTTTGCCATCGGCCGTGCAACTGGAGGCGATGACACTGGCTTGAGCGCCAGCGGTATGTTTGTCATTAACCCACCGCACACCTTGAGGGGCCAATTGCAAGCCGCCCTGCCAGAGCTTGAACAATTACTCGGACGCGGACCAGGCCAGGGATGGGTGGTGGAATCGGGGGGTTAGCAGTTCAATGCCCGCCAAACCGATCGATGATCTGTTTGACCGCTTGCGCTTGGTTCATGGTGTAGAAATGCAAACCTGGCGCGCCGCCATTGAGCAATTGCTCGCATAGATCTGCCACAACGTCCAAACCAAATGCCTTGATCGATGCTGTGTCATCGCCAAAGGCTTGGAGACGCAGTCGAATCCAGCGCGGGATTTCTGCACCACAGGCATCTGAGAATCGCATCAGCTGCGTCGAACTGATGATGGGCATGATGCCAGGCACCACCGGAATATCTGCGCCTAGTTTGTAGGCGTCATCGACAAATCGGAAATACGCGTCGCTGTTATAAAAATATTGAGTGATCGCCGAGTTGGCGCCTGCACGTACTTTGGTGACATAGGCTTGTAAATCAGCATCAGGTGATTTGGCTTGTGGATGCACTTCTGGATAGCAGCCCACTTCTAGATGGAAGTAGTCACCGGTTTCTTCGCGGATGAAAGCGACCAATTCACTCGCATAACGGAACTCACCAAAGGTGCCGTGGCCGCTGGGTAAATCGCCACGCAAAGCCACCATGCGCCGAATACCTGCGGCTTTGAATGCGGCCAACTGTTCGCGCACACTGTCTCGCGTTGCGCCAATGCATGAAAAATGTGGGGCTGCATCAAAACCTTCCGACAAAATCGCTTGCACTTGTTGCAAGGTGCCGTCTTGGGTGGAACCCCCTGCGCCATAAGTCACGCTAAAAAACTCTGGCTTTAAAGCATAGAGTTCATGGCGAACATTGATTAACTTGGCTGCACCCTCTGGTGTCTTAGGCGGAAAAAATTCAAAACTGATTGGTGTTTGTTTGGCTTTGTTCACGAGACCCTCCTGCCATACATAAAAAATTCTCGGTTGCCGTCGCCGCCTGCAATCGGGCTAGGCAACCACTGCAATACTTCCACGCCATTTTGTGCACAGCAGTCACGCAAACGGGTTTCAACGTCTTGGTATTTGGCGGGGTCTTTGACCAAACCGCCTTTTCCAATGTCTTCAGGTTGTAACTCGAATTGTGGCTTGACTAACAAAAGCAAGAGGCCTGAAGGCGTCAACACACTCAAGACAGCTGGGATGAGCAAAGTGAGCGATATGAAACTTACATCTGCAACAGCCAGATCAAACAGGGCTTCCGCTGCGAACAACTCCCTACTCAACGTGCGTGCGTTGTGCTTTTCAATACAACGAACACGCGGGTCTTGTTGCAACTTAGCATGCAATTGGCCTTGGCCCACATCGACACCTGTGACATGTGCTGCGCCGTTTTGAAGCAAGACATCGGTAAAACCACCGGTCGATTGCCCCACATCCAAGCACCGCAAGCCCGTCACTTGCAAGCCCGTGGATTGCAAAGCGCCTTCCAGTTTTAAACCACCCCGAGACACATAACGTGATTCGGAGTCGTCTACCAATTCCAACTTGCAATCGCGCGGCAAGACGTCCCCATTTTTGGAAACGTGTTGCCAAACACCGTTGTGTGTTTGCCACCGCACGCCAGCAGCAATCAAACGCTGCGCAAGAGAGCGCGAACTGGCCAGTCCTCGCTCGACGAGCAACTGGTCAGCGCGCGGCATATTAATAACGGTAGGCGTCGGCTTTGTAAGGACCGTTTTTGCTCACACCAATGTAAGACGCTTGCTCGTCTGTCAGTTCAGTCAACATCGCGCCGACTTTCTTCAAATGCAAACGCGCCACTTTTTCGTCGAGGTGCTTAGGCAAGACATAGACCTTGCCACTCTCGTAGTGGTCAGGCCGTGTGAAGAGTTCGATTTGTGCAATCGTTTGGTTAGCGAAGCTTGAAGACATCACAAAGCTGGGGTGACCCGTTGCACATCCTAAGTTCACCAAACGGCCTTTGGCCAACAGTGTGATTTTTTTGCCATCAGGGAAGATGATGTGGTCGACTTGTGGCTTGATCTCGTCCCACTTGAGCTTCTCTAATGAAGCGACATCGATCTCGTTGTCGAAGTGGCCGATGTTGCAAACAATGGCTTCGTCTTTCATCGCGGCCATGTGCTCGTAGCGGATCACGTTTTTGTTGCCGGTAGCTGATACAAATATGTCGGCTTTGTCAGCGGCGTATTCCATGGTCACCACTTTGTAACCTTCCATCGCAGCTTGCAATGCGTTGATCGGGTCAATTTCAGTCACCCAAACTTGTGCGCTCAATGCGCGCAAAGCTTGTGCAGAACCTTTGCCCACATCACCATAACCAGCGACCAAGGCCACCTTGCCGGCGATCATGACGTCGGTCGCGCGTTTGATCGAATCGACCAACGACTCGCGGCAGCCATAGAGGTTGTCGAACTTGCTCTTGGTCACAGAATCGTTCACGTTGATGGCGCGGAACATCAAAGAGCCTTTGGCAGCCATTTCGTTCAAACGCAATACACCTGTGGTGGTTTCTTCTGTGACACCAATGATTTGCGCACCCTTGCGGCTGTACCAAGTAGGGTCGACCGCCAATTTGGCTTTGATGGCATTGAACAAACAAATTTCTTCTTCGCTACCAGGGTTGGCCAACAAAGAAGCGTCTGTCTCAGCGCGTTTGCCCAAGTGCATGAGCAAAGTAGCGTCGCCACCGTCGTCCAAGATCATGTTGGGGCCTTCGCCTTCAGTGCCTTGTGCGCCAAATTCAAAAATGCGGTGGGTGTAATCCCAGTAGTCATCCAAGGTTTCGCCTTTGTAAGCAAATATGGGTGTGCCGTTAGCCACCAAAGCGGCCGCGGCATGGTCTTGGGTGGAGAAAATATTGCAAGACGCCCAACGCACATTCGCGCCCAAGGCCTGCAATGTTTCTACCAACACAGCCGTTTGAATGGTCATGTGCAAAGAACCCGTGATACGCGCGCCTTTTAAAGGCTGTGAAGTGCCAAATTCTTGGCGCATCGCCATCAAACCGGGCATTTCGGTTTCGGCAATTTTGATTTCTTTGCGGCCCCAATCGGCCAAGGACATATCGGCGACGTGAAAGTCGGTTGTTTGCGTAGGTTTAAGAGGTGCGTTCATGAGAGGCTCCAAAAATAGTTTGAGGGCCACTGACGCACAGATACAAGCACAAGGGGTTAGCCGAGGTGCTCACCTCACGTTGTCAGTGGGTGAGCGCAGTTGGAAAAGTTTTCCGAGCCTCACTCCATCCACGCGGATGGAGCTGCAGCGCTCCTCGGTTACCCCGAATTTTAGCAAAATTCAAAGTCACTTGTGTTTTTCTAACAACACAAAGGCCCTTTTCATACAGATGGATACATGAAGTACAAGAAATTACCCTGCAGCAGACAAGGCCAAGCCAGCATGCTCTCGCAGAGGATGGAAATGGATTTTTGGAAACCGCTCTTGCGCCAAACGCACGTCATAAGGCGATGTGCACAAATAAGCCAAGGCATTCGCTGCATCCGTAGCCATGCGTTGCGGATAGGCATAGGTGAATTCGCGCAACTCTGCGGATGTGTCAGCGGTGATCCAACGCGCACTGGTGTATTGACAATTTTCTAAGCGCACATCGCAGTCGTATTCCGCTTTCAAGCGGTGCTGCACCACTTCAAACTGCAATTGACCAACAGCACCCAAGAGCATGGCACCCCCCGCTTCGGGTTTAAAAACTTGAATCGCACCTTCTTCACCGAGCTGGTCTAAGCCTTGTTGCAGTTGTTTGGTGCGCAGTGGGTTTTTCAAAATTACCGTCATAAAGAGTTCCGGCGCAAAGAAAGGCAAACCAGTGAACTGTAAAGCAGGCCCATCGGTGATGGTGTCGCCCAATTGCACGCCGCCGTGGGTGGTGAAGCCAATGATGTCACCTGCATAAGCCTCGTCCACCGCTTCGCGGCGTTGGCTCAAAAACGTCACCACCGAGGTGGGTCGTAATTCTTTGGCAGTGCGTTGCACTTTTAATTTCATGCCTGGTTTGTATTGACCAGACGCTACACGCACAAACGCAATGCGGTCGCGATGGTTTGCATCCATATTGGCTTGTACCTTAAACACCACACCAGAGAAGCCTGCATCTTCAGGATGGATGGTTTTCTCTTGCAGTTGTTTGTTGACCGTTAAGTGGCTGATGCGTGGTCTGGGCGATGGCGCCAAATCTACCAAGGCGTCCAACACTTCCATCACACCAAAGTTATTCACGCCTGAGCCGAAAAATACAGGTGTTTGTTTACCCGCTAAGAATGCTTCTTTGTCGAACGCTGGTGAAGCGCCCGTAGCAAGCTCCATGCTGTCCATCGCGGTCTTCCATTCCATTTCGAACCGCTCGCCCAGTTTGGCCTGCTCGCTTAAAGGTATCGTTTCAAAGTCTTGCGGTAAACGTTCGCTGCCTGACTCAAACACTGTCATAGCGTTAGTGCGCAAATTCACAATACCGCCAAAAGTTTTACCCTGACCAACCGGCCACGTCATAGGCACGCAAGGCATTCCCAATTCGCGTTCGACTTCGTCCAAGATATCGAGAGGGTCGCGCACTTCGCGGTCCATCTTGTTAACAAAGGTAATGATGGGCGTATCACGCTGGCGGCACACCTCAATCAAACGGCGTGTTTGTGCTTCCACACCATTGGCAGCATCGATCACCATCAGTGCTGAGTCGACAGCAGTCAAAACACGGTAGGTATCTTCAGAGAAGTCTTTGTGGCCAGGTGTGTCCAACAAGTTGATCACATGGTCGCGGTAAAGCATTTGCATTACGGAAGATGCAACCGAGATGCCACGTTGCTTTTCAATTTCCATCCAGTCACTGGTCGCATGACGCGAAGCTTTGCGTGCTTTGACAGAGCCAGCGATTTGAATAGCACCTGAAAACAAAAGAAGTTTTTCAGTGAGTGTTGTTTTACCCGCATCAGGGTGAGAAATGATCGCAAACGTTCTACGTCGACCAACCTCTTGTGCAAATGAAGTCATTTGGTGATTATCGAACAAAGCGAGGTAGTGGGGTGTTGATGCGACTCAATAACGAGCGAAGCGAGGAGTCGCATCAACACCCCACTACCTCGCTATTCGCACACGACAGAAAGTTATTGCATGCGATCGCGTTTGGCTAATGCTGGGAAAAGTTTGAGCCAAGCTAGCGCGATCAATACAGTCCCAATGCCGCCACTAACTACAGACACTACCGGGCCCCACAATGCGGCTACCGCACCTGATTCGAATTCGCCTAATTGGTTAGATGCACCAATAAAAATTGAATTCACAGCGGATACACGTCCACGAATATGGTCTGGCGTTTGAAGTTGCATCAACGTTAAGCGGGTGACCACACTGATGTTGTCGCCTGCACCCGTGATGGCTAGGGCCAGCATTGACAAACCGAAATGGTTTGAAAAACCAAATACTATGGTGGCGCCACCGAACAGTGCCACACCTGCTAACAAAGAATATCCAACGTGGCGTTGTAGTGGCCAACGCATCAATACAAATGACATCAGCAATGCGCCCATCGCGGGGGCTGCACGTAATAAACCGAGTCCCTCTGGGCCGGTGTGCAAAATGTCTTTGGCATAAATGGGTAGCAGTGCTGTTGCTCCACCTAACAAGACTGCGAATAAATCCAACGAAGTTGCTCCGAGCAATATTTTGTTTTGCCAGACGAACACCACACCCGCCATGGCAGAGGTCCATGACACAGCTTCTTCGAAAATGTGGTGTTTATAACGAACAATTAGCGATAAGACACACGCAACGCAGAGCATGAGTGCGCATGCAGCGTAGACCGCTGAGGTTCCTACAGCAAACAAGATGCCGCCCAATGCAGGGCCTCCAATGATGGCGACTTGCATAGATGACGAACTCACAGTGACTGCTTGCTGCAACAGCGATACAGGCACTAGCAAAGGCGTCAAGGCTTGTTGTGCTGGCATTTGGAATGCGCGCGCCAAGCCTAAGGCTACAGAGACTCCCAACATCAACTCGCGCGAGGCAAATCCATCTACAGCTGACCAAAACAGCAGGCCAGAAACCAAGGCTTGTACGCCCATACATGCCGCGAACAATCTTCCACGGTGCATGCGATCCGCCACATGCCCTGCAGGCAGTGTCATTAGGAGTGCAGGAATAAATTGGAACAATCCCACTAAGCCCAAATCCCAGGCGCTGGATGTCAACTCGTACATATGCCAAGCCACGGCAACCATCAGCATCTGGTTTGCTGTAATGCCTAAAAATCGTGCGCCTAAAAAACGTACGAAGTTGTTATGTGCAAATAATGCACGTAAAGGAGTCTTAGTCATCTTTTAAGCACGCGCCAAGACGTGCTTCAAAGCTTTGCCTGTGTGTGTTCCCATCGCAACTACTGCTTCAGGCGTGGCAGCTGCGACTATCAAGCCACCACCATCTCCGCCTTCAGGGCCTAGGTCGATCACCCAATCTGCTTCTGCAATGACGTCTAAATCGTGCTCGATGACGACTACGCTGTGTCCACCATCGACTAAGCGGTGTAGAACTCGGATGAGCTTGTCTACATCGGCCATGTGAAGACCGACTGTGGGTTCGTCTAGAACATAAAGCGTATGTGGTGCTTTGTTGCCGCGTCGTGTCACATCGTCACGGACTTTGCTTAGCTCGGTGACCAACTTGATGCGTTGTGCTTCACCACCGCTCAATGTGGGGGAAGGTTGTCCTAGAGTCAGATAACCCAGGCCTACATCTTTAAGTAATTGCAAAGGATGGCTAATGTTGGGCATGGTAGCGAAGAAGTCCACGGCTTCGTCTACTTCCATTTGCAACACTTCACCAATACTCTTGCCGCGCCAACTGACTGCCAAGGTTTCAGGATTGAAACGCGCTCCGTGGCAAGTTTCACAAGGCACTTTGACGTCTGGCAAAAAGCTCATTTCTATAGTGCGCAAGCCTTGGCCCTCGCAAGTGTGGCAACGGCCTTCGCCAGTGTTGAAACTGAAGCGCCCGGCGCCATAGCCACGTGCTTTGGCTTCTAGTGTTTCTGCAAAGAGCTTGCGGATGATGTCCCAGAAGCCAATATAGGTTGCGGGGCAACTGCGTGGTGTTTTGCCTATGGGTGTTTGGTCGACTTCCAATACACGGTCTATGGTTTGGTAGCCATCAAGATTTGTGCAACCTAACCATGCAGGGTGCTTGCCGGCTTCGTCTGCTTTGCGTCCTGCTTGTGTGGAGCGTTGGGTCACAACAGCTGCGATGTTATGTAGCAACACATCGCGTGCCAATGTGGATTTACCGGAGCCTGAAACACCAGTTACGGCGACTAAGCGCTTCAATGGAACGTCCACACTCACATCATTCAAGTTGTGTAGCGATGCGCCTTCTAAAGATAGCCATTGCGCAACGGGGTCGTTTTCATTGGAAGAAACACTACGTCTTGCCTGCACAGGATGGCGCATCGCATGCAATAAATATTTTCCAGTTTGCGAGTCGCTTACCGAAGTGATGTCATTGACTGTTCCTTCGCCCATCAATCGTCCGCCGCGTTTGCCCGCACTAGGACCGATGTCGATGATGTGGTCTGCTCTGCGAATCGTATCTTCGTCGTGCTCGACCACCACCAAGGTATTGCCTTTGCTGCTAAGCAGATGCAAAGCGTTTAACAAAATTTGGTTATCACGCGCGTGTAGCCCGATCGTGGGTTCGTCCAATACGTAACAAACGCCTTGCAAATTGCTGCCCAGCTGAGCGGCCAGACGAATACGTTGCGCTTCGCCGCCGCTTAAAGTGGGCGCACCTCTGTCTAACGTGAGGTAGTTGAGTCCGACTTGCTCTAAAAACTCCAAGCGGCTCTTAATTTCGGGCAACAAGTCACGGGCGATTTCTGCATCGCGGCCTTTCAGACCCACGCTTTCGCACCATGCGCGTATTTGCGTGACGCTCAAGCGTGCGAGTTGCGTGATGCCTACACCTGCAAACTTTACTGCTCTTGCTGTAGCGTTGAGTCGTGTGCCTTCACATGTCGGACATGCCGTGTCGGTTAAATCTTCAACATCAGGTTCAGCGAAGGTTTGCTCGCGGCCTTTGTCTTTGTCGTCACGCACCGAGTCGTCTAGTACTTTGCGTTGGTCTTTGTTGAGCTTGACGCCTGTGCCTACGCAATCTGGGCACCAACCGTGTTTGCTGTTGTACGAGAACAAGCGTGGATCGAGTTCGGTATATGACGTCGCGCATACGGGGCATGCGCGTTTGGTGGAATACACGTCTAGGCGTCCGATGCTCTGCGTGTCAAATCCGGCCACCATCGCTTCACGCAGGCCGTCTAATTGGCTCAATACATGCAAGACACCTTTGCCATGCTCAAGCGCTGTCGCAACATAAGCACGCAATTGCGCTTCGTTGGCCGCTGTGACCGTCACACTAGCAACAGGCAGCTCTATGGTGTGCTCTTTGAATCTATCGATACGCGGGAAGTTAGTAGTGGGTAAAAAATGACCGTCTACGCGCAGATGGGTGAAGCCACGCGGACGCGCCCAATCAGCCAACTCTGTGTAAACACCTTTGCGGTTCATCACCAATGGGCTGAGCAAACCAATATGTTGGCCTTTGAATTCACGCATGAGTTGCGCAACGATGCGCTCAGGTGTCTGCGGCTCGACCGCGGCGCCGTCATGCACGCAGTGCTGCGTACCTAGTTTGACAAAAAGCAAGCGCAAGAAATGCCAGACTTCTGTCGTGGTGCCAACGGTGGACTTTCTCCCGCCGCGTGACAAGCGCTGCTCAATCGCTACGGTTGGCGGAATGCCGTAGACCGCATCGACTTCAGGGCGTCCTGCAGGTTGCACAATGCTGCGCGCGTAGGCGTTCAAGCTTTCCAAATAACGGCGCTGGCCTTCGTTGAACAAAATATCAAACGCCAATGTGGATTTGCCTGAGCCCGATACACCGGTGATCACATTGAACTTGCCGCGCGGGATATTCACGCTCAGGTTTTTGAGGTTGTGTTCTTTGGCGTTGATGATTTGAATGGCATTGATACGCTCGGCCAAGTAAGTGCCTGTGTTGTCTTTGACGTTTTTACCAGCATTCGCTTTAATTGCATCAACGGCATATTCGACGCCCATGCTTTCTGCGTAATCGCGTAGGGCTTTGGCGGTGTGAGACGTTGGATGTAATCTGACTTCTTCAGGCGGGCCTTCGGCGACAAGATGCCCACCCGCATCGCCGCCTTCTGGTCCTAAGTCAATCAACCAATCGCTGGCTCGGATCACGTCCAAGTTGTGTTCAATCACGATCAACGAATTGCCGTCTTCTAATAAGCGACGCATCGCGCGCATAAGTTTGGCGATGTCATCAAAGTGCAAGCCAGTAGTTGGCTCGTCGAATAAAAACAAAACGCCTTTTTTAGCCAAGTTCTGCTTGCTAGATGTTTTGGCTTTCGCTGCATCGGCCAAAAATCCAGCCAACTTCAAGCGCTGCGCTTCGCCTCCACTCAAGGTGGGAACGGGTTGCCCTAACTTCACGTAGTCCAAGCCGACATCCACGATGGGCTGTAGGGCGCGGACAACGTCTCTGTCGTTAGCGAATATTTCTAGTGCTTCGCCTACCGTTAGTTCTAGTACGTCTGCGACGTTTAAGAAGACAGCTGAAGATTCGGAGGGGAAATTGGGGTCAGAACCCAATTTATTAAATTGGGTTCTGACCCCAATTTCCCCTCCCCCAATTCCACTCCCAATTTCTTGCACACTCCGGTTACGCTCTATTCTGATTTCCAATATCTCCGGCCGATACCTTTGCCCATTGCAATCTTGACAACGCAAATACACATCACTGAGAAATTGCATTTCTACGTGTTCGAAGCCAGAACCACCACAGGTGGGACATCTGCCGTCACCACCGTTGAAGCTGAATTTGGATGCGGTGTAGCCGCGCTGTTGCGACATGGGCGCAGCGGCGAATATTTCTCGCACTGCATCCCAAGCGCCCACATAACTTGCGGGATTCGATCTGGCAGTTTTACCGATGGGGGATTGATCTACAAATACGACATCACTCAAATGGTCTGCGCCTAAAAGGCGATCGTGCACGCCGGGTGTCTCGGTAGCTTTTCCGAATTGGCGTAACAACGCAGGCGTCAAGATGTCTTGTATCAATGTCGACTTGCCAGAACCGCTGACACCTGTCACGCAGACTAAGCGTTGCAGGGGAAATTCGATGGCTAAGTTTTTGAGATTGTGTTCGCGTGCGCCCTCCAAAATCAAACGCGGCGTGTGGTCTGTTACCAGACGCTTTAATCCAAGACCGATCGTTTTACGCGCGCCTAAATAGGCACCGGTCAAGGTATCAGCAGATTTCAAGGCTTCTGGTGTTCCATCAAAGACGATAGAGCCACCAAGCACCCCCGGACCCGGGCCCATATCCAATATGCGGTCAGCGCACATCATGACGGCAGGGTCATGCTCCACTACCACCAAAGTATTACCTGCGTCACGCAATCGCACCATGGCTTGGTTGATGCGGTTCATGTCTCTGGGGTGCAAACCAATGCTGGGTTCGTCTAGTACAAACAGCGTGTTAACCAATGACGTACCTAACGCCGTTGTTAAGTTGATGCGCTGCACCTCGCCACCACTCAGGGTGCGGCTTTGACGATCGAGCGTTAAATAGCCGATGCCAACATCGTTTAAATATTTAAGACGTGTACGGATTTCTTCCATCAACAAATGCAAGGCCTGTGCGTCTTGGCCTTGCACATCGATTTGCATGGCATTGAAAAATTTATGCAATTTGTCAATCGACAAAGTCATTAAGTCATGCAGGCACAAACCCGGTAGCGCCTCGAGTTGCTTACGCGTCCACTGTACGCCTTGCGGCATAAAGCGCTGCGAAGCTTGCATGACAGCGTCGGCATTTTCTTTAGAACCAATACGCCACAACAAACTGTCCGTCTTCAAACGCGCGCCACCACAGACGTGACACGGTGTGTAACTGCGGTATTTCGACAACAGCACGCGAATGTGCATCTTGTACGACTTGGTCTCTAAATATTCAAAGAACCGTTTGATGCCGTACCACTGATGGTTCCATTTACCTTTCCATAAGGACGAACCACCGATGACCCACGCTTGCTGCTCTGTCGACAATTTGTACCAAGGCGTGTCACGCGGAATCCCTTCGGCCTCCGCATGGCGCATCAAATCGTCTTGGCATTCTTTCCACGCAGGTGTTTGAATCGTTTTGATGGCGCCAGCACGCAAAGTGAGTTTTTCGTTAGGGATGACTAAACCATAGTCAACACCAATCACCCGACCAAACCCGCGACATGTTTCGCACGCACCCACTGCCGAGTTGAACGAAAACATCGACGGGATGGGACTCGCGTAAGTGAGATCGCTGTCGGGACAATGGAGGCCGGTGGAGAAGCGCCAGATTAAATTAGGTTCTGACCCCAATTTATTTGCTTCTTCCACATACACATTCAACCGCCCCCCACCACGCTTAATCGCCAACTCGATGGCTTCTAAAACACGCGGCTGTTCCGCATTCCCGTTTTTAAATCGGTCTGCTACTACATCCAATAGTTTGCGCGGGCCAGTGGGGGTGGCCACTTCGCGCTCTGCGTGTACTCGGGTAAAACCACTGGCGCTTAGCCATTGCTCTACTTCTTGTGCTGTCGTATTTGCTGGCAGCTCTACGGGGAAGGTAAATATCAGTCTTGCATCCGAAGACAGCGACGCACTGCGGCGTTGCAGTTCTGCATAAATGGTTTGGGGCGTATCGTGCTGCACCGCTTGCGCAGTTTGGCGATCGAATAACTGCCCGCTTCTGGCCACCAACAACTTCAAGTGGTCGTTGATTTCTGTCATCGTGCCCACGGTAGAGCGTGAACTGCGCACAGGATTGGTTTGGTCAATCGCAATCGCAGGCGGAACGCCTTCGACTTTGTCGACGGCAGGTCTGTCCATGCGGTCTAAGAACTGTCTTGCATAAGCACTGAAGGTCTCTACATAGCGCCGTTGCCCCTCTGCATACAAAGTGTCGAACACCAAACTCGACTTGCCAGAGCCGCTG
>Ga0209189_1000572_pt1 | contig 30326 bp, 35 predicted proteins | sample C_130820_EF_Meta_FD_187308 | JGI IMG/M metagenome (GOLD analysis project Ga0209189, IMG submission 187308) | Freshwater microbial communities from Lake Croche, Canada to study carbon cycling - C_130820_EF_MetaG (SPAdes) (version 3) | ecosystem: Environmental > Aquatic > Freshwater > Lake... | reverse complement strand
CAGATGAAAACTCAGCGTAGCGTTGGGTATCCCTAACTTTTCAATCATTTGGGTTGGCGTTAATCCAATATCGCCCCGCTGAACGACTAAACGAAAAATATTTAAACGGGTTTCTTGACCCAAAGCGAGGAAAGCCTTGATGGCATTTGTATTTTTCATATTTCCAATTATATAGAAATAATTATTTTATGAATGTGACGGTAGTCGCCCTCTAAATGACCTATAAACCGCATTAATGCTTGAAAATAGCGGAAATAGAACGTAGGATTACTTAAGGAGCATATCAATGCAAGAAATCCATCAATTTACCCAGGAACAATCATGAGCCAAAAGAAATTAGTAAAGCAGTTATTTAAAAAGCTCGATAAATTAGAGTCCGATAGAGAGAAGCTCATCGATAAGCTTACAAAAGCTTTGGACAAACTAGACAAAAAAGTAGCCACTAAGAAAACGCCTGCAAAGAAATCAGTGGCAGCTAAAAAAACACCCACAAAAAAAGTACCTGTGAAAAAAGTGGCCGCAAAGAAGGCTCCGGCGAAAAAGACTCCTACCAAAAAGGCTCCGGCGAAAAAAACTCCAACCAAGAAGGTTGCGGTAAAAAAGACTCCTGCTCCTACAACAACATCAAATCCTAGTGAAACTAGCTGATGGGCCGCAAAGCCAAAGAAAAACTGGAGGAGTTGAACTATGAGTCACAACTTCGACTGCTTCAGATTCAGCTAGTCAAACTACAAAATAGCCTCATTAGCAAAGGCGATCAGATACTAGTCATTCTGGAAGGTCGCGACACTGCAGGCAAAGACGGCACTATCAAAGCCATTACCCAAAACTTAAGCCCTCGAGAAACGCGCGTGGTTGCGCTTGGTAAGCCATCCGATACTGAGTCTGCAGAATGGTACTTTCAACGCTACGTATCTCAATTGCCCAAGAAAGGAGAGGTCGTTCTCTTTAACCGAAGTTGGTATAACCGTGCTGGGGTTGAGCGCGTCATGAAATTCTGTACCAAAGATCAGTACACGAACTTTATGAATACAGTAAATGACTTTGAATCCATCTTAGTAAGGTCAGGTATTACTCTGATTAAGTACTATTTAGATATTTCCAAAAAAGAGCAGGCCCAACGTCTTAAAGAAAGGGCTGATGATCCCCTGAAGCAATGGAAGATTAGTCCGATTGATCAGCAAGCGCAAAAGAATTGGAACGCTTACAGCAAATGTCGCAATGCCATGCTACAAAACACTAGTCCTCAGGATGCCCCTTGGACCATAGTGAGAGCCAATGACAAAAAGTTGGCCCATTTAAATCTCATTCAAGACTTGCTGTCTAGGGTGACCTACCCCGGGAAAGACAAGAATCTACTGAAGGCAGATCAAGAAATCGCCTTTCAATGGGATGGTAAGTTATCTAAATTAGAAAAATAAATTTCTAGAATACTTCCGGAACATACATCTCTGGAGGAACTGGCCCACGCAGATAGTCTGGGTTGTGAACGCGCTCTGGTAAGGTGATCACCGGGTGATCAATTTCTTGATACGGAATCTGACTTAATAAGTGATTAATACAATTTAAGCGTGCTTTTTTCTTATCATTAGCTGCTACAACCCACCATGGTGCCTCTGGGATATGAGTGCGCTCCAACATGGTTTCCTTGGCTTTTGTATAGGCTTCCCACAAGCGACGAGCTTCCATGTCCATTGGGCTGAGCTTCCATTGCTTTAAAGGATCATGAATACGCATCATGAAACGGTTGTACTGCTCTTCATCCGAGATGGAGAACCAGTACTTAATGAGAATGATCCCCGAACTAATCATCATGCGCTCGAGATCGGGAACAGTTCTTAAAAATTCTTCGTACTCATGATCGGTACAGAACCCCATCACCCTCTCAACACCAGCTCGGTTGTACCAGCTGCGGTCGAACAGCACGATCTCGCCGCCAGCGGGCAACTGAGAAATGTATCTTTGAAAATACCACTGAGTTTTTTCGCGTTCGTTGGGCGCTGGAAGGGCGACTACTTTACAAACGCGCGGATTGAGTCGTTGGGTAATGCGCTTGATGGCTCCACCCTTACCAGCGGAGTCACGACCCTCAAATAAAACGGCAACCTTGACCTTATTGGCAACCACCCAATCTTGTAGCTTTACAAGCTCACTCTGTAAGCGGAATAGTTCTTTAAAGTAGACATTGCGGGGAACGGAAGACTCGCTGTCACCATCCTGTGAGAGGCGATCGTCATCAAGCTCCATTTCAAGCTCCTCATCCATACTATCCAGAATTTCTTCTTGAGCACGGCGATACCAGTCAGCCATTTCTTTGTGATTTGATGTCATGTATTTTCGCTCCTTGGAGGTATTTATAAAGAGAAATAATGACACTTTTACTACATAAAGCGTTGATCACCTTTTAAATAATTCGAAATAACCTCTTGACTATGTAAGGCAAGCCATTTTCGATCTTTAGAAGCCTCCGGGGCAGCGCCCGAGGGCGCTAGAAAGACGAGCTCTACGATTTGCTGGCGATCGCGCAAAATCTGAGCCATGGACTCTAAAAGCCCCATTTCACCCACAAAAGCCACCACATCGCTTCTGTTGCCGGTAAGTGAGGATTTATAGGAAATAGCCAGGGAATAGACGGGGGCCCCTGAAATTACTGCAGATTCAAATAAGTTGGGTTTAAATGGCAAAACACTCTCCCCTATTGTGGAGGTTCCCTCAGGAAAGATACAGACAGACTGGGTTTCCAGAGCTCTGGCGACCTCGTTGGCAACATGCTTTCCATGGCGAGAGTTATCCCGCTTAATAAATACCGTTCCAAGCTGCTTTGCCATCCAACCAAAGATGGGCCACCCCTCTACATCTGACTTGGCAACAAATCGCACTGGCTTGAAGGCATTTATTGCGTGAATATCCATCCAAGAGATGTGATTCGATGCCAGCAAGTATGGCGTAGAAGGCAATATTTCTGGGTTCTTTAACCTTAATTGAATGCCAAAAATACTGAGTAATTTTCTTGACCAATCCTGAATATGCCTATTTTTTTCTTCTGGATTGGCAAATGGAAACTGAATAGACAGCGTCAGCAAGCCTGCAATAACGTGACCCCAGACCCTAGCCCATGACCATAGCATCGCTCCAGGCCGCAATGGAGTGGGTTTTTGATGTGGATTTTGACTCATATGGCTTAGAAATATAAATCAAGTTTAAAAAATCCTGTGCACCGTCACAAAACTGTCTTGTAACTGTCATGCAGCTTTCATACTCCGTTGGCTTAATACTGATTCATGATGCATTACAAAGCGATCTGGATTTCAGACGTACACCTCGGAACATCTGGGTGTCAGGCAAACTACCTTCTCGATTTCCTAAAGCACAACGAAGCAGAGAAATTCTATCTTGTTGGCGACATTATTGATGGCTGGAGACTAAAAAAGTCTTTCTACTGGCCTCAATCTCATAATGACGTAGTACAAAAACTATTACGTAAAGCACGCAAGGGCAGCGAAGTCATCTATGTACCCGGTAATCATGATGAAAGCGCCCGACAGTTTTTTGGTCTTTCCTTTGGTGATATCAAAGTCGTTGAGGAAGTCATTCATACAACAGTAGATGGCAGACGTTTGTGGGTAACCCATGGAGATCTATTTGACGGTGTCATGCAATATGCCAAGTGGCTTGCATACGTCGGCGATACTCTGTACTCACTCATTCTCTACATCAACCGCTACTTCAATATGATCCGCATCAAGATGGGGTTGCAGTACTGGTCACTTTCGCAGTACCTCAAGCATCAGGTCAAGAACGCCGTTAGCTACATCGCCGATTTTGAACACATTATGGCCAGAGAAGCCCGTTTACGGGGTTGCGATGGTGTCGTCTGCGGCCACATTCATAAAGCAGAAATCCGAGAAATTGACGGTTTACTGTATTGCAATGATGGTGATTGGGTGGAGAGCCTCACTGCCCTAGTAGAAACACATACTGGTGAGCTCAAAATCATTCACTGGACACAGATCATGGGCGAGCCTGTCGAGACGCCACAAATTGCTGCTCAACCCGTTATCGAATCACTTATAAAAGAGGCTGTGCTATGAAAATCATGATCATCACCGATGCTTGGGATCCCCAAGTAAACGGCGTTGTCCGCACGCTGAAGCAAACTCGCGCAGAATTAATTGGGATGGGTCACGAAGTAGAAATGATTACGCCTAACGGATTTAAATCGATTCCGTGTCCAACCTATCCTGATATTGCCCTCTCCTTATTTCCAGGTAAAGAAGTCGCTCGCCGTATCAAGGAATTTGCTCCAGATGCTATGCATATCGCCACCGAGGGTCCACTGGGCTTATCAGCACGTGCTTATGCCGTCAAAAACCGTTTACCTTTTTCAACCGCCTACCACACACGCTTTCCGGAGTATGTCAAAGCACGTACCGGTATCCCACTCGCGCTCACTTATGCATTTCTTCGCTGGTTCCACGGCCCATCGATGGCAGTCATGGCTCCAACCATTGTTGTCAAAAATGACCTTGAAAAATATGGTCTCAAGAATGTGGTGCTCTGGTCAAGAGGTGTTGATTTAGATATTTTCAAGATGCAAGATTCAAAGGCTTTAAATACTGCACACCCTATCTTTTTATATGTTGGGCGTGTTGCCGTGGAAAAGAACATCAATGCATTTTTAGAGATCGATTTACCAGGTTCTAAGTGGGTGGTTGGAGATGGTCCAGCCATGGCTGGCATCAAAGAAAAATACCCCGAAGTAAATTATCTAGGAGTGCTAGATCAGCATGAACTGGCTAAAGTGTATGCTGCTGCGGATGTATTTGTATTTCCAAGTAAAACAGATACATTCGGCTTGGTCTTGCTTGAAGCAATGGCATGCGGCACTCCAGTTGCAGCCTACCCAGTGACCGGTCCGATTGATGTATTGGGCACTTCCAATTCAGGCGCCATGAATGAAGACTTGCGCGAAGCTTGCATGCAAGCTTTAAAAATTCCGCGTGAGGTAGCGCGCGCCCATGCTGAAAAATTCTCATGGAGAGCAGCTTCTGAGCAGTTTGCTAATCACCTCAAACCGGTGCCAACAACCGATGTTCATGTCACTGCACTCGCTTAAGCAAATCCATCATGAACTCCCCTTATCACATAGACCAAAATCCCCACAAGGGCAATCGCGGTCTTGCAAGAGCGTGGCATGCCGCCAAAAACTCTTGGTGCGGTCTCGTGTATGCGTTCATGGAAGAAAGTGCTTTTAGACAAGAGCTCACCTTGTTTACCATACTCACGCCGATTGCCATTGCATTACCCATCAATCTGCTCGAAAAATCATTGTTAATTTCTTCACTCATGATGGTCCTTGTAATTGAACTCTTGAACTCCAGCGTTGAAGCGGCAATTGATCGTATTTCCTTTGAACATCACGATCTATCCAAGAGGGCAAAAGATTTTGGCAGCGCTGCGGTCATGCTCGCTCTATTGGTCGCGGCACTTTTATGGGCTGCAGTGTGTGTTCCACTGATCTTCCAGGTCTAAAACTTTTTAATACTGTCATCAACCAAGGCTAACTATGTCTGATATCCCTAATCCCATCGGCTCATTTGAGATTTTTACACCTAAGAAGGTAAGAGCTTTCAAGCGAGGCATGCCAAATGCCTTCCAGAAACTCTCCAAAAAGTTTGCTAAGAAGTTAGCGAAGAAGCTCTTTGGTAAGAAATTCGTGACCAAGACAAGGGCCGAGTTGAGAGAGCCAGATGTCGCTCCAATCGTCCAGATAGATAAACCTAAAAAGCCTTCCTTTCAAATTATTTGGGCAAGCACTCCAGGTGAAGTTAAAGAAGCGCAAAGACTACGCTATAAGGTATTTGCAGAGGAAATGGGCGCTAGTCTACCCCGCAATGCGAATGGCTTAGATGTGGATGAATTCGACGCCTATTGCGATCATTTATTGATTCGTGATCAAGACAGTCTGAAGGTTGTTGGTACCTACCGTGTGTTGCCGCCTCATAAAGCACAAGAAATCGGCCGCCTCTATTCTGATTCAGAATTTGATCTCTCCCGCATTGATCATCTCCGACCAAAACTGGTTGAGCTCGGCAGATCATGCGTCCATCAAGACTATCGCTCTGGTGCAGTGATCATGGCTCTGTGGAGTGGCTTAGCGCAATACATGCAAAAGAATGGTTACGAAATCATGTTGGGTTGCGCTAGTATTCCAATGGCGGATGGCGGTCACTTTGCTGCGAGTCTCTATAATTCCCTAGGCAACGATCAAATGGCGCCAACAGAATTCCACGCCTTCCCACGCTTGCCATTGCCATTAGACAAGCTCAACGGTGGTTTAGACGTACAACCCCCACCTTTGATTAAGGGCTACCTGAAGCTTGGAGCAAAAATTTGTAGCGCTCCAGCCTGGGATCCAGACTTCAATACCGCTGATCTACTCACCATGCTGCGCCTGTCGGAGATCAACCCACGTTACGCAAAGCATTTCTTGGGCTTATAAAATAATAAGAGAAGGTTCAAAATGAAAAAGCCACCTTGCATGAAGGTGGCTTTTTTTATGTCTACTTAAAACTCACTTGGTAAGTTCGGCCTACCCTCTCCCACTCAGCAGCTTCCTTGAGAAGGCTAAATTCGGTCAAGGGATGCTCTGCAACCCATGCCTGAGGAAGGCTAACAAGATAAGAGCCATCATGCTCAGAAACCTTGACCTCAGGGAAGTCTGTATCGTTACGTCCTCGGCAAAGCACTTGCGCTAGTCGCAAACAAAAGAGCATGCGCCAATCATGAAAGCTATGGTTATTGGCTAACTTCCCTAATTTACCAGTATGCCCAATTAATAGCGCCGCAAGTCTTGCTTGATCATTTTTGGAGAAACCAGGCATATCGGCATTACCAGCAATATAGGCTGAATGTTTGTGATATCCGTTATGGGATATCGATAGACCGATCTCATGTAAATTGGCTGCCCATTGCAACAAGGCCACATTGTCAGCTCTATTCTCGACTTCAGGCTTAGGTAGTTGCTGTAAAAAATCAGCAGCCAATTGTCCTACTCTTGTGGCCTGATCTCGATCCACTGTATATCGCTGCATAAATTGCTCTACAGTGACATAACGCATGTCATGGTGTTGTGAGCGCCCTAGCAGGTCATAAATGACGCCACTACGTAATGCGGCATCGGTTACTTCCATAGCTTCAATACCAAGCTCATCAAATGCTGCCAGCATAATCGCTAAGCCACCCGGCCAAACAGCCCTACGGTCATCTTTTAAGCCCATCAGCTCTACTTGATTGACATGCTCGTACTTCAGCAAATGTTTTTTGAGATTCTTTAAACCTTCGCGCGTAATGAGTCCGCTTCCCCCATTCACGCGACCCATAGTCAAACCATCGCTATGACCATTAAAGTTATTGTTACCAATCAACTCTGCTAATGCCCTGGCAGTTCCCGAGGATCCAATCACTTGGTTCCAGCCGCTCTTTAAATAAGCGCCCGAGATAACTTGTATTTCTCGGCGTGCAGCCAATTCAGCCTCTTTAAATGCATGCGCATCAATATTTCCTTTGGGGAAAAAATGCAGACTATGCGAGACGCAACCAATGTAGAGACTCTCCATCAGTTTTGGCTCATAGCCTTGACCAATAATAAATTCGGTTGAACCCCCGCCGATATCGATCACAAGTCTATTGCCATGGACAGCAGGCACCTCATGTGCAGCACCAATGTAAATAAGTCGGGCTTCTTCAACGCCAGCAATCACCTCTATTGGAAATCCCAAAGCCTCTTGGGCATCCACCACAAATTGCTGAGCATTTTTAGCAACGCGCAGAGTATTAGTAGCAACCGCTCTCACATTTTTCGGATCAAAGCCACGGATGCGCTCACCAAAACGTCGAATTGCTATCAGGCCACGCTGATAAGCATCATTACCCAGTAGCTTATTTTCAGTCAGGCCAGCAGCAAGACGGACAGACTCGCGAAGAGTATCAATGGGGCGTAGTTGGGTGCCAGAAGGTGTATTTACTGCCTGAGCCACCAGCATGCGAAAACTATTTGATCCTAAATCCACCGCAGCAACCAGGTCTGTGGAATTAACAAAAGGATCTAACGGATTACTGGCCAAAATGTTCCCCAAAAATGGAATACTGCTTCAATTGTGTCTATTTTATGTAAAAACCGTGACATATTGATGAAAAACGCAGCAAGCCTATGTGGCTGGGGGAGTCGAACCCTTGTTAGGCAGCCAGGTTTTGTTCTGAGCTAGAACAGTCGCGATTACCAAAGCTGCACAAGATGCAGCAATCGCCCGACTTAGGCTTCAGAATTGCGCTGCAAGAACGGCAGCGATACAAATGTCGAGTAGTGCCACGCTCAATCTCAATGGTTTCTGATGCTTGGCAATGCGGGCAAGTTACGATAGATTCAAAATCTTGGATAGTCTTATTCACAGCGCGATGATGAATCAAAATTATTTCAGCATTGTGTCAATCTCAATACGGAGATTAGTCAGTGGTACTCGGACTCCAGAAGGCTTGAGTCACAAAATCTTGGCTGGCTATTTTTTCTATTAACTGATCCATCTCATCGCCATCTACTGCGGAGGCTGTCAATACCGCTTGTATTTCAACATCATCACTACCAAACTGTTGAACTTCAATGTCTTGAGTTTGGAAGCCCGCGTCTTCGAGCGTTTTAATGAATTGCTTTAAAGCATGTTTTTGAGCATGTTTCGGGGTGATGATGTAGACCGAATTGGTAACTTCAACAGCATGCGTATCAAGTGGTTGTTTATTAATAAAGCTCACTACTGGGCGCAATAATGTATTGGCCGCAAGAATAAATGCTGTAGCTAAGCTAGCCTCCAATATGAGGTCTGCGCCTGCACAAGCGCCGACCGCCCCAGATGCCCACAGGGTAGCTGCAGTGTTGATGCCCCTCACATTACCCTCTTCCCGCATGATGACACCTGCTCCCAAGAATCCGATTCCGGAAACCACATATGCCATCACATGTACAGCACCTTCATGACCACCCAAACGATTGGCAGCATCCACAAAAATAGCTGCGCCAATGGCGACCAAGATATTGGTCCTCAATCCCGCTGTTCGTTGCCGATATTGGCGCTCTAAGCCAATGAATCCACCCAAGATAAAGGCTATAATAAGGCTAACTGCTGTATCCGTTAGTGATCCATAGTCAATATTATTGATAAATTCCATGAAGGATTATTTTGCTCCGAGACCTAAGGACTGAACCATCGCTTTGAATACTTCAGTATTGTCCATAAATCCTTTGAACTTTTCTGAACCTGGCCCCATAGCATTTAGGACGGCATCATCAGCGGTATGTACACCAACATCTTGGTGAGAGGGTAAATTACCACCTACATGGATAGCGTCTTCTTGTAATTGAATGTATTTAGGATTCGCAATGTACTTGCCTGACGCGTCTTTAACGGCAGGGACAAAGGTACCATCCAATTTAGGATGCATCGTCTCGTAGTGATCAGGGTAGTTGCCATAAAAGAATGCAATGCGCTTTGAAACATCGATCTGATTTGGGTAGCCCTTAATATCCGCCTTGGGATAATTAGGATAACCGGCAGCAGCATACACGCCTACTTTTTCACGCAAGGGTCCAGGCTTATCGTCATCGACAACACCGCTAATAGAGCCACTATGGGTGTGATCTGGCGTCACGATAATTAAAGTGTCTGGATGTGTTTTGGCAAAGTCTTTAGCTATTTGCACTGCATTACTCAGCATGATCGTATCGAAAGCGGCACGCTCCCAATCTAAGGGGTGATTGAACTTGTCAATCAATGCTGCCTCAACCATTAAGAAAAATCCATTGGGATTTCTGGAAAGTACGTCGATCGCCGACTGAGTCATTTCAGTTAAATCGGGCTGATTAGGATACTGCTCGACAGTATTCTTTTTTAGATACAAGCGATCCAATGATCCATCCATATTATCCGGATGAAATACGCCGAATAATTTTTTGGTAGACTTGCTTTGAGAAGCGGCAAGCAACTCTTGCTTTGTAAAGGCCAATTGATAACCATCCGCTTTAAAACTATCGACTAGATTCTGCTCATCCTTACGCTTAGAACCCTTGACCGACTGAGGGTAAAAGTAGGCTGAGCCACCACCCAGAATCACCTCCGCACCACTCGCCTTGAGTTGATCGGCGATGTATTGTTTATCCGCTCTGCGTCTAGTGTGCGCAACGACTGCAGCAGGGGTCGCATCTTGCAACTCTGCATCTGAAACAATGCCTACTGCCATTTTGGTATTGCGCTTAATCAGCTCTGCAATGGTTTCCACTTTTGGGTGCGACAGATTATCTGTAGCGCGCGAGACATATACTCCCATTGCATTAACAGCAGTCTTATGTCCTGTTGTGTAAGCACTCATGGAGTTTGCAGAGTCTGTAATCAGAGAATCCGATCCAGAGGTACCAATCATTGCCGTATTAGGCATATCATCAAAAGCCAAACGACCTTGATATTTACCCTCTGTAATTCCCTTAGATAGCACTCTGGCAGTAGTACGGTTGGCAATCGTCATACCATCCCCCACAAAAAGAATGACATTCTTCACACGACGTGGCCCGCTAGCGTAGACCTCCCAACTTACCTGCAACTGCTCTTGCGGTACACGCGCTTTAATTTCATATTTACCGGGCTTTGTTATCTGAACATCACGGAACAGAATTGAACTGCCTTTGCCATTTTCATTGGCAATGAACTCCGGCTGATTAGCTATGACTTTATTGATCGGACTACCATTGAGATCAATGACAATATCGTTTTGATTAACAACGGTGTTAAATTCAACTTTGATATCAAATTTCGAACCGGCCAAAATCGCTGCCTGATCAATCGGATATATCGCCGCAGCCTGGACTAGAGTGCCAAAGGCTCCCAAGAGGATAAAAGAAGCACGTTGAATCAATTGGAAAGCGTTCATAGAGGTCAAATGGGTAGATAAAATGGGTCAAACTAGACTATCGCCCAAAATAATGACAAATCCATGACTTCAAACTTCGCCCTGAAGTCACTTCATCATAAAGTGGTGCCTTTAGCTCTTAGCCGCCTTCAGTCTGCCACTTTTGACGGCCTTGCAGAACTCCTCATAATCCTGCTGATTTTGCTTTGCATAGGATTTAGCAAATAAATACATTGCCTCACTAAATTCTGTTGACTCGCCGCAATAGCCCGCAATCATGGCGGCATCACCCGAGCGAGCATGACCCAGTGCTAGTGCCCAGCCATAGAGTTTTGAATAATCAGCGAAGTTTTTCAGGGAAATGCCCTCTGGACCGATTGGTATTCCACCCTTCATATCGCGTAGTTGCCGAATATAAAATCCTTCGCTATGGTCAACATCAAATTGCATGGAGCCAAAGCTCAGAAAAATATCTGGTGCACCTTGCAGTAGTCTTTGTCCTGCTACGACACGATGCCCCATATCACGGTAAACAGATTCGCCTAGATAAGGACTAAGGGCCGATTTTTGAGCTTCTTTATATTGCAAAAAGAGGGGATCGTTTTCCGCATCCCCTTCAAAATACAGAACCATACAATTTGTTCCAACACTGCCAACACCCACCACCTTGCGCGCAAAGTCTTTCAGACTATAACGCTCAAACAGAATTTTTCGATCAGCAAGCAAAGTGCTTGAATAATTCAACAAGGCCTTATCAATCAACGATGCCAAGGGCATCCCATAAGCCCTCTTTTTAAAATGCTCAATCAAGGGAGGTTTATTGATGATTTTTCTATCTTTACCCACCAAGGTAGTGAGTTTTTGTAAAACCTGAATATTCCCCTGACCCTTTGTTTCCTTGAGGTAAATATCAAGCTGTTTTTGATGCTCCTTGGAAAATTGCTTACGAATTTCCTCTTCGCTGATAAATTTCTGAGCCAAGTCTAGGTATGGCATCTTGGCGTATTCAGTCATGCGCTTTTGGTATTCAGTACAAATACGCAGCACAATTTTTTTACTTAAAGATTTATCGCCACCATTACTTTCGCAAGCAATTACAGCACTGGCTACTAGGCGCTTGAGATCCCATTCCCAGCTTCCAGGTAGAGTTTCATCAAAATCATTAATACCAAAAACCAGGCGATGTTCCGCAGTTCCAAATAAACCAAAATTGGAGACGTGCATATCTCCACAAAGCTGAACGGTAATATCGGTAGTGGGCTGATTGGCGAGGTCTTGCGCCATGATGGCTACACCCCCTCGATAGAATGCAAAGGGTGACTCGAGCATGCGCTCATAACGAATAGGAATCAGAGATTCAATCCGAGTCTTCGCCTGCTTCTCCAAAATAAGAATGGGGTCAACCCTATTCCTTGGAGGCTTATAAAGTCCTTGTCGCTCAAAGCTGACATTTTTTCGCAGGGCTTTACCGTCAGCCATGCGTTTTTTAATGCTCGGCCTAGGATCGCTAAATGACTCTACCGATCTCAGAACGGCAAATCTTGGCTTTTTCTCAACAGACATGGACTTAAATCGCTTAAACGTTAAGCCCCCATATTAATACCAAGCGCCCAATTCAGCGCAAACTAGGAGTTTAAATAATTGAGCTTTTTCTGTATGCTCGTCGGCAGGGTTGAAAACCAGACTTTGTCATCACCTACCGCAGGCAGCACTTGACCGTACTCAATCATTTGGTGAGGTGCGATCTCATCGATATAAGACCAAATTTGGTAATCAGCCAACTTTGTAACGCTTTGCAACGCGATTTCAAGTTCAACCAAAAGTTGCTTTTTGGTTTGCTCACTTCGCCCACTACGAATCTGACCATTCAGAAATAGATGGGGTTCATCAAGCAAAACGCCACCTATGAAGCAATCGTGCAGATTAAGATCTTTAAATATCACTTGGGCAAAATAAGCCTCTGCGCCCGTTACTTGAGCATGAATTTTAGTAATTGCTTGGGCTATGGCGTATTTTTGGTGGGTATTCAAAGATAGCCCAGCGGAGTAAACGCTATAGGTAGCCATACATTCCCAAGAAAAGTAGCATCAAATTTTAAATTGCTGGTGAATCGAATGCAGTTCATCCTTAATTTGCAGATGATCTAAGGTTTCAATAGGTAAATCGAGTAATAGCTCAATGCGATTGCGCAAACCCATCTCCACTTTTTGAAATGCAGACCACACCTCTGCCTCATTACCTTCAATTAGAGTGGGATCAGCGAACCCCCAGTGTGCTGTAGCTGGATGGCCAGGCCAATAAGGGCACTCTTCACCTGCTGCAGCGTCGCATACCGTAATAATGAAATCCATATGGGGCGCTTCTTCTCGACCGAACTCATCCCAGCTTTTACTTCTAAGCAACGCTTCTGGATAGCCCATCTCCTTTGCCATCTTCACTACATCGGGATGCACAAAGCCCTTGGGCTTGGAACCTGCGGAATACCCAATGAATCGACCATGACTCAATGTAGTCGCTAACGCTTCACCCAGTATCGATCGTGCCGAATTACCAGTGCAAAGAAATAAAATATTGTATGAACGATTCGTGGACATGGAACTCTCTTCTAATACGCCTTAAATAATCTCGTCAAGTCGCAATGCATATTTGCTATCTAGTAAAAAGTGGTTCTTGCGCTGATCATGCAAATGAGATTGATGTTCAGATTGCTTTTCTTCAGATTGAGATTGAAATGGATCCTTGACTTCCTTACGAAAAACTTCGTAGAGATATTTATTCAAATTGGAATTCATGCAAACCCACCCTCATTATTCAGAGATAATTGTCTCATCGTAAAAGAGATTTATTGCACTTTTATTAAAGCGTAAATCAGTACTAACTGCCTAGTTGATGATGTGAGTAGCGCTTTACATAAGCTACGCGTGCTTCATTCCATGATTGCCATATCATTAAAATTATCTTTTTCATGTCGACTCCTTTTGTCATAAATTGAAATTGATGCACCCTTTTGAGGTGAATCTCTTTAGATAATCACTACCTATTCATTCTTAACGATGGATGTGACAGGGCAATTGCTTTTTTATGACATATTTAAAATGCCTGAGATACACTCAGTTATAGCGTTTTTACTGGAGATAATCGTGGCAATGAACTGGGAGTTATACGGCACAATTGCACTACGCCTGGGGTTAGCTTTGCTTGTCGGCGCAATACTTGGCCTCAATCGTTGGCTTCACCATAAGTCAGCAGGTATCCGCACCCATTCACTAGTAGCCATAGGTTCAGCAACTGCCATCATGCTGATTGCTGAGTATGTTCAGGATGATGCGCAGTCTGTCAGTAGAGTACTGCAAGGATTAATTACCGGACTGGGTTTCTTGGGTGCCGGCGTCATTATTCACGAACAAAGATCTCGCAAGGTACACGGCCTGACCACTGCAGCCAGTGTTTGGGCTTGCGCCCTGATTGGGGCGACGTTTGGGGCTGGAAAATATGCTCTTGGGGTCTTGGCTTTAGGGGCTATTTTGCTAACACTCCTCATCGGTGGCCCTCTTGAAAGGCTGATGGCTCAACTGACTGGGGTTCAGCAGGAGTCAGAAATCTCTGGAAATCCGGACTAAACCCCCTTAAAACCCCTAAAAAAGAGGTTTTGTCATATTAATTTGTTAAAGTCGACTTCTGATTGTCAAAAAGTTAGAAAAATGAGCAAATATACATACGAAGACGCCGTAAAACAGTTGCAAGAATCTGGGGCTATTGGCCTGGTGGATTTAAAGAGTCTCCCTCATGATGATCTGAACGAACTTTTCGAGGAAATTAAGGTTTGGTGCCTATACGCCAATGGAAAACCTGAAAAGCTTCCCAAAGAATCCAAGAAGAAGAAAAAGAAAAAGAAAGACTAGTTCTTCAGCGCCTCAGTAGTCAGGCGCTCCTTAGGAAAGCGCAATATGAAGGTGCTCCCCCTGCCTGGAGTACTTTCAATAATCAATTGGGCTTGATGTCGACTGGCAATATGCTTCACGATAGCCAGACCTAAGCCTGTACCACCTGTATCTCGAGAGCGACTGCGATCCACGCGATAGAAACGCTCTGTTAGGCGCGCTAGATGCTCTGCTGCAATACCGGGACCGGTATCCATTACCGAGAATTCTCCCTGTCCTTCTGCATTCACATCCCACTTCACCTGAATTGCGCCAATATCAGGCGTATAGCGAATCGCGTTCGAGACCAGATTACTAAATGCGGACAAAATTTCGCGCTCCTCACCTAATAAATCATGCTTAGCCACAACATCAAAAGAGAAGGAATGTTTTCCTGATGAGAGCGCTTCAGCATCATTTCTTAATAAGGCCATCATGGTTTGCAGAGAAATGAATTTAGAAACTGCAGGTAATGAATTCGATTCCAGGTTCGCCAAGGTCAGCAAATCCTCAACAAGACTCTTCATGCGAAGCGCTTGTGCCATCATCATTTCAAAATACTGATCTTGTTGCTCTTTCTTAAGATCCAAGCTCTGAACAGTCTCTAAAAATCCCATCAATACTGTGATTGGCGTTCTCATTTCATGAGAAACGTTCGCCACAAAATCACGACGCATGGCGTCTGCCTTTTGTAAATCAGTGACGTTTTGGACCAAGAGCAAGTGACGTCCATGCCCAAACGGGAAGGCTTGCAACATTAAACTGATGCTACTACTGGGCCCCATTCTTTCCATCAGCAAAGGTTCATCAAAGTTTCTCTTTGTAATGTATTGGACAAACTCTGGTCTTCGTATTAAAAAATTAATACGCTGCATGACATCTCGTTTATAGGTCAGACCAAAGAATCGTTCAGCAATGCTATTGCACCACTCGATTTGATCGTTTTCATCCAACATCACAATTCCGTTTGGAGAGGCCTGAAAGGCCTCTATAAAGTGATGGTGTTGACGTTCAATATTGAGGAGTTTTTGTTTCTGATTTTTAATTAAACGCTGAAGTCCAAAGAAAACCTCTTCCCAATAGCCACTGGGCAGTGACATTCTCTCCAGAGAATCATTCAGTATATATTTTTTGAGGCGCGCTAAATTGATATGGGAGTAAGCCAATGGAACGGATAGTATGAAGACACCTAGAGGGATGGCCCATTGAGCCCCCCAAAATTCCAGGGCAGTAAAAGCCGCTATGAGGGCGAGGCAAACTAGAAAGGCGAGACGAGATAATGCTGAAATCATGCTGCAATCTTAGTCGATCCGTCAGTCGATCTTTAATAAATACAAAAAGTAGTATTTTTAGGACTCTGTAGGTGTTTTAGTAATCCGGTATCCACTGCCACGAACGGTTTCAATGAAGCGATCACAATCTACCGGCGCTAAAGCAGCCCTAAGACGCTTGATGTGAACGTCTACAGTGCGCTCTTCAATATAGACCTCGTTACCCCAAACATTATCCAAGAGGCTTGCCCTTGAGTGCACGCGCTCGGGGTTTGCCATGAAGAACTGCAGTAGCCTGTATTCCGTTGGCCCCAATGGAATAGGCTTAGGATCAACATCCGGCCAAATTGCCAGCACACGATGCGAGCTTGAGTCTAACTTGATAGGGCCTATGCTGAGTGGGCCAGTATCTTCAATGGGGGATTGCCTGCGTAATAAGGCTTTTACCCTTGCGACCAATTCTTTAGGCGAGAAAGGCTTGGTTACATAATCATCTGCCCCAGAATCAAGACCCGAGACTTTATCATGCTCCTCACTCTTAGCGGTGAGCATGAGTATGGGCAGACCTCTCGTACGCTCTTGCGCTTTTAACTCTTTGGCAAACTGTACGCCAGACTTACCTGGCAACATCCAATCCAAAATCAACAGGCTTGGCAAACGGTCCTTCATTTGCGCTAGCGCTAAGTCAGTCTGCATGACCTTCTCAACCTCAAAACCAGCATGAGTGAGGTTGATTGCGATTAATTCTGCAATTGACGGCTCATCTTCAACAATCAGTATGCGATGCGTCATAGCTGATGGTTAATTACTTATTTGCTTCGCGCACTAAATCTTCATGCGGTATGTGACGGACATCAGCACCCTTTGCAATATAGATCACAAACTCGGCAATGTTCTTGGCATGATCGCCAATTCGCTCAATCGCTTTCGCAATAGTCAGCATATCCAAGCCCGTGCTAATAATATGTGGATCTTCGGACATGTAGGAGATCAGCTTACGCACAAAACCTCGAAACTCTTCATCAATTTGACGATCTTCAGCAACTACTTCAGCCGCAGCAACAGTATCTAGGCGAGCAAAAGCATCTAAGCTGCGACGCAACAAGGTAATGGCCATCTGGCCAGACAAACGAATCTCTGCCACATTAATTTTGTAAGGAACATTGGACTCGATTAGTCTCTTGGTTCTTTTCGCTACCGTCTCAGCTTCATCACCAGCACGCTCAAGATTGGTAATCGCTTTTGAAACCGCCATCACCAAGCGCAAATCACGCGCTGTTGGTTGACGACGGGCAATCAATTCAGTGCAGTCTAAATCGATCTGAATTTCTAGCTCATTCACCAGCTTTTCATTCTCAATGACCACGTCGCATGTTTCAGAATCCATTGAAGTAAACGCACGCATTGCCGTAGAGATTTGAGACTCAACTAAGCCACCCATCTCCAGTAAACGGCTTGAGAGTGAATTTAAGTCGGCATCGAATTGTGATGATAGGTGTTTATCTGGCATTTACTGTCTCCAATTAACCGAAGCGACCGGTAATATAGTCTTCTGTTTCTTTGCGCTTTGGTTTAATAAATATTTCGTCTGTCTTGCCATACTCAATCAGGCTTCCCAGATACATATAAGCAGTGTAATCCGATACGCGAGCAGCTTGCTGCATATTGTGGGTGACGATAGCAATGGTGTACTCATGCTTGAGCTCATTAATGAGTTCTTCAATTTTGCCTGTAGAAATCGGATCCAAAGCAGAGGTTGGCTCATCCAATAAAATCACCGAAGGTTTCACTGCAACACCACGGGCAATACACAAACGCTGTTGCTGACCACCAGAAAGTGACAGTCCACTTTGATTTAACTTGTCTTTCGCTTCGGTCCAGAGCGCTGCCTTATTCAGAGCCCATTCAACACGCTCATCCATTTCAGAACGTGAAAGCTTCTCATACAGACGCACACCAAAAGCAATGTTTTCATAAATCGACATTGGGAATGGGGTTGGTTTTTGGAAAACCATACCAATGCGGGAACGCAATAAATTTAAATCTTGTCCAGGTGAGAGAATATTCTGGCCATAGAAATTGATTTCACCTTCAGCACGCTGACCCGGATAGAGGTCATACATACGATTTAAAGTACGCAATAGAGTCGACTTACCGCAACCAGATGGTCCAATAAAGGCAGTGACTTTACCTTGCTCAATATCCAGGTTGATATCTTTTAAGCCCTGAAACGAGCCGTAATAGAAATTCAAGTTCCTGACTTCAAGCGCATTCACAGCTGCTTGCGCTGGTTGTTGATTCGTTGTATCCACTCTACCCCCTTGACTATCGATCTTATTTAAGTCAAACATTGTGTTCATATTGCTCATCATGCTTGTACCTTCTCACGGAATACGACGCGTGCCAAAATGTTTAAGCCTAATACAGCGAATGTAATAAGCAATGCACCGCCCCACGCTAATTCAACCCAGTTATCGTATGGGCTCATAGCGAACTGGAAAATGACTACTGGTAAATTTGCCATCGGCGCATTCATATTGGTTGAAAAGAACTGGTTATTCAATGCTGTAAACAGCAATGGTGCAGTTTCACCACTCACACGTGCCAGCGCCAATAAGATACCGGTCATCACACCACTTTGCGCAGCGCGCAAAGTGATCTTAAAAGCAACTTTCCATTTAGGTGTTCCCAAAGCATAAGCAGCTTCGCGCAAACTACCCGGCACTAAGCGCAACATGTTTTCGGTAGTACGCACTACTACTGGAATAGCAATCAAAGCTAAAGCAAGTGTTCCCGCCCAACCCGAAAAATGTCTAACCTGTGCCACTACAAATGCGTATACAAATAAACCAATGACAATCGATGGCGCAGATAGCATGATATCGGTTACAAAACGAGTAATAGATGCAACCCTGCTTCTGTCGCCATATTCTGAGAGATATAAACCCGCCAGCACGCCAATGGGAGTACTAAAGAAGGTACAGGTACCTATCAGCAAGAGGCTACCAACAATCGCATTGGCTAAGCCACCGCCATCTGATCCTGGGGCAGGCGTACTTTGTGTAAATAGCGAAAGATCAAGCGCTGAAAATCCTTTAATCAACAGAACGCTCAAAATCCAAAATAGGAACACCATGCCTAAAAGCATGGCACCCATCGAGAGACTTAGACCAATCTTATTTGCACGCTTACGTTTCGCAAAAATACCCTTATCAATGTTCGAAGTATTGTTCATGTTTTCAAGCCCTGCTTTTTCTCCATATTGCTTAACATCCACTTAGCACATGCCAAGACAATGAAGGTGATGATAAAAAGTGCTAAGCCAAGAGCATACAAGGAGGATAGGTGATTGCCCGCCTCAGCCTCACCAAATTCATTCGCAAGGGTGGATGCAATCGATGTACCAGGGGAAAAAAGTGACGGGGATAAGCGATGAGCATTACCAATCACAAAAGTCACCGCCATCGTTTCGCCGAGCGCGCGACCCAATCCAAGCATCACGCCACCAATTACACCAGCTTTGGTATACGGTAGCACGACGTTCTTCACCACTTCCCAGGTTGTGCAACCAATACCATAGGCAGATTCTTTTAGAACTGGAGGAACGATTTCAAATACATCACGCATGACTGACGCAATGAATGGAAGAATCATCATGGCTAAGATCAAACCGGCACAGAGAATACCGATACCATTGTATGCGCCGGAAAACAAAATTCCAAATCCAGGAATTTGACCCAATGTATCAGCCAATGCTGGCTGAATGTATTCTGCAAATAATGGTGCAAAAATAAAGAGGCCAAACATACCGTAAATGATGGAGGGAACGGCTGCTAATAACTCCACAGCAGTGCCAAGAGGTCTGCGCAAAGGACCAGGACACAACTCAGTTAAAAATACGGCAATTCCAAAACTGAGGGGTACCGCAATGATGAGCGCAATCAAAGAAGTCACTAAGGTGCCGTAGATGGCAATCAGACCACCAAACTCACCATTCACCACATCCCACTCTTTAGAAAAGAAAAATCCTGGCCCAAAAGTACTAAGTGCAGGCCAAGCATTTATAAATAGTGAAATCAGAATTCCCAACAAGGCAATCAGGACTGATAGCGCAAAAAATTGAGTAACGCCATGAAACAGAAAGTCTTGTATGCGCTGCAATTTAGCAATGCTCAAGGCCTGAGGTGTCGGGGCTGAATGTGATTGAGTGATATCCATCATGAATTGGCTTATTTAAATATTGAAACAGCCCCACAGATACGTGGAGCCGTTCATTATTGAATGATTGAGAAGATAACTATCAAACCTTACTTGGTTACAACCTTAGTAAACACGTTCTTGCGAATGAAATCAGTGGTTGTATCAGGCATTGGCACATAGTCCAACTCTTCAGCCATCTTCTTACCGTCTTTGAATGCAAAGTCGAAGAACTTGATCACTTCAGCAGCAGTCGCTTTGTTCTCTGGATTCTTGTAAAGCAAGATGAATGATGCGCCAGTAATTGGCCATGACTTAGCACCAGAGGCATTGGTGATAAATGTACCCATACCAGGAATCTTTGACCAATCTGTACCCGCAGCAGCAGCAGAAAATGTCAGATCATCAGGAGCAACGAAATTACCATCTTTGTTTTTTAAAGAAATGAAATTCATTTTGTTCTTTTTAGCATATGCGTATTCAACATAGCCTATAGAATTTTTCACACGAGTAACGTTTGCAGCAACACCCTCATTACCCTTGCCGCCTACTGTAGAAGCAGCAGGCCACTTCACGTTAGCACCAGAGCCAACAGAGTCTTTGAACAACTTACTAGTCTTAGCTAGGTAGTCAGTAAAAATGGCCGTTGTACCAGAGCCGTCGGCACGTGTAACAACTGTAATTGGGCCAGAAGGAATCTTCACACCTGGGTTCATGATGGCGATGCGCTTATCACCCCAGTCAGAAATAATGCCTTGGAAAATGTCTGCCAAAGTTGGGCCGTCCAATTTGATTTCGCCTGGCTTTACACCATCAACGTTAATCACAGGAACTACACCACCAATAATGGCTGGGAACTGAACCATGCCGTCTTTTTCGAGATCTTCAAAACTCACTGGGTTGTCAGTGGCACCGAAATCAACGGTTTTAGCTTTGATTTGCTTGATACCGCCAGATGAACCAATAGACTGATAGTTTAAGTTTGAACCTGTTTTAGCTTTAAATGCCTCAGCCCATTTTGCATAGATTGGGTATGGGAAAGTTGCACCAGCACCAGTCATATCAACAGCAAATGCGGTTGGGGCAAGTGAAATAGCACTAATAACTAGGGCTTTTTTCAAAAAAGATTTCATTTAAGCAGTCCTTATCTAGGGAAAAACAAAGCAATGTGATAGTTGGAAGATACGGACTGTGTATGACGCTTTAATGACATGTCATCAAAAATGTATAAAAACCGATTAAAATCAGATATTTACAAAAATTGACTGGTTAGGTAAAACCTGTCATTTTGTGGGACTTTAGCACTGAGGAAGTATTAAACGATTCTCTTCATCTTTAGAGCGCCATAGACTGCTCCACCAGCAATCGACATCAAAACCATGACCTCAAAAAAAGACCCCCTCAACCCAGGGAGGTCTTCCATATTCATACCCATAATTCCAGTGATGAGGGTCATGGGCAAGAAGATCACGGTCATCACAGATAAGACCTGTAAGTTTTTGGCATTGAATTCAGCGACATGGGCAGCTTGCTCATCTTGCAGCACCTTGGCTCGGTCATAAAGACTCGATATATCTTGCACAAGATAAGAAAGTAAGTCCAAATCATCCGTCAGTCGGCTTTTATTTTCATCCGAAAACCAATACGGAAGTCGCTTGAGGAGTCGGTGCAAAGCAATGAGCTCTGGTGAAAAGTGCCTTCGTAGACGGCTGCACTGTATTCGAATCCTCCCCAAACTTTCATGCTCAGGAAACTCCTTACCCTTGAGTAAGTTTTCCTCCAGAATATCCATATCTTCCGATAAGTTCACCAATAGGGTTCTCAACTGTTCAGTCCGCAGATCTAGCAACTCATGCAACAGCTCAATGGCCGATGAGGGGTTGATATGGCTATTCCTTAAGTCATAACGCAGTCTATCGGTGGTTCTTAAAGGATGATTTCGCAAAGAAATCATTAACCTAGGTGTAATAATGGCCCAAAGAGTGCCTAAGCTCCCATCCAGCAGCTCCTCCCCAAACTCTTGGTGAAAGTCATTCATCACCATTACCAGGCAATCATCCAACTTTTCGATCCGCTCCATGCGGCTCAAATTTACACCCTCTTCAATCATGTCCACTACGCGCTCTGGTACTAAGCTGGTTTTTTCAAGCCAGCGTTGCACCTGGGAATTGGAGAGATTTAAATGCAGCCAGATAGATAAGTCGGGATCCTCAATGGATTGCGCAATTTCAAACAAGGGGATCTCATAGCCCTTGCCTGTTTTCGGCATAGCCCATGCAAATACCACACCCGCTATCGGGAAGGTATTGGAAGTTATATCGGTTTGCATGCATAAATTGTATGACAGATAAAAGACGCATTGAAGTGATGTATGACATCAATTTGTCATACAAATTCGCTAAACAGATCGTTTCGTTTGCATAGTCAGATGTCTCACTAGATGAAACCATTTTTGTTGGGTCTATTACTGCTGCCCACACTTGCTCTCGCTTTTGAGCCTCTTAACACAGATGATGCCGGAACAGTCAAAGCTGGCGGCAATCAGATTGAGCAATATTTTTTCTTTATCAATCGAGCAGATGGGGGTCAAGCTACTGATATCCTTACGCCTGGCGAGGAATATTCAGGCAATACGGATGCCAGAGCCTTCCCTTTTACCTACACAAGAGGATTGAGCGAAACCGTCGAAGCTTCTTTTGCGACTACCTATTACAACCAGCCAAACGGCAGTTACTCAAGATTCTCCAACTATGTATTTGCCACGAAATGGCGCTTTCATGAAGATCATGAGAACAGATATGCATTGGCAATCAAGCCTATGGTTAGCTTACCTGCTAGCAAACAACAACAAGTGAGCGGTCTTGGTTTAGCTGCATTCAACTATGGTGTTAATTTCATCGCCTCCAAATATTGGGATGAAGTTGAAGTGCACATGAATGCTTCCTATATACGCTCCCCCTACAACACCAACTACAGCGTTGGCTACTCAGCCGACACTTTCCGCACCAACATACTATTGCTATCTATTGCACCAGTATGGACTGTTAGTCAAAATCTCAGATTAGCATTTGATATCGGCGTAACAACCAATCCGACCGCTTCACAACAGTACTCAAGCCAATATGCATTGATTGCGGGAATCTACTCCCTGACTGACAATATTGATTTAGGCGTTTCTTATATGCGCACCGGTTTGAATTTTGGCGAAACTTTTGCAGCGCAGCAAGCAGCTTCCACCAGAAGTGAGGTTGGCATCACCTGGAGATTTTGAGCTCTAAAGTCTCGTATGTGAAATTGTCATATAGAAGGCGCAAACTCTAGATCATCCTTATCAGCACTTTTCACTGGAGCGATCTATGCACTATCAAATCATTCCCCTAGAAATGGGCTCTCTGGTCGAGCGCCAAATCTTTCAGCAAACCAATAAAGAAATTAAGTGCGGCATGGTCTGGAAACTCGGCTCCGTTCTGACTACCATCAAACCAAGCTTTATCAAACATTACAATCCCAATATTGGTATCTGTATTAACGATATCCCTGGTGGTCAAATTAGCAAAACGTATGATGGCGAGAAAGTCATCTACTTTTCAGATTCGGTCAGCGAAGATGAGCAAGATGAGTTAACGGATATCTTTTATCAAAGCAATCAAAAATACTCTAAGAATTATGTGGATGTATTTCATGATCTGGGTTGGATAGAAGTCAGTTCTGAATCCTATATTTTTGGCGAATTGGAAATTAAAGAATTACGGGATATTCCCGCAACTTATAAATGAGCATGAAATTCTATAAATCAGTATTGATCCTTTGGATCCTAGTCTACTCCTGTAGCACCTTTGCACAAACCACCGATTCTTTTAGGTTTGTTGCATTAGGAGATATGCCTTACACACTACCCGATGATGAAGTACGTTACCAACGACTCATCGCCGCAATTAATCAGATGAATCCGAGCTTTAGTATTTTTATTGGCGACACCAAATCAGGCTCCACCCCATGCAGCGATGAATACAACCTCAAGGTTAAAGAAAGCTTTAACCAATTTTCCTCGCCTTTAATTTATAGCATTGGCGATAACGAGTGGACGGATTGCCATCGATCTTTGGCGGGCGCATATGACCCCCTAGAGCGACTTGCTGGCCTCAGGGCAAGTTTCTTTAATAGCAATCAGAGCTTTGGCAAAAAACATTTAACTCTCATTCGCCAAGGTGATATTGATCCTGTATTCAAGAAATTTGTTGAGAACGCTTACTGGGTTAAAAACCGGATTTTATTTGTTAATTTACATATACCGGGATCTAATAACAATTTTGAACGCGATGAGCTTGCGAAAGCAGAATACCGAGAACGCAATCAGGCAAACCTAGAATGGATTAAGCAGATGTTTGCATTAGCATCATCAAAGCAATATGCGGCGATCGTATTCGCCTATCAGGCTGATATGTTCTATACGCCTAGTCAAGCAAGCAGTCCAGACAGTGGTTATCGAGATACTCTGCATGCTTTTGGTCAAGGAGCACAAGCATTCAAAAAGCCTGTACTACTCATCCATGGCGATAGTCATCGACTCATCATCGATCAGCCATTAAAAACAACCGACCAAAAACATGTCTTAGAAAATGTCCTGCGCCTACAGGTTATGGGAGCAGAGCAAGTGCAGGCTGTAGAAATCAACGTCAATCCTCAGGCGGAACAACCCTTTAGCTTTATGCCGATATTGCTCAAACAAAATAGTCTACATCCAACCCCTTAAACGTTTTATCTGAGTGAGATTTCTACATGGGCTATTTATGGCATAGCCAAAAAGCCTAGAGCGCTTTCTTTCTGTACACCCAAGTAGCCATCAAGATAAAAGCTAGCAAAGCACAACCGCCAGAGAATAAGAATGCATACAAAGGAGCAATTGATTCGTATACCCAACCAAAGATAAATGAAGCTGGAAATAACATCAGTCCTGTAATTAAATTAAACCAACCAAATGCTGTTCCGGTCATCCCTTTAGGCGCCATATCCGCAACCAAAGCCTTCTCCACTCCCTCTGTTGCAGCTTTAAACAATCCATAAATGCCGAAGAGTCCAAATATTTGATAAATAGATATTCCTGGCAAACCCATGGCAATGTAGAAAAAAGCAAAAGCAACCCAAGCAATCAAAATCAATCGCTTGCGACCAAAGGTATCCGATAGCGCCGATAAAGGCGTGCCGAACAAAGTAGTAATCAATGAGATGGCAGCCCAGAGCAATGGAATTTGCTCTTGAGGAACCCCTGCATCTCTGGCTCTTAGCAATAAGAACATGTCAGATGAATTTCCCAAAGCAAATATGCCTGCTACCACCAGATATCGCTTAAATTGATCCGGCATCCCTTCTAAGGACCAGCTAAATTGACTTACTTTTGGAGTGTCTTCTCGTTGAGGTTCCCGAATACATAAAGCAAGTACGATGGTGATGATAGCTGGCACTATTGCCCACAGAAATATCTCTTTTAGCGGCACCCCCATTGAGAGAAATAATGCTGCTAATAAGGGCCCAATGACTGCACCCGCGTTATCCATTGAGCGATGTAAACCAAAAGTAAGACCTCTTTGATTCTCTTTGACGCTCTCTGCCAAAAGCGCGTCTCGAGGTGAACTTCTCAAACCTTTACCCATACGATCTGTAAAGCGAATTGCCAAGACCCATACCCAAGAATTAGCAATTGCTATTAAAGGTCTGCCGATGCCCGCCAATGTATACCCAAGAACGATCCAGGGCTTTGCTTTCTTAGTGCGGTCCACGATCACACCGGAAACCAATTTGAAAATACTAGAGCTGGCTTCAGCAATGCCCTCAATAATGCCAAGCGCTTTTGGTCCAGCCATCAACACTGACGCCAGGTATAAAGGCATTAAGGGATAGAGCATCTCACTAGCAGAATCATTGACCAGGCTAATAAATCCAATTAGCCAGACGGTACGAGGTAGCGCGAGAATGGTTTTGAACATGTATAGAGCAATGTAGCACTAACTTGCTGCAAATATAGTATTGGCAAGCCCTTTAGCTAATGAGAGAGGACGGCAGGCTCTAATAAGTGCTCAGTTGGCGGAGAGGGAGTCCAGTTTTTGCCCCTCCCGTGCAGTCTACCATTCTCCATAGAACCCTTGCAATATATAGGCTCTATCGGTAACCCTACTCCAATCGCACCCATTCAAGTTCACTAAAATCTTGGTTTAAACGGTGGGTATGGAGGAGGGAATTTTGAGTGCTTTAGAAAAAAGCAAGATTGGCGGAGGCACTCAAAAATCAAGGTTAACTGCACGCGGTATAACTTCACTTACTACCCCAGGATATTACTCTGACCCTGATAACAAATGCCTCTATTTGCAGGTATCACCAACCTCTAAAGGAATTAGTAGAAGCTGGATATTTCGATACACCAGCCCTGTCACTCTCAAGCGCAGGGAGATGGGGCTTGGGTCTACCGATATCTGCTCTCTTGCAAATGCAAGGCTTAAGGTCTTAGATCTTCGTAAAGCAATCTATGAAGGAATTGATCCCATAGAGGAGCGGCAGGCCAAGAAAACTAGCATTCGAGAATCTCATCAACACTCCATTACCTTCGCAGCTGCAGCCGAAAGGTGTATTCAGACCAAAAAAGCAGAATGGTCAAACACAAAGCATCAGGATCAATGGACTACTACTATGGCGAAGTTTGTATCACCGTTGATCGGAAAACTGCGAGTTGATCAAATTAATACCAGCCACATTGTGAAGGTTCTTGAGCAGAATATTAAGAATAAAAAGGGTGAGATTGAGGGATCATTCTGGAATGTTAGGACAGAAACTGCGACTAGAGTTCGTCAGCGAATAGAGGTAATACTAGATTGGTGTAGAGCTCACGAATATATGCAAGGAGAGAATCCAGCTCGCTATCAAGGCGCACTAAGTCACTTATTGCCGAAGGCAAGTAAAATCAAAAAGAGTGTTCACCACCCCGCTCTACCATTTCAGAAAATTGGGGAATTTATGTCTGAATTGCGAACTCATAATGGCTACTCAGCACTTGCATTGGAGCTCTTAATTCTCACTGCAACAAGAACAAGTGAAATCATCGAGGCGAAATGGGATGAATTTAATTTGGATAGTAAAGTTTGGACAATTCCCGCCGAACGCATGAAAGCAGGAAAAGAGCATCGCATTCCGCTTAATACTCGTGCCATAGAAATTCTTGAACATCTCAAGACAATTCGAGTGAACTCCTATTTATTTCCCAGCACCCTTCATAAAGAGGGCTGCCTATCAAATATGGCTCTGCTTTCTATGATGAGGAAAATGGATAAGTATTCTGACTATGTGCCTCATGGCTTTAGGTCTACTTTCAGGGATTGGGCTGCAGAGACTACGGATTACTCAAATGAGACTGTTGAGCTAGCTTTAGCACACACTATTAAGAATAAAGCTGAAGCAGCCTATAGGAGGCAGGATCAATTAGAGAAGCGTAAGAAACTGATGGAAGACTGGGGAAATTACTTGAAATAGCTCATAATTAATTGAATCATGAGCTAGGAGGTTTTATGTCGTTTGATGATACAGCCGAAAAAGTAAGGCGAAATGTAGTCATCTTGAGTTCAGCAATAATAATTGCATGGTTTCTCAATCTTCATGTAGATCAGGCAAGTAAATTATTTGGAGTTATTGAGTTCGAGTCCACTCCACCGATTAAGCTTTGGGGGTTAGCGATAATTATCATGATTTATGTTTTTTTAAGATATTGGTTTGATGAAAAAACAAGATCTCAAAAAAACCACTTATATTCAGAACTCTCAATCATCAAACTTAATGTCTTAAGTGCTTACTTGAAATTTGAAATTTCACAATCATTCAAAAAAAATAAGGCACCTCCTTCTATACATAATTTTGAAGAACTTAAAAAGCCCGATTTATTAATTAGATATGAAAATCAAGAATCCCTTTCAGAAGTTAATATTGATCTATCCATAGAAAGAAATCCTGAGTCTCTCTGGAGTGGGTGGGTTTTACCAGATTACCAATTAGAGTGGGATAAAAAGCACTTCTCCACAAAAACTGGTGGTAATCGATATCAATTTATTCTTTCCAACAATAGAAGAAAATTTTTAGAGCTAGTTAGCTATATGAATTTATTCCTATATTCCAAATCCAGTGTTGACTTTCTTATGCCAATTTTGCTGTGTGCTATTTCGGTGGGAATTTGCATCGGTCAACTTGTAAGCGTTTATTTAAAATCATTTAACTAATTGCTCTCTCAAAATGCGGCACATCTACAAAGCCCTTAAAATTCCCGCCCCATCTGTTCTTTGGGCCCAGACTTTCCCAGTATTCGCCAACTGTGCGGATGAGCTCTTTATCCCAGACTAGCTTTCCATTCCAGAAGAAGTTCAGATCAATAGCGCAGCGTCTTAGGTGGTTACTATTCATGGTTTTGGATCTACCGCTCTTGTAATAGATCCCCTGCTGTTCTGGAGACCTCCAGAGCTCTCCTCCTGTAATAACCCACCCTTGTGCAGTTGCAAATTGGATGAGACGACTAACATCAATCAAGAACGCTGCTTGTTCTGACACTAAACCACTCATGCCTGCTCTTCTTTTTTATTTGAGCTATTCATACGCATCTCAAAGATCTTCTCTACTGATCTACCGCCAAAGTAAGCAAGCATGACTAGTTGCCCCCACTCACCTAGAAGCCTTACATAAGCCTCGTTAATGTCGATACCCATAGCCGATAGCAAAGCAAATAGCAGATAAGCTGTCAGGATATAGACGAGTGTTCCTGGTCTGATATTCTTCGAGAGCTTTGAATCACTGCCCATATCCGATTGCCACCTGTGTGTAGCATTCTCTTGAGATGTGCGATGCATCTCTGCTAGAAGTTTAGATTCTTCTATCTCAAGCTCTTTTTGCTTTAGGGTGTATTGCAATAGAAGCTGTTCTTGCTCGATCTCAAGTTGCTTGAGCTTGATTAGATCCTCATGACTGGGGTTGTCTGGAATGCGCGTACCAATCTTGCTTTCAATGAATTCCTTTCCTTTAGCCTGGACTGCGCCCGCAAGTAAACCAAGGCCATTGACGGCCAAGGTTTGTACTAGAGAGGTAATGATTGGAAGCATTCTTATATCTATTCTTTAGGTCACCGCCCCACAGCCACCTGGGATATGTTGGCAGTGGGGCGTAATTAAGCGCGCCCACACACCATCGTTACTTCAACACCCACAGCCGCACCCGAACTAATTACCGCTAGTGGTGATCTTCCCTACTACTAGCGTTTCTTAGCTCCCTTGATTTCTTGTGTTGCTTCTGGCTCGAGAGCTTTTTCTAATACTTGCTCTTGGTTTGGGATCTGACCCTCTGCCATTAGCCCTTCCACTATTTCCATCAATCGATCACCATCATCCTCACCAAAGACTTTGGCCACAACCTCATGGCCGTACTTAGCACATAAGCGGTCATACTCTTGCTCTGGAGTAATCGTTGTTTTTGAAGGACGCTCGAACACCGTGACGTTCTCGCGCCCAAAGAGATTTCGCAGTATGTTGGTCTCATACGGCGGTACATGTACATGGATGGTAGTGAAAGCATCTCTACGCACCACTGCTTCCACCTCTTTAATCTGGAAGTCACTATGAATAAGATCTTTGTTGTTCATACTGTTATTCATTCGTGCCTCCTTATTGAATAGCCAATACCGCATGGGCATTAGCACGTGAGATGGATAAAGCGCAGCGCAGATTTACCATGGCATACATCGCTAACGTGTCATGTGGGCGAATTGGTGCAACGATATCTAGATCGTCATCACGCAGCTTCATAAAGCGGGTGTTGAGGAAATAGCAGCGCTTACTCCACTCCACTGTGCGATTAGCCATGGCATCGAGTTCATCAAACTGCGGATCCCAGATGATCTCTACACCTTTAAAGGCTAGGCCTGTGTTCACTCCTGCACCTACGCCAGCATCAATGTACTTAGTCT